>ERZ807355.11-NODE-11-length-19173-cov-5.466576_pt1 | contig 19173 bp, 44 predicted proteins | sample MGYA00520898_ERZ807355 | MGnify/ENA primary metagenome ERZ807355 (study PRJEB31431, sample SAMN03801317) | freshwater metagenome | biome: Freshwater; feature: Lake; material: Water | place: Canada:St Catharines | collected 2012-08-12 | depth 1 m m ... | reverse complement strand
TAGCGTAGCGTCTCGTGGGCTCGGAGATGTGTATAAGAGACAGATACTAGGGATATCAGAGACATTCTCCTCTACCCTGGCTCTGCCAGCCCCTTCGGGGTATATAAAAAGAATAGACAAGATAACCTATAGTAAGAATATCTCTTGACAAATAGAGATATATGTGATAAGGGATTTTGGGGAAAAATATTCATCCTTCGTAATGTCAAATAGATTTGTTTGATATACATCCATATGCAGATATGCCGATTTTGGGGAAAATAATTATACCATCGTAATGTCTATTTGTCAAGAGTTGTTTTATAACAGTTTGGTAACGTTGGTCGGCACAGAATAGCCCCCATGTCAATAGGGGCATCCTGTTATTCCTGTGGTGGCGAGTTATCAAACAAATCAGTTATACTTTCAAAGCCAGTATCTTTTAGCCTAAGTCCTTCAACAAGCAAATCAAATGCTTCGTCAATAAAACCATTTAGTCTTTCATTGTCATAGTCAATCTTGATGATGTTGTTGGCGATTGAATAAGCAAGTGGCAAGGCTAAGTCGTTGTATTCTATGAAGTCTTTGAACTCAGGGTCTCCCTGATATTGTATCCACAAGTCAGCAAGGATTTCGCAACGCTTCTCTAGTGGAGTGTTAGTATTTTCTGTCATTTAGTTTTTCTCTTTCTTCTTCTGCTGTTTCACTGATGATTGTAAATCTATTATACAGGACACCCCTGACATTGTAGGCTATGTAATACCCCACCATTTCTAAGTCTAGTGTGATGTCTGCTAGTCTATCTAAGATTATCTTTGCTAACTTTTCTTCTTTCGTGATTATTCGCTTACGCATTATTTCTCTATTCTCTTGTTCTCATTATACCAAAAATGTTGGGGAAGCACAAGTAGCAAAATACCGCTCATGCTTCCCCTGGTTGACTAGACACAGAAACCCCTAACTGCTCTAGTCATTAGTAGGGAGTGTTCTCAACCCACTAAGTTGTGTAAATCACTAATAGTCTTAACACTGTAGAGACTATCTTGTGATTCGATGTCTATGCTATATGGGTCAGGAAGGTCATCAAGGAAGTCATTGATACCCTGACTAATATCTAGGTCCCTAAGTTCGTCCCTAAAGTCCCACCAATCTAAACCGTATTCCATCTCACTGCGGAGTTCTCGAATCCTTGCAGTCTCTACTACACCGCACTCATACAAGATGCCTGTGTACACCTTGACTACATTGTCTGCATCTAACACATAGATAGCAGGATTAAGAGTGATTGTGTCTGACCACTGGTTGACACCATGCTCGTCATGTCCTAAATCTCTAAACCAAACATTTATATCCCAATACTTTGTCATACGATTCGTTGCTCCAGTTCTTCTAGGGTTGCGTTGTGCCAACTAAGGTTATCATTATACCGCATCTGCTGTGAAATGTCAAGCACATTGGCAATTGCATTCTGCCATCCTTCTTCATACCCTGCATCGTAGTCAGGGTTGTTGTTATACTTATTAATTTTATCTTCCATTAGTCCATACTCCATTCTGTATACATACCATCGCCATCACATGTTTCACAATCTTGTTTACCTTCGCCATCTGCATCTACGCATTCGCACTCTACATACTTGCAGATGGTTACGAAAGGCTCTTCGTCATCTGTCCACGGTATCTCAGTGATGTAGTATTGAATACGATTAGCCAGATGATATCCAGCCACAATGTAAACACCTTCGTCTCCGTCCATCTCAGTCCATACGGTAGAGTGTGGCTGTAGACAAACATATTCTAGTTCGTGACCATAGGTCTCGTAGGAATAGCCATCATTAGTAAAACAGTTAGGCTTAGGTTGATACTTCTTAGCCCATTCGCTTTCAGTTATCTCATTCATCATCTACTACCACTCCTAATAGAAGTTGGTTTATATAATGATAGATGTCTCCAAGTTCTAGGTTTGGAATGTTGTCTATCATATCCATAATGTTATAGAGTTCGTCTACAAGCGTTTCAGGTTTTGCTAGTATTTTTATCATTGGGGTCTCTCTGTTAGAAGTGGAAATCTACTGGCACTAAACAGTATACACTACGATACTGTGGTTTGTCAATAGCATTTAGCAACTTTTTTCTTAGGTAGGAAGTCTTTACTGTGCAGTCGCTAGTGTCAAAGAAACCACTGTCGTAGTTCCAGTAGCCACGCATAATTTTCAGGGCAGATGACAAACTAGATACATTGGCTTCAATCATCTCACCATAGTTTACATCTTGTCCATTACCAAACTTAGTCATAACAGCATTGATAGTGGGGAAGTCAAACTCAGAGAAGTATTCGTTGAACTGACCCAACTGTCTCTGGTCAATCAAGTCTAATGCTTCTAAGAATGAACAAGCATTCTCATCGTTGTAGATTTCAACAGGAACATCTGACCACCTACCACCAACAGAATACCAGTCTGACCAACCACCAATGAAGCCATCTCCATTTGCTTCCATGTCAAGCCAGCCACCTACTTCTTCCTGTGCTAAGGCTGTAAGTTCTTCGTCCGTGTATTCTTCATTCAAATCAAGTTGTAACTCTGTTGCTAGGTATTGCATGGTATGCATGGGGTTATCTCTTTCTCTAGGTTATATATCTATGATACAGGATAGGCTTCCTAAATACAAGACTTTGGGGGAAAATGTTATGAGTTCGTAATCAACCAGGATGACTATTAGTTTACATAATAATTGGGAAAAAATTATCTGTATCGTAATAACTTATAATGTCTAATAATATTATTATGTAAAGTGGTCGGCACAAAACCAGGGCAGTCAGAAACTAATCCAACCACCCTGGTCCCCTATATCCCTATATGTCAGCCAAAACTTCTTTAGCATGTGTAACAAACTCATTGAATTCGTCTTCACGCTTTAGTCTCATCTCTATTAGTTTCAATACTTCTAGAGTGGGCATTTGATTTATACCCTTGACTTTCTTGAAGCCCTCAATCATAGACAGGACGATTTCTTTATCAGTCATATCAGACATCATGCACCTCAATAGTAATCATGTTTTCAAGGTCGTTATACTTGACAGAGTTGTAAATCATTTCTGCTAGTTCGCTGATTGCTGCATTTTTTAGTTCTTCGTCAGTTCGCTTCAAATCTTCGTAGTCTTCTTCGGTTCCGTCTTCGGTATCAAAGTCTTCTACTTCAGTGATGAAAGCATTATCTTTGTTGACATCAATCATGTATGTAATTGTTGCTGAAACCATCTTCTTAGTTTCGTAGTGTTCATCAGTTAGTTCAAACATTTTTCTTCTCCCAGTATTCGTCCTGTGCAATCATGCTGTCCAAATCGCTAATGCGACCTTCAAGACAAGCGATAGCATACTTGCTTAGTGATTTAGTTTGTAGTTCGTGTTCTAGCACTGCTAGTTCTTCTCTATGTTCTTCAAGCATAGTCTTATTCATCTTCGTTCCATTCCTTTTCTACTTCTGCGATTGCTTCTGCTAGTTGCTCTGCTATGTCGTGAACAAACTCTCTATGCTCTACAAGATGGTTTAGTTCTTCTTGAACATCACTAGCAATTCTGCTCCACGCTTCCGTCAACACATCAGGGTCAGGTTGAACATCTAGGAATTGAGCAGTGTGGTTCTTGTCAAACCAAGTGATAATGATGTCATCTTCACTAGGGTAGTAGTCATAATTCAGGGTAGATAAAATGTCTGTGATTTTCATTAGTCATCATCTCCATCTTCATCTTCGTCATCTTCGCTTTCCAGTTCTTCTACATCTATGGAATAAACGCTGTCGTAGGTCAGGGCAGGGTCATCACCATAGTAGGCAGACCAAGCCATTTCTTCTGCTTGTTCTTCGCTATCTGCTTCGTATTCTCCGTCATAGATTACTTGGACTTTTACATAGTAATTTGGCATTTGTTATCTTTCTGTTAGGGGGTGTTGTGTTTCTATTATAGGGGATACCACTGACATCTAGGACATCATAGACGCTTTTTCAAGCATCTCGTCATAGAGAACTTTGGAATTGTCATAGGCTAGTTTGTCATCTAGGTTATCTCTAATAGTTCTAATCATCTTTAGGTAGGATTGGAACTCAGGGGAACTATAGTCTTGCCAGCCACTCCTAGCACTAGCCCATAGTTGTCTCTCTAATGCTTCCATACCCCATACTAGAAACTGCCTACGCTGATAAGGCTTTAGGTCGTTTCCGTCAGGGTAGATGTAAGGGGCATTGTCTTCATCATAAACAGGGGTAAGGATAATAGTTTCGTTTTCATTCATAAGTCAAGTATACAGACTACCACTGACATAGTCAATAGATTTGGGGAAAGCGTTATCTCTTCGTAATCGAACTAAATGATTAACTAGTTAGGTGCCGACCCGAATTCCCGCTTTTGTCAAGCAGGAAATGGTGAGCAGTTTGAAATCATACTTAGGATTATTTTACTATACGGAAGCCAAGACCAAGTTCATCAGCCTGTTCTTCTCAGCGTTGATTACAGGGTCAAAGCCAGAAGCAGAAGCGTAAATGCTTTCGTTGTTTGTGCCACGAGCATTACGATACCAATCTAGGCGTTCTGTTAGAGCATTCAAAGCACCCCAAGCAGTTCCAGAAATAGTGTTGTTGTAATCGCCAACATAGATAGATTGAATTAGGTCTATCTTGTCTGCCCACTTTTTCATAGAACCTTTGCTGTCCTTAGTTGGCATAGGGTAAGCCTTGAGAACAATCTCGTCAAACTTAGCCTGAGTAATTTCTTTGCTAATCATTTCTTTAGCAAGTAAATCAAACTCGTCTAGGTAGTGATTGGCAAGACCTAACGCTTCACGAGCAACAGCAATTTTTCCTTCTGCTGTTTGTGTGTGTCTAATCTTGAATGATTGCTTTAGACCTTTCTTGCCCTTGAGTGAAGACAAGGCAAGGTTTAGAGTGTTAGCACATACAACACGAACAGGAGTGATTGAAGCCTGAATTGCGATAGAACCGTCGTGAGATGTGTTTAGTAGCAGGTATGACTTGACAACATCAGACACGCCATTAGGGTCTAGGACAGTTTCTCTCTCCAATGCGATTGAACCGAAAACTTGTCTGCCACCCTTGATTGAACCAGCAGTTTCCCAACGCCCACCACCATCTAGCAAGTTATCGCCAAATGAGAATAGGTCTTCGTTCTGTAATGGAACATAGCGTTCGCCAACAACACCAAGAATGTCTGTTTGTTCTGCGTTGAATGGATTTGTGCGAGAAACAAAAGAGTAGTTTCTGTCAGATGTAAAACCAGCAGGGACAGCAACATCTTCAAGTCTAACATTCCAGTTGTGAAGATTTGCTAGTTCTAGCATTTCTGAGGTAGATACTTCTTCCTGAAACACAGTTCCAAGATTGTGCCAAGCAGGTTGGCGGAGTGAAGCAAAACTAGCCTGACCAGTTGCTTCGTTGATTTCTAATTCGTGAGCCATAGGGACACACCTTTCATTGTTGGATTTATTTGATACTCAATTGTCTCACGATTTCGGGAAAATGTCAAGTGTTTCGTAAAACAATTTATCATTCTTAATCGTTTCGTTATAAAGGGCTGCCGACAAAAAAATAAATCCCCCTGCTACTTTCGGGATTGTGTCCAGACTTCACAGGGGGAGACTTATTAGGAAGAAGCGTTCAGTTCGGTTATCTCTACTATAGGCTTCAATTATGGATAACTAACCTAATAAGGTAAGCAGTTTAGACACTTGCTTAGGTGTTTGGCTAACACAAGCCCTGTGATTTACCCTTACGGAACAGGGGGCTAGGGGAAGCCAATGGTTTATAGCAGGTCAAGAACAGAGTTGTATGTGCTTGATGTGATTGTTTCTTGGTCAGTCAGTTTGAGAAGTTTTAGGGTCTTCTCCAACTTTTCCTTTTTTTCCTTTTTCTGCCAAGTGTCAGGGTCGCTAGGCTTCTCTGGCTTTTCACCAATCTTAGCAACCAAGTCCTTGCCAAGAGCAATAGACACAGAGCCACGCCAATCGCTGTTGATAGCAATTTTGCCACCCTCAAACTCATACTCGCCATAATCAACAACATTCTTCTTGTTCTTGTTAGCCAAGTCAAGTAGGTTTTCTGTGAAAGAAACAATGTCTTTCTTGTATGCTGATAGCAACTTTGGATAGTCTGCTTCTGCCTTAGCAATTTCTGCTAACTTGTTCTCAATCATCTCTACTACTACTGATGTTGGGAGTTTTACGGATACTGAACGAGCCATAATGTTTTACTACTTTCTATTTGTGGGTTTTGTGTATAAGATAATTATACAGGATAAAGGGGGAATTGTAAATAGGCAGTTTATACATTTACCCAGATGTTATAGTTCTGTTATGAACTACTTGGCAGTTGTCCATCTGGTTTCGCCATTTACATCTAGACGAATTCGGTATGAACCTGTTGCGTTTTTGATGACTTCCTGAACGATACCAGTGATACCTGCTCGCTGAGTAATGAACTGTGAGCCAACAGTTGGAACGGAAAATGTGGTTTCCATTTTTGCTTCTTTCTACTTGTAGTTTTTATTTACAACTTTTGTTGTATTACAAGTATAAGGCAAGATGGGGGAAAAGTCAAGAGTATTCGTAAGGTTTTCGTAAAGCGTTATCGTTTTGTTATTTTTGGCTGCCGACCCCAAAGGGTAGGGACTAAACCTTAGCCTTATCCCATTCATACTGCTCAATAAAAGTTTTAGCAACTAGCCAAGCCCTATACATAAGTTCATCATCAGGGCTTCCTTGTATGTCCCAACGCAATAGTCTTCCTATTGTGTGTGAGTTTCTTTCTTCTAAGTCTGCTAATACTATTTCGTATGCTTTATCTAGTTCCATTATGCTTTCCTAACTATAATTACTTCTTCACAAGTTTCACACTCTAAGGCGTAGTCTGTTGGTTTTTCCCAACTAGAATACTTTGCGATTACTATGTCGTGGTCAAAGTGTTCTGCTAAATCCATTAGTATCCTGCTTTCTCTAGCATTAGGATTAGTTCGTCTAATTGGGTTAGGGTTAGTTGCTCTATTGCTTCTTCATTGATTATGTTGTCAAACATTATTCTTCTTTCGTTAGGGTTCTATTATAGTTGCTACCACTGACATTAGATAAAGTTGCTGTCGTGTAAGCCTGTTTCTTGTCCGTAGATTGAATACCCTCTGGAAGCGTCAAGACCCCAAGGCTCATCTCTTATGTCATACATGTAAGAGTCTACGCCACAATCTTCACACTCCACGATGTTCACATCATCGTATAATTTATCACACATGTTGCATTGAACTTGGTGTGCCATTAGTTATCCTCTTCCTGCCATTTACCACAATTTTCACAAACTGCATCTCCAATACCCATGTTCCAAATCAAAGGCTCAAAGGAACAAGAATTACATTTGTGATAGGACACTCCATACAACTCCATGTCTTTTTCAGACATCTCGTCCCAATAGATTTTGTGTGTCTTAGTTTCACACTCTTTACAAGTTATACTAACTGACATCACTTAGCCACACTTCGCATACTTGACACTCCCACTCTAACCTACCTTGCTCAAAGTCGTGTTGATTATCTTCAAACCATTTAGCATAACTAGGTCTTATCCAATCAGCACATTGGTCAAGGTATCCAACAAAATGCTCATCAAAGTTCTCGTCATCTACAACAACAAGGTATTCTGCTTCACCATAGTTTCCGTCAGGGGCAACATACAACATAGGGTTTTCCTTTCTTTAGGTTATGTTCAATTATCCCATTATTCAGGAGAAATGTCAAGGGCTTCGTAAGGTGTTTCGTAAATCGTTATCTTGCTGTGATTTTTGTCGGCACGAAAGGTGAGCAGTTTATACACTTGCTCAGGTGTTAGGTATGTTATTATTCAGCAGTATTACCTCAATACCCTTTACTTGCCACTGCCTATTATGTTTTCTCCTTTTATCAAACATAAAAACTTTACCCAACTTCACCGCTTGGTGCGAGAGCAGTTTCAACACTTGCTCAGGTGCTTAGGCAGAAAAGAAAGGGAACTGCCTAAGATGTGATGTTCCAGTCATCTAATTCCCAGTGAGAGTTTTCTAGGTATTCTTCTGCTACTCCCAAAGGATTTTCGGTAATGCCAAAATCTTCTGCTAACTTGTCGTGGTCAAAACCAACAGGAACATTGAAAGTTGCTTGGACTTTGAAAGTCAATTCCATTTCAACTTCTTCTGTTAGTGAGAAACCAAAGATTTCTGCTATCTCTGTTGCTGTGTCAAACTCAATCTCACCTGTAATGGTAAGTGCTTCTTTCAACCAGTCTTCAAGTGCTTCAACATTTGTAGTCATCATACTAATTGTTTCAAAAAGGTTCTTGATAGTTTCTTCGTGCTTGGCATTTGCTTCTAGCAGTTCTGTAATCTTGTTGTTCAATGCGAATAGAACAGGGTGGTTGCTTGTAGGGTTAGTGTTTTCTTCCATTTGTTTTTCTTCTTTCTTTTGATGTAATACTAGTATAAGGGCTACCACTGACATTTAGGGGACATTTGCGGTGTTTCTTAAACTTGTTATCGTTTCGTTATTTTTGGTCGGCAGTCCTGCACCCCCTTTCGGGGGTAGCAGAATTATTGATTTAGAAAAAATAGCAACAAGGCTAGTCCAATTATTAGTATTATAGTTTCCATACTCTATTGTCCCACACTACTCCTTACAAGTCAACAGGTTCTTCGTCTTCGTGTGTAAAGTATGCGTTAGAGCAGTCAAGACACATACCAAGTTCTTCTGCGTGTATCTCTGCGTTGATTAGTTCTCCACATTCGTTGCAGGGTAGCGTTTTGATAAAGTCAATCTCAAAATTAGCACCCATTGGCTCATCGTGAGATGAACGCCTAGCAGTAAGTTTCTTAGTCTCTTCGTGAAGTGTCCAAGTGATACGGAAGTCTCCGTTGATAGTCAAAATGTTAGAAAGATTATCTAGTGTAGTTTTGGCAGAGCCTTCTAAGTTTTGCCAAGTCATTCCCCTACCATTGATTATGATAAAGTCATCTTCTTCTATCTCGTTTAGTTTCTGCCACTCACCAATAACATAAGCGGTATCTTCTTTTTGCATCTCCCAGCAATCACCATAGCAGTATTCCATTGGCTCGTCTTCGCCAGTTTCTTCATTGTAGTTTAGGCAAGTGCAGTCTGAAGATAGTTCTGCAATTATTAGTTCGCTGTTTATCTGCATAGGGTTTCCTTTTCTTTTGATAGTATAATTATACTTGATACCTCTGACATTAGCAATATTTAGGGAGCGTTTTTAATGTATCGTAACTGAAACGTTACCTTGGCGGTCGGCAACCCCGAAGGGCTAACCTTTACAGGAAGTCAATTATGTCGCCATCAAATCTGGCAGTCTCAAGTTCTTCCATTAGGTCTAAGACATCTATCTCACCTTTGTGAAACTGGTCAAAGATTTCTGTGATGTATTCTTTATCTTCGTTATCCATTTATCTCTCCTTGTTTAGTAATACTATTATACTACTGACCACTGACATTGAAACTATTTACCCTCAATACCCCAGCCAATGATGAGGTTATCTTTGAGCAACTTTTTATAAAACTCACGAGCCTTATCTTTGTGTTCTAGGTCATAGGCGTGTTTCACCTCTGAGCCATCACGATGGGTAATTACAAATACTATTGTTTCTTTCATACCATTCCTTTGTTTGATAGATTTATTATACTACTAACCACTGACATTGGCTAAAACTAGGGCTTGCTCTATTGCATCAACGATGTTGCCTGTAATGCCATACTCATTATCTAGGTCATCTTTTTTAGCAACAATAAACCATGGGTTCATGTGCCAATAGAGTTCTTCGTTACCCTCTGCTTCACCAACTTTGTCATCTGTGTCTAGACCTGCTTTGATAAAGTCTGTGTTTGTGTATAGTCTCTCTCCATTGTAATCAACTCTCATTTCACCACAATGCATTACTGACCACTCACCATCTTCACTACACCACACCTCACCATTTTCATAAAACACATCTAAGGTTTGATTAGGGTCAATACTGTATTTCTCAATAATAGTTTTCTTATCCATTTAGCACACTCTCCATAACATAGTCTTCTAATCCAAAATACTTTACTAGGTCTAACGCTGGAACTCCGTCTTCACCTGTTAGGTCTGGCAGGGTATTCAATGCGATAAGTTGTTCAGGATTTCCGTCATTTACAAAGTCAAGAGCAAATACCATTTCTTCTGCTAACTCTATTAGATTTAGTCTGTTGCCATAAGTAGAACGCAAACCCTTACCAATAAAGATTTGATGTATCTGGTGTTCAAGTGGCAGGTCTGTTATGTCCTGTAAGTGAATAGTTGTTTTCTTAGCCATTAGTTATACTCCTTGATAGCGTTAGTGATGTTGGCTTTGCGACTACCCTTGCGAGTGGCAGGTGTAGCGACAATGTGCTTGTTTAGCAACAGACTTCTAAAAAGTTCTGCTGAGTGTGCGTTGCGTGTTGCCTGAGCAACTTTATTTAGTGGTGGCTTTCTTTTCTTCATAGTCCTATTATACATTACACCACTGACATTGTGGGGATTTCGGGAACCTTTTTTAATGTTCTTAATTAAATCGTTATCTTTGGCTGCCGACCACAACCGCCACCCCGAAGGGTAGCGATTGCTAAAACTAAAATGGCTTTAGTCTTTTTATTTCTTCGTGCTGTTTGTTTGCTAACTGCTGTAATTGGTTGAGCAAATAACTTTGCCAAAATAAATAAACAACAACTGGCACATAGCCTAGCAATAAAATAATTTCCATTAGTTTCCTTCCCAGCAAGCGTCAGCAAACTTGCTAACAATAAATCTGTCGTTGTCTTCTTGGAACATAGAAATAAAATCACTTACTAGGCTCTCAAAAATTCTTTCGCCATCTAATCCCATAGAGAGCAAACCATCTCTACTCTCTGCTAGAATTTCAGCGGTAGCAACATAGTCCTTGCGTGTCATCATTAGTTATCTTCTTTCTCTGCTAGTAGTAGAATTGTGATTAGTTCTTGGCGTTCTGCTGGTGTTAGTTCTACGCCTAACTCCATTGTGTGAGTTGAGCCAAACTCTTTTGTTGGGTTGATTGTGCTGATTGTTAGTTGGAATAGTCCGTTAGAGCCAAAACTAAAACCACCAAATGAGTATCTTTTTTCCATTTTTATTTTCCTATTCTTTTCTTGATGTTATTATTATACAGCCTACCACTGACATTGGTCAATAGCGACACACCTTTTTTGGGAGAATATTTTTCTTATCGTAAATCATTTCGGGCGTGTCGTGGGTCGGCACCCCGAAGGGTGCTGTTAGCAATCTCCAAAGAGACCACTTTCAACAGTTGACCAGTCATCTTCTTCTAGGTCATCTTGGTAGTGAATACCTCTAGCGTTGTGGGCATACATTCTTCCGTGCCATTGTCCGTCATAGACTTTCTCATTGAAAGTTGGGTTCTCTCCCATTGACATTAGGTGATAAATAAAGTTCTCTGCTTCAACATCTTCTTCAAGATAGATTTTATCTCCGTTGATGTAGCCAAAGCCTGATGCGTAGTTCTTTGCTTCAGGGTATTCAGTTAGACTGACTTCCATCCATCCGTGAGAGTTGTCGCTAATGAAGTTGAATACTGCCATAAGTTAGTGCCTTTCTTGTTTGATAGAATAATTATACAGGGTACCACTGACATTGGGGAGATTTTAATCCTTGCACTTAATAGACGACACGCCAGGGGCGGTCGGCACAAAATCTGGGGCATGTCAACTAAGACACACCCCAAACTTTATTGACTAATCAAAAATAAAACTAATGCGATTGCTCCTATAGTTAGAACAGTCATCACTCTTCATCTTCCTGCTCTTGCAAGTGGTCTGCAAACTCATCAACAGAAATACCATAAAGAATTGGGTCGCAGTTTGCAAGAATTTGCGATGGATAAAAAGTTGAATAACCAATTTTGAATTCTGGATAACATTCATCTAGCATTTCATCGTGCATCTCTTCTAGTTCTTCTTGTGTAAACTTTTCTCTAATGTCCATTAGTTTTGCTCCTCTGTTTGATATCTAAAAAGGTAGTTTAGCATTTGTTCAAAATAGAACTCTTCGGTTAGGTGATAGTTTAGCATTAGTTTTGCTCCTTATTTTTATTTAGTTGGTGAAGAGAGCCTAGTGTGTAGGCACTATCAAAAATTTGTCTAATGTTTACAACCTTGTAAACATCAACATTGGCTTCATCAGCATAAGACTTTATTTTGTTGTAGTAAGTCCAAAAGTCCTGCTCACGCTCTTCGTAGAATTTTTCCATATTGTCCATTTTATTTTCCATTTCTTTTAGGTGTTTCAATTATAAGGGTAGCCACTGACATTAGTAGCGAACACAAGCGTGTTCACTAACTAACTTGGCAAACTCATTTTCATCAGCGAATTCAATTTCAACGCCACACTCCACGCATTCAGCAACATCAAAAACAATGCTGGTCTGCTCAGTGTATAGTTCTTTCATTTTAGACATAGTGTCCCTTTCTTGTTTAGGTTTCAATTATAGCGGATACCACTGACATCAGCGTTAGCGTGTCTTGGTTGCGATTAGTTTTAGGTATTGGTTTCTAATTTCTGGTGTTAGCATTTTCCAGCGTTCATTATCTATCTTGTGCTGTCCAGCAATTCCAGTTGGAGCAACAAACAAAAATGCGGTTAGCAATTCGCTAAGGTTCTTTTCTTTTCTAGTCATTCTTGGTTTTCTTGGCATAGTAGCCCTTTCTTTTCTTGATAATACCAGTATAGCGGACACCACTGACATTGGCAGTATTTAGGGGGTGTTTCTTAACTTTCTTAACCAAAACGTTATAAAGTTATCCACAGAGTTATCCACAGGGGTCGGCAAAAAATTTGCGGTATGTCAAGTAGAGACACACCACAAACTTTATTTTGTCTAGCGTTGCCTAGACCTGATGATGAACACCAACGCCAACACTACTGAAACAAATACAAACTGAATACCAACAAAGTTCCAGATAGCAGACCTAATGTGGTCTTCTGTGTTGTCTGTGATAACTGCTGTGTAGTGATAAGCGTTAGCAAGAGCAAACGCAAACATAGACAGAATTAGGTTAGAGATTACAAGGGCGATTTTTGTCATTTGATTATTTTCCATTTCTTTTGGTTGTTTATTTATTTTACTACTGACCACTGACATTGAGATTATTCTGTCTCAGTTTTGTTTTCTAAACTATTTACAATTTTAGCAATGCTCTCTTTTTGCTTAGATGTTAGTTGTCCATAGCAAAGTCCAAACGCATAGGCAGTTGGGTTTAGTGAAGCAAAGCCATCTTTAGTTTTTAGTTCCATCATTAGTTCCAGAGTGTCAAAGTTTTTATCTAGCATTTATTTTCCTATTCTTTTTGAGTAATTCTATTGTAGCAGTAGCCACTGACATTTAACCACAAACACGCTTGGCATTTGGGTATTTGATTAGAAACTCAGCAACATCTACTGAACGCATAGCCTGATTTCTAGTTTCGCCATTGGCGTTAGTGTATTCCATTATTACATAGTGTTTTGACATTTATTTATTTTCCATTTCTTTTTAGTAATTCTATTATAAGGGAGACCACTGACATTAGTGATTTTCAGGGCAACCATAGGCGTTGTGGCAACCAACACAAACATCTTCACCACACTCAACACACCAGTCAAAATCAACAACATTGCTATCTATTTCGCAAAATCTCATTTAGTTTTACCTTTCTTTCTATACTTATACTATACACCTAACCACTGACATTGGACACCATTTATGGCACATTTCTAAAAGAATTAACTAGGTTAATTATGGGAAATTTATTGGCGTGTCGTATTGACATTTAGGAAATTTTTTGGTCGGCAAAAATTGGTGGTAGCAAAATGCTACACACAATTTATTACTTACTATCTCTAGTAGCAATAAACTTTGCAATTTCTTCAGCAATTTTTTTCTTGCTGTCATTTTGTATTTTAGTAAGTGTATCACTAACTAACTTAGCAATTTCTTTATCTGGTTTTTGCTCACCAGCAATTCTAAAGTCTACTAATTCAGTAATGCCATCAAAGCATTTTTCTTTTAGGTCATATCTAAAATAGTTAGCATTACCTTCATAGGTAAGACCGCATTTTGGACATTCAGCAACATATTTATTCATATTTATTTCTCATTTCTTTTATAGATTATTATTTATTTTATTTTGGTGTTGGGGTTATTTATTTATTTGCTGATTAGTTTATTTGCTATTTCTAGGCTCACCTAATCAGGCTCACTAAATAACCAAGATTATTTATTTATTTAGTTTTACGAATAACGCTTGTAGTTCGTCAAACTCACTTGGCAACATTACATCACTTTCAGCGATACGCATTAGTTCTTTGTATCTTGCTTTCATTTCATAAGTAGTCATTTAGTATTCTTTCTTTTAGGGTTATTTATTTATCTATAACTATCTAAGCACACATTAGGCTATTTGTCAATAGCAAAATGCCTATTGTTATCTATTTGTTATAGTTCTTTACTTTCCCAGTAAATTTCCATAGCGTATTCTTTATCCGCTTCATAGTCTTCATATTCCATATTTATAGCCTTTCTTTTGACTACTATTACTCTACACCCTACCACTGACATTGAGGGGTGCGACACGCCGTATTTTAGGGTTAACTAGGTTAATTCTTATCCACAGAGTTATCCACAGGTGCCGACCATTTTTGGGGTAGTGATACTACCACCAATACTAAGCCTTACACTTAGGTATGTGTATAGCACAAGCGTTAGCACTTCCCCAACGCTTACACTTAGGACACTGAGTATCTCTAACATACACAACAGGCTCAGGGCTAGACTTACCTAGACCCTTTGCTTCCCAATAGATTTCTCTAGCGTATTCACGCTCTTCATCATAGTTATCATAGTAAGTCATTGCTGACTCCTTTCTTTTTATTTCTAATTTATTTCTTATAGTTATACACTAACACGAACCACTGACATTTAGGGGGTGTTTTAGGGGTGTTTTGCTATTTCGTTATCATTTCGTTATCAAATTTTGGTCGGCACACAATTGTAAGCGTGTCAAGTAGCGACACACCTACAACTATAAATCTTTATCCTGCCATCTACTACCTTTATTAGTGAGATGCTAGAGCAACGCTTACAAGCGAATGTTTGTGTGAATGTAGTTGACATTATTCTCCTAGTAAAAAGATTAGCGGTATTAGAATTAGTATGACTAGCATTGCTTCCATACTTATCTCCAAACATAGTAAGACAAGTAGGTAAGTACAAAGGTAGCAGGGATAGAGATTAGCATTAGAGCAACAGCAATGCGAAGGGTGATTAGTTGTGTCTTTGTCATTTTATTTTCCATTTCTTTTAGGTGTTATTAGTATAGCAGGGGGTACTGACATCAAGGTCAGCGACACGCCTAAGCGTGTAGTGTTAGTTCTTCCACATACATACCCTTTGCCATAGTCTTACGGAACTCTAGGTCTGTGTATTGAGCAAGGTATTTATCTAACGCTTGCTCTGCTAATTCTCTAGTAGTGAAGATACCTTCAGTTGTGTAGATACCTTCATACTGCTCTGCTACTGCGAATACTTTGTTCATTTTATTTTCCTTTTCTTTTGATGTTATTAGTATAGGGGTTGCCACTGACATTGACAATAGCGACACGCCAGATAGCCTAGTGAATTTCTCCATAGGCATCCCAGCAGAATTTACATCCTGTCTCTTGCTCTTCTTCAATGAAGACCTTCTCTACTACTACATCACAAATCTCGCAAACTTCGAACATTTGTTTCCTTTCTTTCTATACTTATACACTACACCCTACCACTGACATTGAACAGGTGTGTAGGGGGTGTGTCGCCCATTGTTATCTATTTGTTATAAACGCCCCTATCTTGCAGGTGTGCACCCCCCTATTGAATAGGTGTGTAGTGCCCCTATATGACTAGTGTGTAGTGTGCTCACTAATTATTAGTTTTTTTGTATACGACACCCCCGTATCATACATCTTTACAAAATATTCAGATTTTGTCAATTATGGTTTTTAAAATATTTTTCAGAAACGAGCAAAGCGAGTTTGCTTCAGATTTCGAGGGTATGCAAAGAGCCTACTGCCTCTTGACGAAGTATGTTCCCCATCTGTCATGTTTGACATACCAGTATTGTTTACATTTGCGACATTGCCAGTCTCCTTTTTGATGGAAGTATTGGTCGTATGGTACTTTGCAGTGATGTAATTTTCCTGGGGTATCTCTGAATTTGAATTGGTGATGTAAATAGGCAAATACACCTATAAATAGAGATAGTGATAACAAAATGATAACGATTTCCATTATGGTAGCCTAACGTCTGGGGTATTGCGAAGCAATCCATGCTTTATCAGCCAATAGTTAATAAGTTTATATGACACTTTACTCTGATTGGCTATTTCTTTTGATGTCATCTTGGCTGCAACGCATGTTTCAAGATATTCTTTTGATTCGTAATGCTTAATGTAAGGAACTTTGTCTTCCATAAGTCTCTCTCTTTCGGTAGATTTATAGTATATCACATTTTGGGGGTATGTGTGTATGGAAGCATACCTGTAAACGTCTCTATGGGGCATTTAAACCCTTATTTGCCCTATCTGGCAACTTCGTTGCATACTGGCATTTATGTGGGTTTGGTGTCTCTTATTTCGACCGTTTTAAAAATCCGAAAACACTCAAAAGATGGTGTATAATTATTTTATTATGTCTATATCCGATTGGGCTGGTTTAATACTAACCGCATTATCTATCATCGCTATTACTATTGGCGGAATCAGATGGTACATTACCGCAGAAATTAAAGTCCTATCAACCGAACTAAAAAACGATTTATCCGAACTTAAGCCTAACGGAGGGTCATCGATGAAAGACCAGGTTAATAGACTAGAGGAAAAGTCTCACAAACTAGAAGAAAAGATTGACAACCTTTATAACGTTCTTATAAACGAAGGTGTCAAAACTAACAAAAATAAGAAATCAGAAAACACCGAACTTTGATTATTAATATAATATATATAAACTATAATATATACTAATATATAAATATATAATATATAGCCCTTATCTCTATAGATAAGAGGGTATCACACTTTTTGTGATTTGTCAAATAGAAATAAATAAACCTCAATAATGATATAATCTATCATATAGGAATCAGTGTCTGATACTCTCTCTCATACCCACTTCAGGCACTGATTTCTTATTTATCCTGTATAATGTAATTATGAATTCCTTATCCTCTGATACCTTTGGTGCCAATCCTACTAATATTAAATGGACTGTTGTTCGTGGTGATACCGCAACACTTCGCATTGAATTTTGGGATGATACCGAAACTGCCTTGCAGAATGTCAGCACATGGACATTTAAGAGTTCTGCGTATGACCCACAAGACGGTGCCTATGACTTATTAACGACAACTGCTGGTTCTGGATATGTTGATATTACCGCACCTGCTACACTAACAAGAACATGGGGAACTGGGAACAGACCTGTTGTAGCCGAACTTTCTTTTGACCTACAGGTGACCATTGGCACAACTATCTGGACACCAATTCTAGGCACCATCGTTGTTCTTGCTGACGTATCTCTAAATCCAGCCCCATAATGTCTATTTTAAAAATAACCAGCACACCAGCAACCTCTAGTGTCGTTGTCGTTAATCAAGGCTCTACTAATCCAAAAGTCAAAATCGTTACTATGAATAATCCAACGGTAAAGATTGTTGCCGCATCTACCCCGAAAATAAAAATAGTATCAAACTCTCCTGATACACAAACAGTTTTGAAGATATTACCATTTCCAGGAACACAAGGGCTAACTGGTCCCACTGGTCCTGCTGGGGCTACTGGTCCTCAAGGAACTACAGGAGCAACTGGTTCTGCAGGACCAACAGGTATTCAAGGACCAACTGGAGCCACAGGTGCTAATGGACTCATTGGACCTACTGGACCTACTGGAGCAGCAGGTGTCACAGGTGCTTCTGGAACAATCGGTCCAACTGGACCTACTGGAGCAACAGGAGCAGCGAGCAACGTAACAGGACCAACAGGAGCACAAGGTGTACAAGGTTCGACTGGACCTCAAGGTATACAAGGCTCGACTGGTCCAACAGGACCTCAAGGTCCTACAGGTCCAAGAGGGGTTCAGGGTGAAGTGGGTGCTCAAGGAATTCAGGGTAATACAGGAGTTCAAGGACCAACAGGAGAAACAGGTCCTAGAGGACTTCAAGGCATTCAAGGTGTTTCTGGACCTACAGGTGCTACAGGTTCTCAAGGTCCAACAGGAAGTTTGGGTCCAACTGGACCTACAGGTCCAACTGGTGCTGCAAGTACAGTTACTGGACCAATGGGTCAGACAGGACCAACAGGTCCCACAGGACCACAGGGTGCTGCATCAAGTGTTACTGGTCCAACTGGAACACAAGGTATACAAGGACCTACAGGACCGACAGGTCCGACAGGAGCAGCAAGTACAGTAACAGGACCCACAGGTCCTACTGGTCCAGTTAGTAATGTTACAGGACCACTAGGTCCAACAGGTCCATTAGGTCCGACAGGTCCAAAAGGTTCTCAAGGAGATACTGGACCACAAGGCATCCAAGGAAATGTTGGACCACAGGGACCAACTGGAGAAAGAGGACCAATAGGATATGACGGTATTCAGGGACCTACTGGGGCAACAGGAGCAACTGGTGCTTCTGGTTCGCAGGGTATTCCAGGTGCAACAGGACCATCTGGAATAGTAACAGCAATCAGCCCACTGATTTATGATGCAGGAACAAACACGATATCACTAGGTAATATTGATTGCGGAACGATAGTCTGATATAATATTTATCTAAGAAGAGAGAGATATGAAGATAGCAGTTTACACAATTGCATTAAATGAAGAAGAGTTTGTCGAAAGATGGTATAACTCTGTCAAGGATGCTGACTATATTCTGATTGCTGATACTGGTTCTACTGACCGTACCGCTGAGATTGCAAAATCATTAGGTATCAATGTTTTTAACATATCAATTAAACCTTGGAGATTTGATGATGCAAGAAACACAGCCCTAGCCTTGATACCAGACGATATTGACACTGTCTCTTATACACATCTGACGCTGCCGACGAT
>ERZ807355.10-NODE-10-length-19207-cov-4.183480_pt1 | contig 19207 bp, 42 predicted proteins | sample MGYA00520898_ERZ807355 | MGnify/ENA primary metagenome ERZ807355 (study PRJEB31431, sample SAMN03801317) | freshwater metagenome | biome: Freshwater; feature: Lake; material: Water | place: Canada:St Catharines | collected 2012-08-12 | depth 1 m m ... | reverse complement strand
TCGTGGGCTCGGAGATGTGTATAAGAGACAGGGGGTTACGATGATTCAATTTATTCAGAAACCGAACAAATTAATAAGTTTTTTACACCATGGTGTCATTCTAATATACAAGACATTGAACAAACTATGCCTGCTGTTTGGAAAATGTTAAGCTTTTACAATTCAAAACTATTTTTGAATTATCTTGAAGAATTAACAGGAATAAACAATTTAATAGCTGATTGGTCATTCGCCGGTGGGGGTTGTCATAAAACTACAAATGGTGGTAAACTATCTATACACACCGACTATCAGTCTCATCCTGAAAACGAACTACATCGTAGATTAAATATGCTTGTTTACTTAAATCCAAATTGGCAAAATGAATGGGGTGGGGATTTACAACTTGTTGATTTTGATTCAAAACAAGTTATTAAAAAGGTATCCCCAAAATTCAAAAGAATGATTTTATTTAATACAACTAATAAGTCTTTACATGGACATCCTGACCCAATTCAATCTCCAGAGCACGAAGCTAGATATTCATTTGCATTATATTATTTTACAAAAGATAGACCATTTAACGAAATATCAGATGATAAAACAGCAATTTGGTATTAGCACTCACTATTTATAACCAGTTTATTTTAACGAGGAATCCATATGGCTGTTTTATCCCAAAAAGAAGTTTTAGAAAAAATTCTTGTAGAAATTGCTTCTATGAAGACCAAACTCCCAAATGGGGAGTTAAAGCGTATGGAAGAATCTATCCGAAGCCTTCGTGACAATTACACTACTTTAAAAAATGATGTGTCTGATATCAAATATACACTATTAAATCCAGAGGATGGGATTATTGTTCGTGTAAACAAAAATACCGAATATCGTATGGACCAAGAAGATAACGAAGATTACTACAATAAAATGGTTACCGAGTTTGAAAAGATGAAAGATTGGAAAGATGGAGTCACCAAAGCACTTTGGATTGTGTTTACATCTTTGGTTGGTATTGTTGGATACATTATTTCAGGAGTAATGTAGTTTTATTAAATCTCCAAACTCTATTTATGTCAGAAAACTATGAACAAAAAGCTATGAACCAAGTGTATGAAATTATTACACAAGGTGAGGGCTCGGAAGTTTCATTGGAAATGAAAAAAACTATAATCCAAACTTTAATTGATTATTATGATGCTTTAGAAGAATACGAAAAGTGTGGTAATCTTAAAATAAGTTTGAGTATGCTGGAGATAATGAATGGTAACGATTCAAGTCAAGAAATTAGATGAAGTAATAGACCCACAAAATGGTTATATTATTTATGTATATCACGATGAAACAAAAATAGAAGCAGAAATTGCCAATGATTGGAAATTTGTGATTGATATTGTAAATAAATTTAAAGAAAAACACTCTCCCGAAGAAATTATCTTTTTTGATGGATTTAATGTATAAACTATATTTATTAAATGATGACATCCACACATTTGGTGAGGTTCATTCTATGTTAAAAAGAACATTTGCTTATCCGAGTTTACATTCGGATTCAATTATAGAAATAGTTCATACAACGGGTAGATGTGTAATCAAAAGTAGTGATGACTTTGATGATTTAAAAAGAATCCAAGAAGTCCTACTTAATGAAGATTTTAAAATAGAAATAAAAACATTATGAGTAATTTACCACAAAAGTCAGAATCACCCGCATCACAAGGATTGGGAGATACTATTGCTAAAATCACATCAGCTACAAAATTAGATGTAGTTGCAGAACAAATTGCTAAAGCAGTTGGTGCTGATGATTGTGGTTGTAAAGCAAGACAACAAAAACTCAATCAGATTTTTCCATACAATACTTCAAAAAGTCCATTTCCACGGAAGTCAAAATGAAAGTAAAAGATTTGATTATAGAAGTTATCAACGAAGAATTACTCGTTGAAAAACTTATTACCTACAACAATAGAGCTCCCTATGGTCAAGTGGTATTTCTTGCCGGTGGTGCTGGTTCGGGTAAAGGATTTGCTATTTCAAACTTTTTGGATTCTGCTGGATACAAACTTCGTGATGTAGATGAGATGAAAAAACAACTTCAAATCTTAAATCGTATTGGTAAAATCACCATAGACCAAATTTTAAACAAGTATGGTAAATCTATTTCACAATCCGATATTGATAATATTAAACAAATTCAAGCGGATGGGTATAGACTTCAAAATATGGATTTAAGAAATCCAAAGCACGTTATGGCTCTACATACTCTTGTTAAGGTTATGGGTATAAAAGATAAATCACTTGCTAATATGTTAGCAGCTCAAACTAATCCCGAGGTTCTACCAAATATTATGTTTGATATCACAGCAAAAGACATTTCAGACATTACCCAAGTTTTACCTCAATTAAAAGCGGCTGGTTATAAACCTGAAAATATTCACTTGACTTGGGTTTTGACTAACTATATGATTGCTATGCAGAACAACAAAAGCAGAGAAAGACAAGTTCCAGAGGATGTCCTATTAAAAACCCATGAGGGTGCTGGAAACACTATTTGGGGGGTTGTTACTCGTGCTTTACCAAAGGGAATGAATGGTAGAGTTGATGTGGTGTTAAACAATCCTGAAAATACAGTGTATATGAAAGATGCTGAAGGAAATGAAATTACAGGACCAAAGGGTGAAAAATACCCATCAGACTTTTTATCTTTACCACTTAAAAAAGCTGGTAGTGGAACTTACCCAGAAAGTTTGTGGAAAGAAATCTTATTCAAATGGGTAAAGGAAAACGCACCCAAATCAATTACCGCCAATATGGCATAAATTAAAATCAATTAGTTATGGAAACTCAATTATTAATTACCGACCAATTTTATAATGATGTAGATGCTGTTAGAGAGTTTGCTCTACAACAAGATTTTTCAGTTAAGGGAAACTATCCTGGAAATAGAACAATTTCGTTTTTAAATGATTCAATAAAAGAAACAATTGAATCTATTATAAAACCTCACGCTGGTAAAGTTATTTATTGGTCAGAGGACCAATACACTGGTGCTTTTCAATATACAACATCACGAGAGCGTAGTTGGATTCACGCAGACCAAACCACCGAATGGGCTGGTGTGTGTTACTTAACACCAAACGCACCACATAGTGCTGGAACGGGAATATTCAGACACAAAGAAACAGGTCTAATTAGAGCTCCTAAAAATGAAGATGGTAGTTTAAATCGTGAATTGATAGATTACATTGGAAAGGACTCACAAGATATGACTAAATGGGATTTGGTTGATGTGGTTGGAAATGTATACAACCGACTTGTCCTATATCGTGGTGATTTATTTCATATGTCTTTAGATTACTTCGGAAATAACTTATATGATTCACGATTATTTCAAACATTTTTCTTCACAACTGAAAGATAGTGAACTATTCGCATAAACACAAATTTGTTTGGTATGCTCCACCAAAAGTAGCAAGTAGAAGCACCGCAGAGGTATTCCGTAAGTATTGTGATTTAAATCCACACTTACCAAAGCCCGACAATCCACGGATGATTTTCACCCACGAAAATATGTGGCCAGAAGATTGTCCAAAAGATTATTTACATATAGTTTCAGTTAGACATCCATATTATAGATGGATATCATATTGGAAGCATGGAATTTATGATAGAAATGAATTACCAAAAGGATTAAACCCATTAGATTCCCTAAAATGGGCTTCTGATGAAAGATGTTCTGCTTGGTCTGAATGGAGGGTAATAACTCAATTTGAACCAAGAATTGATTATATTATACACGCTGAATCAGTATTGGAAGACCTTCGTAAGTTACCATTTATTCCTAATGATTTTAATTGGACATTTACACCAACACAAATGAGATGGAGGTCAGTCCCATCAAATTCCACTACATGGGATACTAATTGGGATGAAAATGAACTTCGTGAGTTGGTATATGAACGATTTAGACAAGACTATGATAATTTGGGATATGGTAAGTGGGATAACTACGACCATCTTTGGGATTGTAAACCAAAACTAAACGGAGATACGCAAACAACATCAGAAAGATTACCATTCCCAAGAAAGATTTAACATAAACTTAACATTGGAAGCTTGTATATTCGGAATTTATTCGTATCTTTACTATGTAATAAAAATGATATGAAAATGACCATCAAAGAACAAATCCTTCAAAACCTTGAAGGTCCCATCAACAACCTCACCGCTCAAATCATTGAGAGTGAAAAAGCACATTACCTAAAGAAGATGGGTAAGGAACTCATCATCACTCCACATATGGAAGAGATGATTCGTTTGAGCTTGGTGATTGACCTAATGAAAGCCCTTCAGAACTATATCCTTTCTACCGATGAGTTGGTTAGTATGAATTGGTATGAGGGTGCTAAGGGAATTGAGATTTCCGCTTTGATTGGTCGTGGTGGTGAGACCCACAACTTTATGACCGAAGCCATCACCGCTGGTGGTTACAACATCCAACGATTCCACTACCGATACATCACCAAAACAAAGATGCCTCGTGTGATGAGTGATTTGGCTAAAGAGTATGTTGAGAAACAAAAACGATTGAATACGCTTGAACGATTGGAAAAAGATATTGAAACCCACCAAAACCTAATCAATACCGCCCAAGCCCGAATTGACCACTTGGCTCCGATGAATAAAGAGGAGTTGATTGTGGAGTTGGGTAACCACCCAGTGTTGTCGTGGCGAGTTAAGAACGATTACAAATGGGAAGATATTGACCAAACCTACCACAAACAAACTAAAGAAGAGTGGGAAATGGAACAACAACAGTTGATTGAACGTGGTGTGGTTGAGATGTTGAATTGGGATGTTAAATGGCCTAAACAACGTATTAAGGATTCCCAAAAGAAGATTGTTAAACTTCAGGCCAAACTTGAAAGTTTAACAATTTCTTAACATTAAAAGTTTGCCAGTTCAAAAAAAATGATTATCTTTATATAGTAATAACAATTAATACAACATGAATAAGTTTTCTAAAAAATTAATCAAGCTAGGAATTGGACTTCTTCTGATATCATTATTAGTTCTCGCTTTTTTTGGTATCATTCACGGATTTTTCCTTGGATTGTTATTAATATTTAAATATCCAATTCACGCATCAGGTGTATTCATCTTTCTTTTAGGATTGGGTTACATTCTTTCTAAAATTGATAAAAAACCCCTCAAATTTTAAAAATATGAATTATAACGAAGCTAAAGTAATTGTTCACTGTCAGTATTTTGAAAACTATAATGTTGGGCCCGATGGGTTTGGTGAAACCCCACATTGGAAACCCAAGGGTGGTTTTGATTTTGTAATGCCGATTGATTCGGATACAATGTTCTACGCTGATACCGAGGTTGTGGTTCAAGCTATTAAAAACCTTGTAGAAAAGCAAAACACCATTGGTGAGCGCTTTGAGTATATTGACCATGAAATGGTATTTTCAGAACCATTTGTGGTTAAAGGTTTGGAACAAGAAATTACGAAAGTCTATGAAATGGCAGTATAAAGAAATGGGTTCTCGTGACAAGAAAGGTAATTTAAAGTATTACCGAGTCACAGTAGAAGATTGGAAAATTGTGGATTGTAAATGTCCCGCCCGTGAATTCCGCAGACACACTCCTTGTAAACATATGAAACGATTAAATGAAAAACTCACCCACCTCACAATCTAACGAACGACTCGGCTTTATTGAATGGATGTTAAAAATCCAAAATGTTCATTACGCCAACAAGCCCGCTATGGAACGTGCTCTTAACCGATTGGTTCCATAATATTAACAAAAATTTAACATACAAATTTGGCGGATAACCAACTATGTTGTATATTTGTATGTAAGTGATAAAGAATGAATAACAAAACTATTTTCAGCGATATTGATGGGACGCTTGTCCACCAAGTTCTATTTGAAGAAATTGACCCTTTCACCAGCCGTGCTCTGCCCGGTGTTGTAGAAACTATGACTAAATGGTTCAAAGAAGGTCACCACATTGTGTTGACTACCGCAAGACCAGAACACCTCCGAAACTTGACCATCCAAGAGATGGACTTGTTGGGAATCCCCTTCCACCAATTGGTGATGGGCATTGGTCGTGCAGAACGAATCCTAATCAACAACAAGAGTGGTAATAAAAACGGAACTGACAAAAGAGCTACAGCCGTTGAGGTTGAAAAAAATGGTGGTTTCAATGGATATTTCTAATGACCCTACCAAAAGTAAAGAATGTAAATAAAGGTAAATACCGCCTGAAAAAACACAAATACAAATTGTGGGATATCGTGGTATTAAAATGGATTGGTGAACGAGAAATCGGATTTATTTCTGAATTGAAAATGAATCGTGAAGGATTTGCATCATACACAATTCGTTCAGTATCAAAACAGGCCTGTATTTATTATGACCTTGAGGTAGATGACCCCACCGACCCGTATTGTTATGTATCAACAATTTTAACCGAAAATATAACCGATGGTGAAAAAACACTTGCAACCGAACGAATCCAATCCTACAAAACAAGGACTAATGTCGTTTCAGAAACACAACCCAAGCGCTTATCTAATAACGAGCGTTCTGAATTGGATATCCAAATTAACAAACAAAAAGAATTTTTAGATGAAAACTTTTGGTAGTTTGGAATATTTTTTGTATATTTGTATTATAAATTATTAACTATGAAAAAATACTTTGAATTGTTTATGACTATTATGTTCTCGTTTCTTACGGGAGCTAAAGTCGTATTGTTAACCAGACAAGAAATTGTAACCAATTGGGATTTTGTCCATCTTGGTATCAATGTTTTCTTTATTTGGTTTTTTTCTTATCAACTATATAAAACTATTAAAGGAGAATAAGTTATGAAATATCAACCTCTAAATGATTATGTTCTACTTAAAAAAACAAAAGTAGAAGAAAAGACCAAAGGTGGTCTTTACAAACCAGATAGTGCTAAACAAGCTCAATTCGCAGAAGTTGTGGCTGTTGGTCCTGGCATTTTTACCCAAAACGGAAATCTTATTGAGATGAGATTGAAAGTGGGTGACAAAGTAATCTTGGATATCCCCGGCAGCGAGGTTCGTTTGGATGGGGAGAAATATGTAATGGTTCGTGAAAGTGAAATCTTAATTCGTATTGAACAATGACCGGTGAAGAATTTGAAGATTGGGTAGATGATGATTATCAGTATACCGAGTATTTAAAAAACAACCCAACTTATACTGACTACGAAGATTCTGAAGATTAGATATGGATTTAGTAAACCGTGAACTTCGTAAACACCTTTTGTTTGTTTTGGATGTTGAAAAGTATATATTCAAAAACCCAAAACATTTAAAGGGCGTTGAGTCATATAATGACAAAAAAACAATAGATAAGTTAAAAAATAGAGTTGGGAGTGGTAAACTTTTACGAGTTGAAGACCTTCAATTTTTGGAAACTATCTACGAAAACTATTGAGTTAACTACTTATATAAAAATGGAGTGTTATGCAAAGGGGTGATAAAATGCCCAATGGTTATGTTTTAGGAGTTGGTAGGACTCCATTAAACCTCACGGAGGCTCAGATTCGTTATGCGATGAAAAACTCCAAGAGTAATAGTGGTGCTGCAAGATTTTTAAATATATCATTGACCACCTTTGAAAAATACTCTAAAATGTATATTGATGAGACCACAGGCAAATCCTTGTGGGACTTACATAAAAACCAAAAAGGAACTGGCGTAACTAAACCTTATAATGTAGATAAGGGTAAATACGCATTAACGGCTGTGTTGGAAGGAAAATACCCCGACTATTCCGTTTACCTACTTAAACGAAGACTGATTAGTAATGCCGGTAAAATAAAAGATTTTCCAGCAGAATGTCATAATTGTGGATACGATGAAAAACGACTATCTGATGGAACTATCCCTTTGATTCTTGACCATATGGATGACAATTGGCATAATCACAAAAAGGATAACATTAGATTTTTATGTTATAATTGTTTTCACAATCTTCGTGGAAACCTTCGTGGTAGACAACCTGAATGGCGAGTAGAACAAATTGAAAAAGCAAAAGAACTTTATAATCAACAACAAAAAGAACAAGAATAATTTATGGGAAAGCAAGTATTTCACGGAAAACAATCAAGAGAAAAGCTCTTGGAAGGTGTAAACGAATTAGCCAACGCGGTTAAGGTAACACTTGGACCTCGTGGTCGTAATGTAATCATTCAAAAAGACGGCGCACCTCACATCACAAAAGATGGTGTTACGGTGGCTAAATCTATTGAGTTTAGTAATGCAGCTAAAAACTTGGGGGCGCAGGTTATTAAAGAAACCGCCCAACAAACCGCAGACCATGCTGGCGATGGAACTACTACATCTACTGTATTGGCTCAATCAATCTTCAACCAAGGTATGGATGTGGTTGAGATGGGTGCTAATCCAATTCTACTTCGTAGAGGTATGGGAATTGCTGTGGCTGAAATTACCAAAATGTTAACTCAAGAAATCTCAATCAAAGTTGAAGATAACGAACAAGTAAAACAAGTGGCAACCATTTCTGCAAATGGTGATTCGGTGATTGGTGGTATGATTGCTGACGCAGTTAAGGAAGTTGGTCGTGATGGTGTAATTACAGTTGAAGAGGGAAACTCAAATGAGGATGAACTTGAAATCGTAGAAGGACTTCAGTTTGATAATGGATACCTATCTCACTACTTTATCAACAACCAAACAAAACTTAATTGTGTTATTGATGAGCCAGTTGTATTGCTGTATGATGGTAAGATTTCTACAATGGACCAAATCATTCACATCCTTGAAGCAGTATCAACTCAAAGTAAACCAATTTTGGTTGTAGCTCACGATGTAGAAGGTGAAGCTCTGGCAACAATGGTTGTAAACTCCGTTCGTGGAACCTTACGGGCCCTTGCTGTAAAAGCTCCTGGCTTTGGTAGTGAACGAACTGAAATCCTGCGTGATATGGCTGCTTTATTGGGTGGTAAGATGTTTGGAACTATTGACGCTGAGTTGGAAGACGCAACTTTGGAAGATTTGGGTTCTTGTGATAAAGTGGTGTCTAACAAAAAAGAAACTACTTTGATTGGTGGTCACGGAAACGCGGATGCTTTGAAACTTCGTATTGACCAAATCAAAAATGAAATTTCAGAACAAAAATCAGACTTTGAAAAAGAGAAACTCCACAAGCGTTTATCTAAATTGAGTGGTGGTGTGGCTGTAATCCGAGTGGGTGCTCAATCAGAGGTTGAGATGAAAGAAAAGAAAGACCTATTTGATGACGCACTCCTTGCAACTAAAGCTGCTTTGGAAGAGGGTATTGTCGCGGGTGGTGGTGCTGCTTTGTATCATTGTTCCAAAAACATTAACCAACCAAAAGGTGATGAACAATTGGGATACGCAATTGTGATGAAGGCTTGTAAATCTCCAATGGAAGCAATTCTAAAGAACGCAGGGCTTGACCACCACAAAGTGTTTGGATTGTTAGACGCAAATTACGCTTCAGACACTTCTATGGGTTACGATGTAGTTAGTGAACACCTTGTCAATATGATTGAAAAGGGTATCATTGACCCAACAAAAGTGACTCGTATTGCTATTGAAAAAGCAGTTTCAGTCGCTGCAACACTACTTACTACTGAATGTATGATTGTAGAAGAGCCGGCGGAGAAAGAAAGTGACCCGAAATCGTAAAAAGTTAAAAATGAAATACGAATACCTCAAAATGGAGCAAGAAGATATTCGTATTGAGCTCAAGAACTACATTTTAGATTTTGAAAAACATTTCAAAAAATATTATGATGAAAGTGCTCGTTTAAATTTACAAAAAAAATCTAAAGAACCGGAAGAAGCTCCAGATTTTGAAGAATTGGAGAAAGAATTTGAGAAAAAGCGTTTAAATTTAGCCCAAAAGCGTAAAAACTTAAAGGTTAAGTCTAAACGCCTCAAATCTTTGTATAAAAAACTATCATCTATAACACATCCCGATGTAAATGGGGGTGATGATGAAACATTCTTAAAAGTAAAATCTCACTTTGAAAATGGTGAATTTGCTGATTTAATTTCTATTGCAGAAGAGTATAATGTTGAATTTGAGATGGGTGAAAATGAAATACAACTTATATCCAAAAGTATAGAAAATATTGAGTCTGAAATACAAAGAATGAAAAATACTTTGGCTTGGGGTTGGGGTTCTGGTGATTTAAATACAAAAAAAACTATTATTAAGATAGTAGAACAACAAACAAATTTAAAAGTAAAAGTTGATGACTATCCAAATGATTTAAAACCCGAAACGCCAAAAGAAATAAAATTAATAGGCGGGCCCGGAAAAAACTTTGATAATTCAAATTAATTTCGTATATTTACAATATGAATAACGACCAAATTTTCATTTATTGGGATGAGTATCCCACCGAAACCACAAGTTCAATTAACAAGGATTAAAAATGGCAAACCACGTTACTACACTTATCTTTATTTCAGGCAATTCTGACTTAATTACTTCATTGGATAAAAAACTATCATCGGTAGATTTACAAGACAATCCATCTGAAGAAATGAATACTGAACAAACCGCACGTTTGTTTTATGAAAATCAATATCAAAACACTTACGAGTGGATGATAGAGAATGTTGGTGCAAAATGGTGTCACATCAACGAATGGGATGTGGTTAGTGATACTGAAATGCAAATCACTATGACTTCAGCATGGTCATTTCCAGAATCACTTGTTGAAAAAATGTATTCAGTTTGTAGTGAAACGGATGAAGAGTGTGACTTTTCTATCACTTACGAAGATGAATCACTTGAACCAATTGGTGCTATGTATATTTCAAAGGATGGTTCTCATATTGAGGAAAGTTCGTATAAATGGCCACAAGAGGAAGATTTTGAAACCGAGGATGAATATCTTGAAGCTCTTGAAACTATGTGGGAAGAGATTGGTGATATTAAAGATGAACTATTGGAACAATGTAAATTGATAGTCAACGAAGCTGACTACTTTGATAATGAAGGAACCGATATTTACACGGAAGATGAACTTGATGCACTTCGTGATTGGGATACAACTTTGATGGATGGTTTAGAGAATGATGAAGATTGGAACGAAGAACAATGAGTAAAGTATTTTTAATTGATATTGATGGAACCATCTGCGATGACATCAAAAACGAGGATAGTCATTTGTTTGCTACCACAGCAGTTTATCCAGACGCTTTGAGGATTATCAACAAATGGTATGATGAAGGAAACATTATAACCTTTTTTACCGCGAGAGAATCCAAAGATAAAACCGTAACTGAATGGTGGTTAAAAAATCACGGATTTAAATATCACGGATTGGTGATGGATAAACCCAGAATCACGGATGGGCAAGAATATGTGTGGATTGACAATCGTAAGGTTAGAGCAATCACATATCTTGGAACTTGGTCAGAATTAAAAGAAGTAGACGCAAAAATTCAAACATTTGAATAATGAATCAATTAGATGAAGATTATAAAGGACTACTTGGTAGTTGCTTGTATAATGGTATAGAAAAAACGGACCGAACCGGCACCGGAACCCTATCAGTATTTGGTAGACAAATCAAACACCGAATGGAGGATGGGTTTCCTTTACTAACCACAAAGAAAATGCCATTCAAAACAATCGTAACCGAATTGTTGTGGTTTCTTCGTGGTGATACTAATATCAAGTATTTGGTTCAGAATGGTTGCAATATATGGACCGGTGACGCTTATAAGCACTACATGAAAACATATGAGATTGAAAGCAGAGAAAGTGGTGGTAAAAACTATCTTGAACAGCTTCATATGTTATCAAACTTGACAATTGATGAATTCACGGAACGAATCAAAACCGATGATGAGTTCGCTAAGAGGTGGGGTGAATTAGGACCAATTTATGGTAAGCAATGGAGAAATTGGAATGGGGATAATTTTATTTATGGTGACCTTAAAAATGGTATAGACCAAATCGCAAACCTAATCAACGAACTTAAAACAAATCCTGATAGTAGAAGGTTAATGGTATCAGCTTGGAATGTGGGTGAGTTGGATAAAATGACTTTACCACCATGTCATTATGGATTTCAAGTTTATACAAGAAAGTTGAGTAGAGAAGAGCGAATGAAAATTCTTTCAAAGACTCAACCGGTTCAAAGTTGGGAGGGTTATATGAAAAAAGATTTAGATGCTGTTAACATTCCTACAAGAGCAATCTCCTTAATGTGGAATCAACGCTCAGTAGATACATTTTTAGGTCTACCATTTAACATCGCTTCGTATGCTACATTACTAATTATGTTGGGTAAGGAGGTCAATATGATGCCAGATTATTTGATTGGAAGTTTGGGTGATGTCCACCTGTATAAAAATCATATTGAACAAGCGAAAGAGCTCATTACACGAACTCCGTATAAATTACCAAAACTTGAAATAACAAATTGTAATATTCAAAATGGTGAGTTTGATTATGAATTAATCGGATATCAATCACACCCAACAATTAAAGCACCTTTATCAAATTAAAAAAATAAAATTATGAAAAGAAAAGCAATAGATGTAAAGTATCGTAAAACATCGGAATCATTTCCGAACTATCTCAAGTATGAAGTTACGGTATTAAATGAAGATGGAACTACCGAAGTAATTCCAGCTTATGGTAAAGACCTTCAAGATGCATTATCTCGTGTGGTGCATGATGAAAGGGTAACCAAAATCACCAAAAAAACCCGTAAAATCTCAATATATAGTTGGATGGGTGCTTGGTTTGGCTATTTGGGAGCATTGAGTTTATGGTTTCAAAAAAGCGAAAATCCAACGATTTTAGTGGGTGGGCTTGGATTTGCAATTGTTGCGTTTGTATTCGTTGCAATTTATTTAAAAGAAAGAAATATAGAAAAATAAAATTATGAAATCAAATTAATTATGAAAAAAACACTATTTCTTTTACTTGCGTTTGTATCGCTGAACGCATTTGGTCAACTACGAGATTCTTTGTGGTGGACCACTCCCTATTTTAAAATCGCATATTCAGAGGTATTAGAAGAACCACGATGGATTCAGTATCGTGTGGCTTGTCCAACGGGTAATGCTTCAAGAGCAGGAATGGATTTCTATAAAGAAACTGCAATCAAAACATCAGACCACAAAGACTACGAAGCAAATGAATGGGATAAAGGTCATATGGCCCCCGCGGCCCACTTTAATTGCACTCGTGAAATGTTATTGGAAACATTCACTTATATGAACTGCGCACTTCAACATCAATCATTAAATCGTGGTGTTTGGAAACATTTGGAAGCCAGAGAACGAGAATTGGCCAATAAACACAATGTTGTGGAAGTAACCATTCGTGTTCAGTTTGATAAGAATCCACCAAGAGTTCCAGCCGGCGCTGCAATTCCAAAAGGATTCTACAAAGAAATTAAATACGGAAACACCCGTGAGTGTTATTATTTCCCTAATACAACTCCAAGTATGAAAACTTACAACGATTACAAATGCAATTGTAGATGATATTAAAAAATTCCATTGGTGTATCCTATATGTGGAATAAAAATATCAATTCTATGATGAGTATGTTGGGGATAGTGATTAACGCTCACAAAAGAGTAAAAACAACAAATATTGATTATGAACAACTTGGTATAGAACAAATAGATAATGGTTCAAGCGGTCTGCGGAATACTCCGAAACGGAGAAAAGTTTCTAATAGGAAAACGAAAGAGTGATAATCCAAACTTTGGTGGTTATTGGGAATTGCCAGGAGGTAAGATAGACCCATCCGATACATCAGATTATACCGCATTGATTAGAGAATTCAAAGAAGAATTGGATATTCAAATCAAACCAATACACAAAATCAGACCCGTAGAAAAGAATGGTATCTATATGGAATGTTGGGTGGTAGACTTTGAAAGTGGTAAAGCAAAATTGATGGAACACGATGAAGTGAAATTTATTAAATTTTCAGAAATAAAAAACTATTTATTCACTCCATTATCACAAAGTTTAATACATATTACAAGAGATTCTTACCAACTATTTTTTAAATCGCCCCAAGGAGTAAAATGAAACCCATCTATGGAATGTTCAAACGAACATTAAACAAAAAAAACAATATAAAATCAGTTCCAATCGTGTATGACTTGGAAGACGCGGATGGGTGGTTTTCTCACCAAGAGCGACCATATGTTTCTTATAAACAAAATGAAAACAAATAGAAACGATAACCCCACGATTGTCCACGAAGTCCAATCCGATTTCGTGTGTCTTAAAGAAAATTTTGGAATAAATTCCAAAATGTTTCGTGGCGATGCTCGTAATGGTTTTGAGATTAGCAAGGGCGATGCTCTTAATGCTTGTAGCAAGAAATTTCAATGTGAATACGATAAGTGGTCACCAAATGAATCTATGAGATAATGGAGAACGACAATGATTACGATAGTATTTTGTGGGATTCTTTTGGTGATTGCAATTTATTTAATTAAAACGGATAATAAAAATGGAAATTAATATAATCTTAATTCCTATTGTGATAATAGTCATAGTGGGACTTTTAGTGATAGTAGCAAGGAAAGACAATGATGTCTAACATAGTGGATGGATTTTTAATTGTGAGTATATTGTTATGGTCATGTTATACTTTATTCATTGGCGTATGGAAAGATACCCCATCACCAATGTGTAAATGTGGTAAAAATCCTAAATGTAAGTGTAAGTGATTTACGAAAACAAAATCCGATATTGGGGTCCCATGAGAACGGGCAGCAGGGTAGTTACCCGATTTTTACAATCTATTGGATTTGAGGGACACCACTCACATAATTTAGAATGGAATAATGAAGACCAATTGTGGGTATCTATTCGTAACCCTTATTGGAGAGCGGTGTCTTGGTGGATAATCCGACACGGAATATCCCATTGGATTGATGGTGAAGGAGTCCGACACGAACCCCAAAGAATGTCTTTTAAGGATTGGGTGATGTCGGACAATGAATACTTTAATCAAGGATTGGATGAGGATGACAATTGGGATACAATTGGACAATTAAATCGTTATGGAATAAAGCCAACCCATTTGATACGCTCAGAAAATATGTATGAGGACTTAATAAAGATTCCGTTTGTTAACCAGCGGATGAACCAAGATTGGGAACAAAAGTTAAAAGAAATTGATGTAGAACATTGGAAACTCCATTATTTGGATGAATACAAAAATTTAGATTACTCTACACTTTATACCCAAGAGTTAGCGGATAGGGTATGGAACAAAAAACAATACGAAACATTTGGATTATATGAAAAAGACTCTTGGAGAAATTTTAGGTAGAAAATCAATTACCGAAGAACGAAATTGGGTGATAGTAAAGGACAATCTAATTGTCGAACGCTATGAATTATTTCAGAACGCGGTATCAGATAAAAGAGGTCACTTAATGACTGAACAATATTATAAACAATATAAAGGGATAAATGAACGATAAAATAATTTCAGTACAATTTAAGGATGATTACTATATTGTAGAATCAGTAGGTGGAACCCATGTAATCCCAAGGGATTCTAAATGGGATTCAATACAATGTGAGTTTATACAAATGGTTGAACAAAGGGATAAGAAAGAAAAGTTCTTTTCTCAATACCATAGGGATAAGATAGTATGAAAACAATTGATTTAACTAATATACCGGATAAGCGGGTAGAAACTTGGACTACAAGTTTAAAATTTAAATATGATTTAATTCATTACTTTCAAAACATTGAAGGTTCAGAAAACTTTGTATGCGTGGAGGTAGGTGCTTGGAGAGGATACTCAACTCATATACTTGCTCAGTTATTTGGTGAAGTATATTCTTTAGAGTTTGATTCCAATAGTGTAAACCTTTCTAAAGAATTTAATAAAAAATATGATAATATTATCTATCGCAATATAAATGTATATAGGGATGATTGGGGAACTCCAACAATAAATGTTTCCTTTATTGATTGTATACACGATTATCCCCATGTTCTGAAGGATATAGAAAACTCTATTAAAAGAGCAACTAACGAATTATATTTGGTATTTGATGATTATGGGTTAATACAAGAGGTAAAACGGGCCATAGATGATTTTATCCATTCTAAAACAAATATAGAGGTAACTTATATAGGGGAACCCAAAGGTTCTGATTGTAGGCCAGGCAAGATTATGAATGATTGGGAAGGAGTGATACTTAAAGTAAAGCTTTAAATAACTTACCCACTAAAAGGCCCTCACGATAGTGGGGGTTTTTTTATGCCCCAAAGCTTTACAATGCTATAATCCTCCAAGTGGGGTTAAAAAGCACCCCATTTGGAGAGATATAAGCCCTCCATAATCCTCCAAAAGTGGGAAAAAGTGGGAGATAGTGGTAGATAATGGTAAACACGAGGTTCGTTGAACCATTTTAACAAACTCTTTACCAATAATGGGATTTTACTCCCTTTATGGTATAATGGTTAGAAGGAATCCGAATGGTTTAATTTTTATCCAATTTTAATAGACACTTTTGTGGATAACCCGTGGGGGAGATAATGACCCAGAAAGGAAAGGCACCAGAAGGGTCTTTTTTTGCGATTTGCAAAATTTTTTGTGGGGAAAGTTATTAACAATTCGGTGTTGATAACTTTTTTGTTTACAAATGTTAACTCACCGATAGGTTTTATCTATCATGGGTGAGCTTTAATGGCTGAAAACTTAACAATTTAATAACATTGGGATTTGGCCATATTGCAGATATGTTGTATCTTTAGTATGTTGGGAGAGCTAATATATAAAAAAAATAAAGTTTGATTAAGAAAATAGCCAATTTTAATAAACACGCTTGGGGGTTTGATGAAAGATTTAACAATTTCTTAACATTAAAAGTTTGGCAGCTTAATTATTTGTCGTATCTTTACTATGTAATCAATAAGAGAGATATGAAAAACGAGAAAATCAAAATCCAAATCCAAAACGAAATCTACGAACTTCCCAAAAAGGCTATTAAGACTTGGGGTGGTAAGACCCGAATTTATGTATCCCACGCTGAGGCGGGGTCATTGGTTCGCCAATTCGCGAAGAAGTTCTTTCCTGAATATGTGGTGAAGGTTTCTTCAAACTCTTTCGCTGGTGGAAATAGTTTGGATGTGTATGTTTGTACTAAATTAGGTGGACAAGTTAATGAGGTTGATTTCAAACAAATTTCTTCTTTCGCAAATATGTGGGAGTACGGAAGGTTTGATGGTATGACCGATTGTTACGAACACTATGATAACTCAGGCGCTACTACTGATAACGGAAACGAAGTTGAGGCCGGCGTTAAATATGTTCACGTTAACAACCGACCAAGGTTTGGTACTGTGGAAGCCATTCTAAATGAGGTACTTAACGAAGGACGTATGTACTCTGAAGTAGTTAAATACTATACGGATTCCACGGGTAGGGTTGCAGCCGCTAAAGCTTGGGATGTGTTACAAAAAATGGTTGGATAATAAACTAAAATAAAATCAGTTAAATTACATAGTATATGAACAAGATTCAAGAATTTGAAATGTGGTGTAAGAATATGGATAACCAATTAGAACAAGCCAATAAGGCTGGCATTCCCCTTATAGTACAGCAGAAGAAATTCTCTAATGGGTATATCCCCAAGATTGGGTATTGGAAGGAGAAGTTAATGAATGCAGAAACACCAATGAAGCAGGTGGAAGCTTTGAATAAAATCCGATACTTCCAAAAACAACACTATAAGGTATATGGTGAATGGGTAGAGTTGGAGCGAGCGTAAAATAAAATAAGCCCTCAAAGCCCGTAAGCCACCAAAGGCGATGAAAGATACTCGTGCAGGGGGGGGGGCAATTGCTTGTAAATGGTTGAAGATGAATGAGTTAGAAAGGCGTGTAGTCGGTTTTCATGCGGAGCCCGGTTTTTTCGCTGGGGAAATAAAGTCCCCTCCGAACCCGTGTATACACGGAACTGGCTCTTTTTTTTATTCCCTTGTTTATTCCCTTGTTTATTCCCTCGTATTTTCCCTCGTATTTTATTAACCCATATTTGGCCATCTCCCATTTATTTTGTATATTTGTACTATGATGACAAACCCCTTAATATACTATGTTCAAGCTTACCGCTGGGGTAAGGTAGATAACCATTCCTATGTGGTTGGGATATTTTCGGATTCTAACCTCGCCCAAGAAATCGCTAAAAAGGAAGAAGAGTTCCGTGGTGGTAAATATGAATGTGTGGTTTATATCGCTGAACTTAACGAACCCATTGAACCTTATGACCTTTGAACAATTATCAGCTCTTCTAAAGATGTGTTATCACGGAAGTTATAAATGGGAAAGTGGTGACCTATGGTCTCATATATACCATACATCCTATGATAAGGATACTGATACTCATAAGTTTCGTTTATGTTATTCTAATGGTATTGAGGTAGATTTAGATTCTTGTACTCCTATACCTTCGTATGATACTCATACCTTACGTCATATGTATCATTACTATTTAAGCAAATAATGTTTTATATCACTTTTTTATGAACGCACTGAAACGTAAGTTATTAACCAAATGGTTTGTAGAATGGTTGGATTCCGAACAAGACACGGAGTTGTTGGATATGACCAAACTGATGATTGAGCGTAGAACCATACAAGTCCGTGGTCCTATCAAGGTTATTGGGTTTCGTAAAACTTAACAATTTGTTAACACACATCGCTTGTTTATCCAATGGGGTTGTTGTATATTTACTATGTAATAAGAAATGAGTGTTATGAACTACAACGTAAGAATCTACCAAAAAGGAGAAGGAGTCCAATCCACTACCTATGTGGTAAGTAAAGAAGGTAATGGATTTGAAATCTACATCAACGCTTATACCGAAGAAGGGGCTATTGCCCGTTACGAAAAGTTTATGAATTAAGACAGTAAATCTTAAATTAAACTTAAAATGAAAAAGACAGCTAAAAAAGAATTCGGTCATCTTATTGGAACTTGTGAATGTTGTGAGAAAAAGGATGGTATCTGGACTCAAAACCCATACGATTCAGACGTTAAGAATGAATCTAATATGATGTTCATTTGTTTGGAATGCTTTGATGAATTATTAATTGAAATTTAACACCAACGAGAAATGAAACAAGAAGAACCAAGCAACGATATGTGCGAATGCAAAGTCCCACAACC
>ERZ807355.9-NODE-9-length-19634-cov-6.303744_pt1 | contig 19634 bp, 35 predicted proteins | sample MGYA00520898_ERZ807355 | MGnify/ENA primary metagenome ERZ807355 (study PRJEB31431, sample SAMN03801317) | freshwater metagenome | biome: Freshwater; feature: Lake; material: Water | place: Canada:St Catharines | collected 2012-08-12 | depth 1 m m ... | reverse complement strand
GTGGCGTAGAAGCCATGAGGATCGACTCCTCATCACGAGTAGGGATTGGCACTACTAGCCCAACCGAAAAACTCCACGTTCTTGATTCTGGAAATACAACCATTCGGGTTGCCACTTCAGACACGTCGGGCACGGCTATTAGCCGATTTCGGGCTGTCTACACTGGTGGGGGCGGTGGCTCAACAAGTGCTGTTGATTTGCGTGCTGGTGACGGCTACGGCTATTTGCTTGCAGAAAACAATGTTCCGTTGCTATTCGGAACCAACGCCTCAGAACGCGCCCGCATCGACAGCTCGGGACGCCTGTTAGTTGGCACGTCTTCGAGCCCTAGTAGCGGCTTTGGCCAATATGCAAGACTCGTAGTTCAAGGCCAGCCTGCTGATGCAACAGGTGGCGGTAACTTTTCAATTCAAAGAGGAGAAGCTGCTGCTGGCGGCAACATCACCTCTGGAGAAGGAATTGGAAACATTAGCTGGAATGACAATGCTGGAAATACGTTTGGTTTAATCGGTTGCGAGGCAGATGCAAACGCTGGAACGAATGATTACCCCGGCCGCCTAGTGTTCTCCACTACCGCCGATGGAGCGAGTAGCCCGACGGAGCGGTGCAGGATTGATAGGGACGGCAGCCTCCACATTGCAAAAACAACCGGCAGCCTAAATACTGTTGGCTTCACTTTTTACCCTGCTGGAACAGCCGAATTTGTCCGGTCTGGCGGAACTGCGTTAAATGTAAACCGACTTGCAAGTGACGGCGGTCTTGTTGATTTCTATCAAGACTCAGCATTAGAAGGAAACATTTCGGTTTCTGGAAGCACTGTTTTCTTTAATGGCGCACACTTAGCGCGTTGGTCACAGCTTGCAAACGGAGCGCAACGTGTAGACATTTTGCGTGGGTCAGTGTTGAGCAATCTTGATGAAATGTGCGAGTGGGGCGAGGAAGCCAACGAGCAGCTCAATCGTATGAAAATCTCCGACGTGGACGGAGACCCAAATGTGGCCGGTGTGTTTATCAGCTGGGACGATGACGACGACACCTACACCGACGACTTCTACTGCGCGATGACGGGTGACTTCATCATCCGCATTGCAGAAGGCGTCACGGTGCAGCGCGGCGATCTACTGATGTCCGCTGGCGATGGCACTGCCAAGCCTCAGGACGACGACATCATCCGCAGTAAGACCGTTGCCAAAGTGACCAGCACTCACGTCACCTGCACTTACGAAGATGGCAGCTACTGCGTGCCTTGCGTGCTAATGGCCTGCTGATTAGTCCTACTCCCTAACCACCATCAACAACCGCCATGGCTGACCGGAAGATCACAGACCTGACAGAACTCACCGCACCAGCGGCGGATGATCTGCTGCCCATTGTCGATAGTTCCGAAGCCACGGCGGCCAACAAAAACAAGAAGATCCAATACGGCACCTTCCTGCGTAATCTGCCCAGCGGCACCGTTGGCGCACCCAGCCTTGCCTGGACCGCAGACACTGGCGTCACGGGCATCTACCGCTCAGCCGCCAACGAACTGGCGTTCACAACCAACAGCACCTTTGCCGGTAAATTCAGCACCACTGGATTCCAACTCGGCACTGGTACGGCTGCAGCCCAACTGCACCTATTCAGCAGCGACACGACCGATCAGGTCATCATCGAAAATACCGATGCCGGCCTAGATACCGCGCCTGACGTGGTGCTGTACCGCAACAGTGCCAGCCCTGCCAATAACGACAACCTCGGCAACATCGAATTTCGCGGCAAGGACAGCGGCGGCAACGATCACGCCTACGCCCAGATCCTCTCAACGATTGGCACGGTCACCAATACCTCAGAGGTTGGCATCCTCGACCTGATGACCGCCGATGCATCTGCTCCGGCAATGCGTGTTCGCCTCAGAGGCTCGAACGTCGGCATCAGCGAGGCAACGCCACTGTTCCCGCTGCACGTCAGCTCCACGATTACCAGCACTGCGCTGCAGGTTCAATGCACGGCAAACGATTCAGCCAGCGGCGCTGACATCACGCTGTATAGACGCCGTGGTGCATCCACCGTTGGTCAAAACAACGACCTGCTCAGCACGATCTACTGGCGCGGCCACAACGACAACGCCACGACTGAGCAGGTGGATTACGCCGCCGTCGAAGGCAGCATCGTCAGCGTCACCAACAACTCGGAGTTTGGCCAGCTCGCCTTCAAGGTGCAGAACAGCGGCACGATGAGTACTCGGCTCACGCTGCAAGCCGCCACGTTGACCCTTGCCGATGCCCTGAACATTGCCGTCAACACCACAACCGGCACCAAGATCGGCACGTCCACCACACAAAAGCTCGGCTTCTATAACGCCACGCCAGTGGTGCAGCCTGCAGCCATCGCCGATCTAACCGTCACCGCCACCACCGGCACGCTGCCTACGGCTACGGGTTCACAGGTAATCGCTGATGCAGCAACGCCAACCAATGCCGAACTGCTGAAGTATTGCGTGGAACTTGAAGCTAAACTCGAACTGGCATTAGCTCGTCTTCGCAGTCTCGGTCTGATTGCGACCTAACAACCTCATGGCCAAAGCAACTGAGCAGATTCCTGGCGTGGACTTCCCGTTCACCAACTGGGACATCACCAACATGGAACGGACCATTGCCGACGGCGTGGTTTTCATCGTCCATTACACCGTGACCCGTTTTGAAGACGGCGAACAGGCTGGCGCGTACGGCTCTATCGGTTTGGAAGCGCCCGAAGGCGATCAGTTCATTCCGTATGCCGACCTCGAAAAGGCGATTGTCGTTGGCTGGGTGAGATCTGCCTTGGGCGATGAAAAGGTGGCTGAAATTGAAGCCGCACTTTCCACCAGCATCCAAGAAAAGCTGCACCCTGTTAAAACCAACGGAGTGCCCTGGTAATGGCGGTTAAGTCCAAAACCGGCACCGCCCGCATCGAGCACAAGCCCGGCAAGCCCAAGCGCACCCGCCAAGGCCAAGGGCAACACAGCCTCCCTAACCACGGGCGCAAAAAGATGCGCGGCCAAGGTAAGGGCTGATGGACCAGCGCATAAAATATAGGTAGAGCATTTTCCTGCGGTGAGCCAAACCCCGTCTGACACTAGTTTTTGGCGGGGTGTAAAGCAAGAAGCCGCCGCCGGCCTCGTCGTACTCCTTGCCGGTGGCGCGATCACCGGCATCGGCTATCTCGTTTACACAGTCCCATCCCAGCTGGAACGAGTCATCCAAAATCAAGAACAGTTCAAAGCCCGCGTGGGTGAACTGGAAGACACCGTTAAAGATCACGACGTCCGCATCATCAAACTGGAGCTGAGACGCTGATGTCCGTCATCCACACCACCGAATATGACGGCGGCTATTCCCTGGATCAACTCATCGGCGATTCGGGCGACATCTACTACCGCGCCTGCAAAGGTGGTGTATGCCGTTACGCCGAAGACCACTACATCGCCATGATGTACCTCGAAGGCATGGGTTGGGACCCTAAGCAACAAGACCTCCCGTAACCCAGTAAATAATCTGATCCTCCCGCTCCTCTGTCCAAAACGGCTGGCGCCGGTACCACTCAATCCAATCCTCCGACGACTTAGCGATATTGCAGGCAAAACAGCACGCCACCAAATTCTGCTGGTGCGTCAACCCTCCCTTCATTTTTGGGTGAACGTGATCCAGCGTTGCTGCACGCCCCAGGTCATCCCCGCAATACGCGCAGCAGTTATCCCAATCGCTCAGGATTGATTGCCTAAACCTTAACTTTGCCTCTTTTTTGTTTAAGTATTCGCCATCTTCGATGCGATGGTCCATACCCGGCAGTGGCTACCCGAACGGTAGCCGTAGAAACTATTACGTGCTCTGGCGCTCTTGTCTACTACAGCTAAACTTCATTGGAACTACTGATTTCTCATGGACGACAAGACCATTGCTGTCGTTGCCATCGTCGTTGCCGCCGGCAGCGAGATCATCGGCATGAGCAAGCTCAAATCCAATAGCTGGATCCAGCTGGTGCTCCAGGCGCTCCGCCTGACATTCCCCAAGCGTCGCTGACACTGAAGAGGGCCTTGTCATGGCAACCAACAAGATCCGCCTAGGCGATTTGTTCCGGTACTACAAGGCCCTCCCTCACCAGATGGCGGCCATCACCGAGCTGGAACAACTCATCAACAAGGCCAATCCCAACATTCTCGGCCGCGACCAGGGCTGGTTCAAGACCTGGAGCGTGGCCGGCAAACAAACCAACTTCCCCAACACCTGGGAAGGCATCCTCGAAGCCGCCCGCGTCGCCGGCGCCAAATTCCCCGAACTTGTTGCCGCCCAGTGGGCACTGGAATCCAGCTACGGCAAACTCGTTTCAGGCCGCAACAACTTCTTCGGCCTTAAGGGCTCGGGCAGCGACACCAAAACCCAAGAGTTCATCAACAACCAGTGGGTGACGATCACCGACAGCTTCATCGACTTCCCCGATTTACTGTCCTGCGTCATCTACCTCGTTGACCACTGGTACAAAGACTTCAAAACCTACAAAGGCTGCAACAACGCCAGCACCCGCGAAGAAGCCGCCCAATGGCTGGTGAAAGAGGGTTACGCAACTGATCCAAACTATGCCGGCAAGCTGATCGAGCTGATGACCCAGCACGCGGGAGCTAAACCTCTCGTCAAGCCAAAAGAAAAAATCCTAAAGGTTGCATACGAGTATCAGCTGGGACCCGACGACGGCGCCACCGGCTACCGGCAGTGCTTCAGCTCCAGCTGCGCGATGGTGGCCCGCTACTACGGCAAGATCTCGGGCGACTACGAATACAACAAACTCCGCGCCCGCTTTGGCGACACCACCGACCCCAAAGCCCAAATCGCTGCCTTCAAAGCCTTGGGACTGACCGCCACCTTCGAGATGGACGGCACAGTCGAAGAGCTGGAGAACGAGATTAACAATGGCTATCCCACTCCAGTCGGCTGGCTCCACAAAGGCCCCGTGAGCAACCCATCCGGCACCGGCCACTGGAGCGTGGTGGTCGGCTTCACGCCTACCCACTTCATCCACAACGACCCATACGGCGAGGCCAACCTCGTCAACGGTGGCTACGTCAGCCACAAGGGGGGAGCTGGCGTCGCCTACTCCCGCAAAAACTGGCTGCCTCGTTGGCTGATTGAGGGTGACGATACCGGCTGGTTCCTTAAAGTTCGCCCTAGGTGACCATGCGCCCCATCGAACACACCACCGAATCCTGCTTCCACAAGGCCGCCACCGACCAGTGGCTGATCGACCGCTTCAACTCCGGCGATTACCGTGGCCTCCTCGAAGCCGCCCTCATCCTGAACACGCTCCACCAGCTGGAGCAAACAAAAGCCCGGTGGGCCATCCGCGAAGCCGCCGACAACCTTACCGGGCAATTTGGCCTAGACCGCGACTCGGCCTAGTCGCCCTTCTCCAGCTGCTCGATGTACTGCTGGTACAAGCCGGTGTACAGCGAATGGAGCGGATGATCGGAACTATCCCGGCCATCTTGTACATATAACCTGTCCAAAAAACGAGTCCGCGCATCATCCACGCAAACCCGCGCCCAGGCTTCCGTCGCCCAATCAGCTGGTGTGCTCATTCTGCTTTTTCTCCACGAGTTTGAGTCGCCGGTTCCGTCCTTCCTTGGGACCAGCATGTGACCGCGCCAGCCTAGGCTTGGGCGCCGCCTCAGGCGGCACCTCCACCATGCAATTCGGGTAAAGATTCCTTGCCACCTGAATCGCGTGATTCAGCGACAACCCCTTTACCAGATCCCGCTTGGCACCCTTACCGGGCAACCAAATCGTTAGCTCGTACTGCCGAAGTTTTCCCTGCGCTGGCACTATTTCCATGACTTGGGGTAGTTGGGTTCTTCAATGCTATGAACAGCAACAAAGCTGTTAGTGCAATCAGCAACAACTCGCGCCGCCTCGACAGCACGCTCGTACGTGACCCAGCTGGAGGCATCCTCCTTGGTCGCCGTAAAACCGATTCCGTTTCCTGGTCCGTAGACCGCTGTGACCCAGCGATCCCCGGCCATCACCACATACCGAGTCATCTGTTGTAATTGAATTACTGTGTAAGTCTAGTAGATCCTACACCACCAGACCAGACTATGAAGACATCTAACTGAGTCTTATGCGTCCGGTTTTGCTTTCGGTTGTTCTTGCCTGGAGCGCATCCTGCCCTCCACCCGCTTTTTCACCGACTCACGCCACAAGGCTTCATCCGCAGCCTCCGCCGCCTTGTATTCCGAGGCCGGCAGAGCTTTTTCGAGCGCCGTATAAACCATATCCCGCAGCAATGCCGTCACCTTTTTACCTTCCCCAGCCGCAAGATTTTCCGCCAGCTTGTACCGATGCGGGTCCAGCAGCAACTGGCAATACAGCTTCGATCCGTGCTTCAGCGGCATGGTACGGGGTCTAGTCTCATACACAATAGCACAATGAGACACACTAGACCTACCACCGAATATCCTCATCCACTTTTTTCCGCCACGCATTGGACTGCGCCCGCCTTGCCCCCCTCCTCTGCTTGGAACACCCAGCCCTAATTCCCCGCGCCCACTCCAAAAAATTCGCCGCCCGCTGCAAATCCGCCGTCTTCGCCAGCCGAATCTCCCGCTGGAGCCACTCCATCACAAGTTCCCTTCCCGTGCGGGCTGGACTCACTGGTCTAACTTTGCGACACGAACAATGGACTGGACCAGGCAGCCGGGGTGTTGCTGCCTGACCTGCTGGTGCGCCTGGAACGCATCCGGCGCCACCACATAAACATCGTGCATCGGGCCATGGAGTGCATACATCCTGACCCGATACTCGAAGTCCTCCTGGATCACTTTGCCTGGTCCCAGCTCAACCCGACCTTAGCCTCGGCCAGCGGTGGAATATCGCCAAGCCACTTAGCTTCAGCTTCTTCCATGATTGCCTGGAGCTGAGCGGCCCAAACATCGGCGTGCTCTTCTTTCACGAGCAGGATGATCTCGTCATGCACCACGCCGGCCAAGCGCACCCGCTCTTCTCCGTCTGCTTTAAGGAACGGCCACAGTTTGCCGAGCGTAAGTTTGAGGACGGCGGCACCGGCTCCCTGGATTGGGGTGTTGCAACGGGTCGTAAGTTTATTGTTCTCGCCCGGTAGAAACCGCCGCAAGCCCGACATGCGTATGCGGATAGATGGATTGTCCGGAGCCGCATCAGCAGCGCGAGCATTGTTGCGCTGCCATTTGGAGATGCCTTTATATGCAGCGTGGAACTTTTCCCGCACCGTCGCAGCCTCATCAAGATCCATCTGGATTCCCATCGCTGCTGCATAATTTCTGAGCCCTTTTGCACCGCTTCCATATAACAAACCGAAGTTGGCTGATTTACTAACTTGCCGCTGTTCTTTTGTAACATCTTCTTCCTTGACCCCGTAAATTTGCGTCGCTGTAATCGTATGCAGGTCTTTCCCCTGCTGGAACACCTGAGTCATAAGAGGATCTTGAGCTTCTGCCGCCGCCAGCCGCAACTCCATCTGTCCATAGTCCGCTACAACCAGTCGCCAACCAGTTGGTGCCTGCACACAAGCCCGAAAACGCACGTCCCGCGGCACTTGTTGCAGATTGGGACTCATGCAACTCATCCTGCCGGTGTCAGCCCCCATCTGCAGATAACTGGCACGAATAAAACCATCATCCGACAAATTCTTTAACAAAGTCTCCGCCATTTGCCGCCGCTTCTCTACACGTTTCCACCGCAAATAATCCGCAATAAGTTTGTGCTCCCCAATGTATTCCTGGAGCGCAGACTTACTCGCACTTTTCTTCCCCGTCTTCATATCCACAGGCGCCTCACCCAACAACGCGGTGAACTTCGCCAGTAACTGCACCGGACTATTTAGGTTAAAAACATCAGGATCAGTTTTCTTACCTTTCGCCCCAGGCTTTGTTTGGTACAGGATGTTGCCATCGAGCCCGCGATGCAGCTTGGCGTGTTCCGGCAGCGCCACATCAAAGTCTTCGATGAACTTGGCACCAACCTCGTTGTGCTCAATGTCGAGGTCCTCGATCAGCTGTTGTAAGGAGTCCTTGTCGAAAGGAAGCCCGGTGCGCCACAGCTGCGCCATCGCCGGCAACGCCTTGCACTCCAGGTGCCAAGCCGGCAACAACGGCGGCGACGCAGCCGCCATCCGCTGCATGATCGGCTCCCACAACTCCGTCAACACCACCACATCCTTCGCCGCATATTCCAGCTGGCTCGCCGACACATCCGCCGACCAGTCACTGCGCTGTTCCTCCTTGGAAATTTCGTAGCCCAGATACCGCCGGACCACGTGCTGGAGCCCGTTCTTCACGTTGGCCAAGCCATTGGTCAGGATCCGGCTAGCCAGCATCGAACAGAGCACCTGCCCTTCCGGGTAAATCTCATGCTCCTGGAGCCAGCCCAGATCAAACACGGCATTGTGCGCCAGCCAGGTCCGCTCCTTGGTGAAGAAGTTTTCCAGCGTGATCCAGTCCTCATCGCTGAACTGCCAGCAGTCCAGTACAACGGGCGCTTGATCCACGGTGGCCAGCTGCAGCAGCCGCAAACCACCAAATTTTGGCTGGAGCCCAGTGGTCTCCACATCAAACGCCACGAAGCTGGCGCCGTCGAGCGTGTGCAGGTGCTCGATCCCCTGAAGAATGTTCATGCCGGGTAGGGCGTGTTCTGTATTACTCTAACACACCTGTCAGCTCTTTGGCCGCACACAACTCAGCCAGCACCGTCCCACCCTCGGGAATCCCCAGCGTGCAGCGGTGATACCAGTGAACGCAGGTCCGGCACTCCCCGCCATCCGGCAACTGCCGATGCTTTTTCAACAAATGCTGCAGCCGAAGCTCCTCTTTTCCTGCATCGCTGGAGCGATAACACTTGAAGCAGTAAACGGCATTGGTGGTGATGCTGCCGCACTGGATGCAGCGGCGACTGTTGATTGGAACTTGCATCAGAAAAAACGAACACGTAAAAATCCTGGAAGGCGTTTCATCACGCCAGTTTTGGTGTGCTGAGCTGCGCCATCGGGCAACTCAACCTCGACCGTAAAAACCCTGTGTCCACATTGCGGGCATTTCCGCTGGCGCAGAATCGACTCCGCCGTATCCCGGCAAGTGCGATCCACGTCCATCCGCTTGAAATCACACCTGGCGCATCGCATTACGCCACTTCCTGTTTTTCACAATGCACCAAGCGTGCTGGTACGAAATTCCGTACACCTTGGCCAACTCCGAAATCGACGTGCCCGAGGCATAAAGATGCCTCAAATCCAGCGCGTTCTGCGGCGTCAACACCGCCGTCCCCGGAATCGACCCCTCCTGGAACGACGTCTTAGTTGGCGGTCTCTTGGGCTCAGTCATCCAGCTGCTCCAGCTCATCGGCGATGGCGAGGAGTTCAGTGCGGATACCAGCGCGGGCCTGCACGTTGGAATACTGGCAACAGTCTTCGTAGACCTGAGGGTGCAGTTCAACCGGCACTACCTGGTCCGCAACTGATCGAAGAACAGCAGCAGCCGTAAGGTGATCGTCGATTGGTGCAAACTGGTAGGCATCCAATATCGCCTGCGCGGCGGGAGATAAGTCAGTCATCAAGTTGCTCCAGAGCGCGACGAATAATGTTTGCTTGGTCTGAGCAAATCCCCTCTGGCGGGGTGTCATCGGCCATTTTGACGGCATCATTTAGTGCTTGCAGCGCCTGCTCCTTCAAGCTCGGCGGCTTGGGGCGGCGGGCGGTGCGGAGGTCGTCAACCACGTCAAACCCTTGCTGTATCAGCAGGCCGCAGCACGCCTCCAGCTCTTGGTCTGCGCCCCATCGGGCGGCTTCAGTAGCAACGTAATCAAAGTAGGTCTTTGGATCGTCTTGATACTGGTCGGCCTGTTCCCACCATTCCTGGACACGCCATTGCGGTGGGGTAATGGAGTGGTCAGTCATTCTTCAACCTCATAGCGCTTGCCGATAGCAGCAGCCCAAGCCATCAGGTCGCTGGCCCGTACAAGCTGCACTCCATCTTCAGGGCCATCGGCAATGCGCCAGTGGCAGGATGCAGTGTCCTTGAGAGCGCACTCAATGGCAACCTTGGCGCCCCATGTTGCAGCCTTTGCGGCGATGTAGAGGGCGCTGTCGCAATGGGCGGCACCGTTGGTGTCCCATTCGGCTTCCCATTGGCGAATGATTTCAGCGGGTGGTGAAAGTAGGCGTGTCATTGATTTGCTTGGTCATAAAGGGCATTGACGACGATGCTGCGATCGCCGGGATAAAGATCCAAGGAGGCTTCATTAAGCCACAAGGCCACCTCGCGGATCGCAGCGCGGGCCATGTCGGTCTCGACTGCATCCCTTGCCTCCGGCCAGTAATGCTCTTCATCCACCAGAGCAATCGCTGTTGCTATCCGCTCTACCAACGAACTATCTGGTTTGGCCGGATGGTTGCGTCGCGGCTCTGGCGCAAGCAGATCCCTGACCTGTTGCGCTTGCTCAGGCGTCAACTTCAGCGGTTCATTGATCTCGTAGACCTTTGAGGCTGGGCGCTTGGGCAACTCGGCGGCCGAACGGATCTGTTCTGGCGTAGCATTGCGGATCAAATCCATACACGCATGAAACCGGCGGTTGTTCTCTTCCTCGTTAATCGGCTTAGGTTGCTGCTGCGTGGACTCCAGCGCCTCGACTCGGCTTGCCAAGGCCCAAATGTTGGCGCTGGTTTCGACGATGTGCTTTTGAACTGCATCTTCTAGCACCTCGACCCTGGCGCGGAGTTCGAGGAGGCAATCCGCAGTAGCCCACGGAACTTGGTGTTTCATACCGGCGCAAATGTGTACATGCTCCCACTGTTCGGGCGTTGCTTTGTAATCAGTCATTGGGCAGTGCCTTTAATGCTTTGCGGATGGTGTCGTAAGTGGAATCATTGATTTGGTCTGAGTTGTAGGCATTAACAAGTTCACACAACGCTTGCTCCTTCAGCGTAGGGGGCTTGGGGCGCATTGCTTCTTTTAAGGATGCACCCACTGGAGTAATTTTTAAATGTGGCGCATCAAGAGCATGTTGATCCAGCCATTCAGCGTCTTTTGCAAGTTGCTGGTCTGCGCCCCATTGAGCGGCAAGGCTGAATACAGCTTCATCTGAACGGGATTCAAGTAGGTCTACCCACATCTCAACCAGATCCGGCGGTGGGGTGATGGGGTGGTCAGTCATTTCGATAAGCCTCAGTTGCAATAGTGTTAATCAACCGGTTCAAATACCACCGGCACTTTTCCGCATCCTCCAGCGGATTTTTCTTCAGCCACATCCGACTGAGATACTTCAGGCACTGCCACTGGAGCGAGCCCACCACAGCGTCTGGCGCGTGCTGGACCCAATCCTCCAAGATGTCAATGACTTCGTACTTGCCGGCCACATAGTGCGATGGGTTATGCACCGCATCACTGACCTGAAACTCAAATTCGTTCATCCTTTGGATTCCTGAACGGTGGTATCGCCGTAATAACGGCCGGTCATCGAATAGTCTTTGCCGGGCAACATCGACATGCGGTGGAACACAATCTGTGCAATCCGCATCCCAGGCCACAATGAAACCGGATGCAAAGCGCGTGCATTTTGCAGCTCCAGCGTCAACCGCCCTTTGTAACCGGGGTCGATATACCCAGCGAGCAAATGCTCAATCCCCTCCCTAGCCCGGCTGGATTTGAGCGCCAGCTGACCAGCAATACAGTCAGGCAGCTGGAACTCCTCCAACGTCTCCGCGAGTATGAACTCATGTGGCTGGAGCAAGAAAGGTTCCTCCTGCGTGTGCCCCACGATGGAGCGATGGACCATGTGGCGCGTCAGCGGTGACTCCACCATGATGTTCTCGCCGAGTCTCACATCGAGACTCGCGGGATTCAGCAACTCCTGGTCGTAGGGGCTTACCAGATTCCGCCGCACCAGCGACACAATCTGATGGTCACACAGGATCGACACCTCAGATCACCACCGTGGTGGGCTGATCCTGCTGGAGCGTCACGTGTTTCCACGTCTTGTTCCACTTGATGCAGTTGATCGTGGTGCTGTGGACGCCAAACTCCTTAGCGATCTTGGCGACCGACTTGCCACCAGCCTGCAGCTGGCGCTTAATCTCCAGCACCTTCTTCTCCGTCAACGCCGCCCTCGTCTTGCGGCGCGACACACGAGTCTTAGGTTGAGACTGGGTAGCGGTTGCACGCACAGGCTTAGCTGCTGGTGCGATTGCCGGCTTGGTCACGTCCAGTTCGACGTGCTGGCAGGCGTTGATGGCCACGAAGGCGTGCTCCAGGGCAGTAGTGATCTGCTGGAACTGTTCGTCAGAAAGAATGTGCATGATCGTTGGTAGAACGGTGAGAGTGTAGTACAGGATCAGCGAGAAGAAAGCTCGATCTGGAGCGCAGCCTGAAAGTAACCGGCGATTTTCATGCGCCGAAACTCTGAGCTGGCATCGTCGCTGTGCTTGTCCTCGATAAAGGAGTAGTTGTGCCGCGACTCGTTGAGGGCCGCCAACGTCTCGACGTTGAGCAGCTCCAGGTCTCGAAGCGGCATCTCCTTGATCTTGTCCAAATAGACGGTCTGACTCAACAGGAAGGACCTGTAGAACGGAACCACGTTGGTTTCAGTCATGCGAAATAGCGTGGGTCTTGATGCCTCAAGCGGGTGAGATCCGTGAGACGCAACTTGAGAATCTCGTGGATGGCCAGCTTGGCGAGTCTGCTGGAGCAGATCGTGTCGCTGGTGGCAAACACGTAGATCAGGTGACGATACAGCTGGGTCAGGGTTTTCGCCTTGACCCAGTGCGTGTCGCCGGGAATCGGCTCGGTACCGTACTCCCAATCGTCGTAGTCCTCGGAGTTCCGAAGCTCGCGGGCTTCAGTCGTCCCAATCAGACGTGTCGATTGGGGCCCAGTCGTCGATTCTGTTGGTGAGGAGTTGGCGGAGTCCGTCATCGCTGGCGGGGATCAGATCCTCTTCGTGAAGGTCGAAGGAGCCTCTGCACAAGGCAGGCCCCCACTCTGCCGGATAAAGGTGGCTTTGCGGAATGACCACAACCATGTCGTCAACAACGGCATTGACACAGAGGCGAGTACCACCATCTTCAAACCACAGATCCTCAATTTCCAGTACCTGGCTCATTTGACCTCCCGTGCAGTTTGGCGGGCTTCGATGCCGTCCATCCAGGCATCCCAGCTCATCTTCAAGAACTGTTCCAAGTCCTGCAGCTGCTGGAGCTGGAGCATGTCGTAGGTCGGGTCTACACCGAGACGCTCGCTATCGACGATTTTTTCTTGGAGCTGAATCGCAGACCAGTGGACGGCGAAGTACCACGGGCTGAGCTTGGTGTTGTCAACTTTGGTGCAGGTGAAATCGTCCATGTCAATCAGTAATAAAAGGCACGCCGTTGCGGGCGTGCCCTTACTGTTGCACACAGCCAGCTAGGCGTCCAGCCGGGCTGTTGCAATTCTTCATGTGGCCCATTGGGTGAGGTAGACAGTGACTACCAGCATCCCCAGCAGCCACGTCAGCCCAAAGACCACCACCGGCGGAATCACGCTGGAACCCCCAGGTCTTCCGGCTGGTACTGGGTCAGAACACAGACGTCAGCGCCCTGTTTGAGCGCTGTCCCAACGATGTAGTGAAACTGCCCGTGGGCATCGTCTGACTCAACGATCTGGTACTCCTCAACCTCATACGCCCGGCCCCTTCGGTACCACTGAACGCGCACGACGGCCAGCAGCTCGAAGGGGATGTCACCGACGGTGTAACCCAGGGTTGGCTTCCTGGGACGCTTCGGCTGAGGCGGTTCAGGTTTAGCCACGGGTTCTCTCCAGATCAGCCACGCGGCAGCCCGCATGAGCCCTAGGAAAAAGTTAGGTGGCCTGTCCATGATCTGCTTAGCCGGATTCCCCGAACTCAAATCTGGCAGAAAGTGCAGCTTTTGCAGCCGGCCTTATTTTTTTGATGTCTAAGTTGTAACTTACTTTGTTTATCCAACCTATAAGAACCTTACGCATATCCGGGTTACACCAATAGTAATCCGGCAATGATTGAGGTTCGGGATAAAAACCATCTAAGGGATACTGTTCGTGATGAAAAATTGATAGCCCTATGCCGGCTGAGTACCCATAGTTATACCACTCTTCGAATATATTAGCCGTTCTACCCCTAGATAAGGAGAAAAAAACGCCTGGGGTTTCTGTATGCGTAACCAACTCTCTTAATTTATTTATCTCTTCTACTGTCGGTTCTGAATGTTTTATTTCTACCCAAATAGGGCCACTGTAATGCCCGCTTTCACCAGGAAAAAAACCTCTTTCTAAATAAAAGTCAGGTAAATAGTTACCTGTTACAGGAAGTGTATAACCTTCAACTTCGTAGTCCCAGCTTACACCCAAAGCATCTAAAAACACGGCAAACCGTGCTTCAAGACGACTACGAAACTTGTAGCCTTTATACGTAGTGTCGATAGCTTTAATCATTTTTTGAACCTGGTAAGAAGGGCACAAAATTCAGCGTGTTGCTTTGAAGTTAAAGTTGCTATGTATGCAGAAGTTGCATCAGCAACAATGACATCCAACTGCTGGCTCGCTGTGCGGTATTGACAGTGAGCTAAGGCTGCAAGCTTTGTAACTGTCTCAGGTTGGACTGAGTATGAGACTCTTCGCGTCGGCATAGAAAACGCAGAGGTGCCACAAGACTGTAGCACCTCTGACTCAGATCAGTCCCACATCTTGGCAGCCTCATCCATCAAGCGATCCAATTCGCCCTCCGTTCTTGCCTCACGCGGGGATACCTCCAAAACGTGTCCAACCGGGGCAGATCGCTCTCCAGCACTGGAATTAGCGGTTGGACACCCCTTTTGGCTGTCCACCTCCCCCCGGGCCTCTGGCGCACCAGTCAGGGGGGTGGTGGACACGTTTTTGGGCTGTCCAACCGTACTTTCCAGTCCACCACTGGTTTCTTTGGCGGTTGGACACTGTTTTTGGGGCTTTTCACACGAGGTAATTGCCTGGAACGCAGGAATGGGGGTACCGCCACTCTCATTGGGGCGCTCTTCAGCCACCCGCACCAGCCCCCTGGAAATGAGCCGCTGGGTCGCTTTGCGGATCGCCGCGACACTTCCCCCGCACAGGGCGTCTGCAGCCAGCTCAGAGCGGCTCAGAGCCCTTGGATACGCAGCCCGCAGCCGCTGGAGCACCCGATCCACCACCGAGGCCGGCCCGCTGTCTGGCTGCTCGCTCACGAAGTCGGTCAGCGAGAAGGTCAAATCGCTTTCCAGCTTCATCAACAGGGTCGAATCGCCACGGCCAGCCCGCGACTTCTCAACGGTGATGATCCGGGCGTTGGAACCCACCTCCTCAACCTGCTTCTTATCGGGCCGCCGCAGGCCCCACACCTCGTCCACAGCGTCCCGGATGGCCGTGGAGCCCCGGAAACCGCCAGTCTTGTTGGCGTGGTGCACCAGCAGGATCGTGCAGGCCGGAAAAAGTCGCCCGTTGTTGTTGCTGAGCCAGTAGATCGGACCGGCAAATTCCTTTTTGTTTTCGTCGAACGCCGAACCCCTGGAGCAGCCGGTGATCGAGTCGATGATGACCAGCTTGGGCCGGTGCTTCTGAATCAGTTTGGTGAAGCGGTAGTACCAGTTCAGATCCCACCCCATCACCACCGTCACCGGATCGGTGCGCTGGAACTCCAGATCCCGCATCTGCTGCTGAACCTGCACCTCGCTCTGGTCACCGTTGAGGATCAGCACCGGGCCCGACTGCACTGGCACGAGATCACCCCGCACTGAAAACGGAATCCCGCGTGCAACGTGCTTGGCGATGGTCCAGGCCGACATGGATTTGCCATCGCCACCAGCGCCGTGGATCATCACGGTCCCAGGGCAAGGAAGCAGATCCGGGATCAGATACTCAAACTTGAGGTCCTTATCCAGGAACGTATCCAAGGCCATCTCATCGTCTTGCTGCTCATACTGCATCTGGCTGATCAGCAGTCGCTCCAGCGCCCCGGCATCCCGATACCCAGCCTCCAGCGCCAACACGTTCATCTTGTGAGCCATCTCCGCCGGGTTATCCAGCTCTTGGAGCGCCTTAGCCCGCTTGATGACCTCTTCGTAATCCAGGTGCACCGCCTGAATCCGCTGGATTTTCGAGGACTCAACTTCCTCCAGCGTCTTGCGACTCGACTCCCGGAATCGCTGGCGCTCAACGTCGTACTGGTCCGCCAAATAGATCAGCGAGCCGACGCCTTTGTTTCCAGTCCGCCCGGCTCTTTTCAAGATGTGCGGCCACTTCGCCTCACATGGATTACCGCTGGCCCACTCCTCCTCAAATGCCGGATCTTCACAACTCCAAGCCGACCACAACATCAGGCCCTTCTCGTTGGGAAGCGCCTCAGCAACCATTGCCCCAATCGACCACCAGTAGTCCTCAGTGCCACGACCCAAGTGCGGCAGCACGGAAAGACAGTCCTGAATCAGCTCAAACAGCTCATCCTCAGTGCGCCCGCTGAAATCAAGTCCCTTTCGGTTCTTAATCAGCCCCTGCACTGGCGCGTCAGCATCCTTAGCGGCCCGCATTTCAGCCAGCAGCCACTCCGGTGCCTCCGGCACATCCTGAAGATCTCCCTGGAGCGCGTAGAAGCCCTTAGGAGCCTTTCCGTCGCTGCTGCCCGGGTATTCCCCCGCAATGACGCCCTGCATCCCCCACAGGACCTCGTAGCCCGCTCCTGTGACCTTCCCGCTGATGCCCTTGACCCTGGAGCGTTGCTCCTCCGGCACCCGAAAGATGAATTTTGCTGCGTTGTTTTTGGTTGAGACGACTTTCGGCGCATTTTTCAACGAGTCGCCCCACTTCTTCTGGAGCGTCGTCAAATTTGCGTCTACATCGAGAATGACGAGACCGTCACTGCGGATCCCGGTGAACAGGCCAACAGCCTTGAACACCTCGGGCCGCTGCTCAATCAATAGCGCCACATCCGCCGGAGAAAGCACGGCGTGGTGCGCCTTTTCATACGGGGCTTTGCCGGTGGAAACGTCCCCGTGCTTCCCAAATACCTGACCCTTGGCGTAGATCGGCGCATAAGCCGGCCCGACGGGCAGCTGGCGCACAAAATCCGCCAGATCTTGCGTCGCATGAGACACAGTGTTAGACTCCTACAGTGTTGTGTTACACGCGCCCTGGCCGCCTTCCGCGGCTGGGGCGTTTTACTAGGCTAGCCGTCCCGTCAATCCCGTGTTACTGTCATAGACGTTGCCCTCGGGCGACCACCAAAACACCGGAAACCACAATGCCTTTCCTTTCCAAGCAAGCCTCTGCTGCTGTTACGTCCAACAGCACCGGCGGCGGCTATCTCAGCCTCAGCAAGCTCCCCGACGGCGGCTCCGTCCGCTTCGCGCTGCTGACCGACGAACCCCTGGAGTTCTACGAGTGCTGGGGCCAAGCCAACGGCGCCTCCAAGCCCTTCCGCTTTGACTACGAGCCCACCCACGAGGACGTAACGACTGAGATGGGCGAGTTCGAGCCCCGCGAAGGCCGCGGCGGCCCTGGCACCGCCGACGTGAAGTTTGCCATTGCCTGCCCGGTCTACAACTACGAGTCCGGCAAAGTCCAAGTCCTGCAGATCACCCAGAAGTCCATCCTCAAGGAAATCGACCAGATCTCCCAGATGGAGGACTACGAGAACCTGCTGGAGTGGGACTTCACCATCAGCAAGAAGGGCAGCGGCCTGCTCACCGAGTACACCGTCCGCCCGGTCCCCCGCAAGAAGGGCAGCCAAGAGCACGTCGATGCCGCCTGGCTCGAAGCCAAGTCCGAAGGTTTCGACATCAGCCGCCTTCTCAGTGGTGGCAATCCTTTTAAGGCAGCCTGATCCACAACTTAAAAACGATTAAGTAGCACCGCCCCCTCTAACCCAGGGGGCTTTTTACTGGTATTATCAGATTGGGAAAGAATAACTTCATGGCCTCCAACACCCAAGACACGCTGGCAGGACTGCGTAAGTGGAGGCTGGAGCAAGACAACAGTGGCCCCTTCCGGGTCTACCGGGACATCAAAGGTAATGTATACCATAGTGTTACACACATCCTGAAGGAAACAAGCGACAAAACCGGGCTGGAGCGCTGGGAAGCCCGCCTGGGACCAGTCGAGGCAAGCTGCCAGCGCAATGTTGCCGCCACCCGAGGCAACATGGCCCACAGTCAGGCTGAATATTTGCTTAAGACTTCGATGCAGCTGGCACGCTCCACTGCAAACAAGCGCAACGCCATCCGCTGGGACGATCAGGGACTAGCCCGAATCCCGACCCCCATCACTCAGTGGGCACTCAAGCGGGTAAGACCGAACGTCCCCCGAGTTGGCTGGAGCGCCTCCGGCTATGCCCGCAGCCTGTCTGACTGGATCGCCGAGAACGTCACCGAAATTTTCGCCAGCGAATTCAGCATCCACCACCCTGCAGGTTTTGCTGGAACGGCAGATGCCCTGCTGGGATTCAAGAACAACTCCATCGTGGTTGCCGACTGGAAAACCAGCGTCGGACGCAAAACTAAAAAAGATGAAGATGGCCTGGAACGCTTGCCCCCAGGTCATTCATACATCGACCAGTGTGGGGCTTACAGCCTCGGCCTAAAACACCTGACCGGGCTTGAACCGACTGGAGCTGTGATCGTTCTAGCCCGCCGCTGTGGAGCGCCAAACATTCACTGGATGACCCCCGAAGAACTGCAGCAGGCTGAGTGCTCGTTCCTCGCACGGGTAGAGCAGTATTACTCCGCTCTTCAGAATCCCACTCCAGTCTCAGCTTGAGACCCGCTGGTACAATGGTTGCCTGAGCGTGGTTCGCACCCACCTCAGGCCGGACAACCTACCATTCAGGTCATCGTGTCACAGTCTAACGTGCGTCCTTCTGTAGAGGACCTGTGGGAAAAGTATTCCTACAGCCCATTCACTGGAACGCTTCACCGCCGCGATAACGACCGCCCTTTGAGGGGCAATCGCTGCAAAAGAAGTCATCAACTTTCCATTCATTACAGGTCTCGGCATCCCTACGGGGTGGTTGTATTTGCCTGGATCACTGGCCGGTGGCCCATTCAAGGCATGGAGATTGACCACATCGACCGAAACCCATTCAACCAGCGCTGGTACAACCTCCGGGAGGTGACCCGCCGGCAGAACATGCAGAACACTAAGCGCAGCCGCGGGGGTGCCATTCAAGGCAAGCGCAGCTGGAGCGCAACCATTCAAGTCGGTGGGGTGACCCATAGGTTCGGGCCTTTCAAAAGTGAAGCGGAGGCGCGGGCCGCTTACCTTTCAGCCTGCGCCTCCCACGGCCTGGCGTACCTGCCAGAACTGGTGACCAGTATAAAGGGCAGCCCTTAGGCCGCCCCCTTGCTGGAGCGCTTACGGGCCACGCCGGCATCGGATCGAACCTTTCGGGCCGCCCCCTTGCTGGAGCGGGTCCTATTGGCTGGGGCCTTGGCTGGCTGATCGGTGCGCGGAAAGATACCCGTAGCCTGTGGAAAAAGATCTGGGGGAATGTCAGCGCCGCCGTTGCAACGCTGGCACGCCCGCCAATAGGGCACCAGTTCCCGCCATAGCCTGTCTCTTATACACATCTGACGCTGCCGACGATATGCAG
>ERZ807355.8-NODE-8-length-21167-cov-6.674687_pt1 | contig 21167 bp, 23 predicted proteins | sample MGYA00520898_ERZ807355 | MGnify/ENA primary metagenome ERZ807355 (study PRJEB31431, sample SAMN03801317) | freshwater metagenome | biome: Freshwater; feature: Lake; material: Water | place: Canada:St Catharines | collected 2012-08-12 | depth 1 m m ... | reverse complement strand
TGCTGCAGCTTTACACTGCAGGGACCATCACCCAAGAAACCTTGCTGCAGCAATTGTCTGATGGCGAGGTGCTAGGTGATGACTTCGACGTTGAGGAAGAGCTTGAGGCAACTGCTAATGGCGGGCTTGATCTACAACCTGCTGGACTGGCTAACCGACCGCCTAGTGGAGGTGATGATCTTGATCGACCCGCAGAAGAGCAGCAGGAACTCGACGCTTGATTACACGGTATCAGAACTACCAGAAGAGATCCTTGCCATTGTGCGTATTACATGGTACAAAAACGGCAAGGCTGATGAAGTAGACCAAGTGCATCTATATGAAGACGGGCAAAATGGTTATGACGCATTTGCTGCATTAGTAGGTAGCTCATTACGCCGTGGCGCTAATGTCAGCATCCGATCAGGTTATGCGCCGCAGGACTTAGGCATCGAGCCATGAGCACACCAGAAACGCTATATCGCAATGCAATAGACCTGAACCGCTACAGCAACAGCGTGGCGCGGCGTGTCATCAATGCGTATAACGACATCATCATCGATGCTGTTAACCAGTTGCGGGTGATTGACGATTTAGCCGCACCAGATAAAGCAGCCAGGCTGCGCGGCATCTTGGCGCAGCTCAAGCAGTCGTTAGCAGGGTGGGCTGGTGATGCAACCGAGCTAACCGCAACTGAGCTGCAAGGATTAGCGGAACTGCAGTCTGAGTTCGTTACCGAAGAACTACGCAAGGCACTGCCGGTTGGTAGTCGTGATGCAGTGCGCACCGTAGAGATCAGCCCGCAGTTTGCGCAGAGCGTGGTTACCACTGACCCTACACAGCTCAACGTGGTGGCGCTTAGCGATGACTTGTTTGCAGCAGTAGAAGGCGCGGAAGCATTAGCACGTCAAGCTGGCACTGGTGTGTTTAACTTGACTGCTGCCAAGGGTGCCACTATCACGCTGCCCAACGGCGAGGTGGTCACCAAGGCATTCCGTGGCATCGCCGTAGATCAAGCTGAGCGGTTTAGCCAGGTAGTGCGGCAGGGATTGCTGACAGGCGAAACCACACCCAGCATCGCCAATCGGCTGATCGGGAGCCTGCAATTTGGCGAGGAAGCCAAGACTGTTCGGCAACTGGTAGCAGCAGGCGGACAAGCAACAGCCGTAGCTGATAATCAGATCATTACGCTAGTCCGTACCAGCATCAATCAAGTTGCAAACACCGCCAGCCAGCAGGTATATGAAGCCAACCAAGACATCACCAAGAAATACCGCTACGTCGCCACGCTGGACACTCGCACCAGCGCAATATGTGCTGCATTAGATGGCCGTGAGTTTGAGTATGGCAAGGGGCCAATGCCGCCGCAGCATTTCAACTGCCGCTCGACCACCGTGCCGATCATCGACCCCGACATCCTGCCACCATCAACCACGGCAACCAGGGCTAGCAAAGATGGGCAGGTGCCAATCAATCAAAGCTATGGCGAGTGGCTAGCCAAGCAACCGCGCAGCGTACAAGCTGATGCGCTAGGCCCCGGCAAGGTTGCATACTTCAACAAACTGGCCGACAAGTACGGGCCACGCAATGCCATCGCCAAGCTGGTGCGTGACGATGGCGCAGAGGTAACATTAGAGCAGCTCCGCAAACGATATGGACCTGCCTAGCCTTCGGCATTTCACACCTGCTGGCATCAGCTCTGATCCTGTCGAGGCATTAGCTGGTGAGGCATGGGTGCCAGCGATCTACACCGATAAAGGATGGGCAACAGCAGATGGCGCTAACCTGCTACTAGGTATTGAGGAATGGCGTCATGCCACTAAAGAAACCAGGCCTATACGCCAACATCAACGCAAAGCGCAAGCGCATTGAAGCTGGCAGCGACGAGCGCATGGCGCGCAAAGGTGAAGCCGGCAGGCCATCTGCTGCTGCATTCAAGGCATCTGCTAAGACCGCTAAGAAGCCTAAGCCCAAGAAGAAGTGATCACCTATCGCGGCGAGCAGTTTGCTGGGTACAACAAACCCAAGCGGACGCCTAGCAACCCAAACAAGTCTCATGCGGTACTCGCCAAAGAAGGCGATACCATCAAGCTGATTAGGTTTGGTCAGCAGGGCGTATCAGGCTCACCAGCACGAACAGGAGAATCAGCAGCGGACAAGGCCAGAAGGGCATCATTTAAGGCCAGGCACGCTAGCAATATCGCCAAAGGTAAGCTAAGCGCTGCTTACTGGGCGGATAAGGTAAAGTGGTGACGCACTATATCCCTGCGGGATAAGCATGTCTGAAGAAATCCAAACTCAGGAGCCTGCGGCTACTGATGCAATGCAACGCAGCATCGAAGCACTGGAACGCAAGAACCAAGAGTTGATTGCTGAGCTGCGCACTGCTAAGTCAAAGAAGTTACCGGATGGCGTTGATGTCGATGAGCTACTTGAGTTCAAGCGACGCGCTGAGCAATCTGAACTTGAATCGCAAGGTAAGTACTCCGAAGCAAGACAAGCTTTGGAGCAGCAATACCGTGAGGCGACGGCGCAAAAGGACCAGCGCATCACAGAACTTGAATCCCGCGTCCGTGAGCTTGAACTCGTTACGCCAGCAGTAACAGCACTAGCTGATCTGGTGCATGACCCTGACATGGTGCTCAAGACCAAGCTGAGCAGTGATCAGATCGAGCGCGAGCCAGATGGCACGGTGGTAGTAGTCGATGGCTACCAGCGCACACCCGTCAGCGAATGGGCTAAGACGTTGCCGGCATGGATGCAGAAGCAGCCAAGGCCACAAGGTAGCGGCGCACCATCAGGCCGCAGCAGTGGTGAGATGCCGCTGGGTGTCAAGAATCCATTTGCGCAGGAGTCATTTAACCTCACCGAGCAATCACGACTGTTTCGTACAGACCGTGACATGTACGATCGATTGAAAACTGCAGCAGCGCGCTAAGCTATTTGCAACCGGCTGCGCTGGTGCCAGGGCTGCGCCCACACCGTAAACCATTTCCCCGAGATGAATCATGGCGACTCTTCGCTCTGACATCATCATCCCAGAGATTTTCACGCCTTACGTCATTGAGCAAACCACCCTTCGTGATGCCTTCTTGGCTAGCGGTGTGGTTCAACCAATGGCTGAGCTGAACGCTACTGAGGGTGGTGACTATATCAATGTCCCGTTCTTCAAAGCCAACCTGTCTGGCGACTTTGAAGTGTTGTCTGACAGCACCTCACTGACACCTGGCAAGATCACTGCTGACAAGCAAGTTGGTGTCATCCTGCACCGTGGCCGTGCCTTTGAGTCACGCGACCTTGCAGCACTTGCTGCTGGCGCTGACCCCATGGCTGCTATCGGCGCCAAGATCGCTGATTACGTTGCCAACCAACGTCAAAAGGATCTGCTGTCTTGCCTTGCTGGTGTCTTCGGCACCCTTGGCACCACTAGCGCATCTGCCGCTTTCTTTGGTCTAACCATCGACGGCGAATCTGGCGACACCCCGACTGTGCTTAGCCCACGTCATGTTGCGGAAGCCCGCAGCCTGCTGGGTGATCAAGGCGACAAGCTGGCTGCTGTTGCAATGCACTCCAAGGTCTACTACGACCTAGTTGAGCGCAAGGCGATTGATTACGTCAGCACCCTTGATGCTCGCGGCACTACTACCACCCAATCTGGCGGCAGCATCTCTGGCGCTTATGGCGGTGACAACTCTGTTCCCACGTATATGGGGCTCAGAGTAATTGTTTCGGATGATGTGCAAACTGAAGGCAGCGGCAGCTCATCTGAGTATGCCACCTACTTCTTCACCCAAGGCGCTGTTGCCTCTGGTGAGCAGATGGGGATGCAGACTGAAACCGACCGTGACATCCTCGCCAAGAGTGATGCCATGTCGATCGACCTTCACTACTGCTACCACCCTGTTGGCAGCAAGTGGACCGTTGGCACTCCTAACCCGACTCGCGCTGCACTGGCAACAGTTGGCAACTGGTCTAAAGTTTACGAGCTTAAGAACCTCGGAATCGTTAGAGCCACAAACACCTCCAACTTCGATTGAGGTAACTAATCATGGCTTCTATCTTTGAAACCGTAGCCGGCAATGCGATCGGCTACCCAGTTGGGCTTGGTGGCGCTGTCACCCAAGCAACTAGCAAAAGCACTGGTGTAACCCTGAACTTCCCTTCAGGCTCAATCACCATGAACGCTGCTGCTTTGGCTGATGCTACAAACGTTTCTTTCACCGTCACAAACAGCTCTATAGCTGCAACTGATGTTGTGATTGTTAATCATGCATCAGCCGGCACCGCTGGCGCATATTCCGTTCTGGCCAATGCGGTCGCGGCGGGATCGTTTGCAGTCACAGTGCGCAACGTATCTGGTGGCTCGCTAAGTCAAGCAATTGTGCTTAGCTTTGTAGTCATCAAGGGCGCTGCTAGCTGATGGGGCTGTTCGCCTTCCGGCGACTGCGTGATCGTGAGGCTGCTTCTACGGAGGCGGCCTCTCTTTCTATTGCAGAGCCTAAACTGATACCAACGGAGCCGGACAATGGCAATCACGATAATCGCCACGCCAAACGCGGCAGACGCAAACTCGTACCTGACGCTGGCTGATGCACAGCTAATTATTGACGGCATGGTGCTAGACGCTGATGCGACAGCATGGGGCACCGCTACCACGGACAACAAAAACCGTGCGTTGTATTCCGCTGCGCAGAGGCTTGATCGTGAACGCTTTCTTGGTGCTCGCTCTACTGATACCCAATCAATGCAATGGCCGCGAACTGGTGTTCGCAAGCCTGACACCTACATCAACACATACGCCGTTGGTTTTCCGTTTCGGATCACAACTGATTATTTCACCGACACCGAGATTCCAGATCAAGTCAAGCGTGCGCAGGTGGTGCTGGCCGTTTATCTCAACAACAACCCAGATGGGCTTGGTCTTAGCGGACTGGAAGACTTCAAGAATGTCCAAGTTGGCAGCCTTAATGTGACGCCTAACCTTGGCTACGGAGCTGTTGGCGTTGATAAGGTGCCACCAATCATGGAACGCTACCTGACAGGGCTTAGAATCAGTGGACCAGGTAACGTTGCCATCAAGCGGAGCTGACCATGGATTACGCCTATCCCGGTGCTGAGTTTATTGATGATACCGCAGCGCATACTGGTCGCTTCGGCAAAATCGTTGCGCTGGAGGATTCGGTGATCGCTAGCTTGACTGCTCAAGACTGGACCGGCAATACGCTGTCGGCTATCCCGTTTAAGGCAAGCACTGAGATCTGCGGCGTATTCACCAGCATCACATTGACTAGCGGCACTGTCGTCGCTTATAGGCTTTGACAATGAGCCAGCCTAACTATTTTGGCATTGACTACTCGATAGGTGCAACATTTATTGGTGATACCGCGACATATACAGGGCGCTGGGGCGCAATTCATTTCACAACCAATACCCATATTGATGCCATTGTTACGCAAAACTACGACGGCAGCACGCTGTCAGGGGAAACCTTTGACGGCGCAACAACTCTATACGGCGTGTTCACCAGCATCAAGCTACAGAATGGCCACTGCGTAGCTTATAAACTCTGATGTCACTTGCAAACCCGCTACGGAAAGTTGCCGGCAAGTTGATGGCAAAGTTTGGCGGTGTTGCAACACTACGCCGCGTAACGCTTGGTGCTTACAACACCACAACCGGCACTGCTGCTGAAACCACCAGCGACACTGAGCTGCGCGGTGTACTGGAGGATGTGAACCTGCGTGAGGTGAACGACCTTATCCAAGCTGGCGACAAGCGGCTGATCGTTGCTGCAGCAGATACCGCTGCAACACCTACGATGGCCGATCGCGTCATCATTGGCGGCCGTACGCTGCAGGTGATTCAGGTGCGCACTATTGAGCAGGACAACGAGCCGATCACTTACGAGCTGATCCTGAGGGACTGATGGCACGCTCAATCCGCGTTGGTGATATTGGCGACTACTGCAACCAGCAGATGGAAAAGTTGCTGCGTGCGGCGGTGCTGGATACCGACTCACTGCTTAAGGCTGCCAGCCCAGTTGATACAGGTAGGTTTCGCGCAAGCTGGCAGGTGGGTGAGAATGCAGCCGGGTCATATGATGCAGGCCCGCAGCAATCACCAAGTAATCTTGGCCGCGACAAAACTAGCCCACCTACTGGACCGATGTTTCCGCTGCGCAAGATGAACTACCAGCAAGAGCGCATCGGCAACGTCTACTCAGTACACAACAACTTGCCATATGCGGAGCCGCTAGCTAGGGGCACTAGCAAGCAGGCTCCTGGCGGCTGGGTGCAAGGCGCCGCCAAAGATGTCCAAGGCCGCGTCAGAATTGCAGCAGCACGCATCGGCAGGGAATCATGAGCAGCACCTACAACGACGTCCGCGCCGCCATTGAAGGGCGTATTGCTACGCAAATGGCAATCAACCCTGCGTACCCAGTCAGCTATCAAAACGTACCATTTACGCCACCTAATAACACGCCATGGCTGCAGGCGTTCATACGGTTTGGCGACAACAACTACGCTACGCTCACCAGCTTCAACCGGCAGAATGGCACGCTGGTGGTAAATGTCTTCACCCCTATCGGTGCTGGTGCTGCTGCTAATTTCACAATTGCAGAGCGCGTGAAAGACCTATTTGACCGCGCCAAGTTCAGCAGCATTATCTTTGATCCGGCATCAGGCCCAGCGCAGGTAACGCCAGCAGCACCGCAGCCGTATTACCAAACGCAACTTACGGCAACGTTTGAAGCGTACCTAGACTAGGTACACTGTCACTAGCCACTACCGCTCACAACAATGGCCGTCACTGTTTTGTCCGGTACGTCCGGCGCCCTTTACTACAAACCCGCTGGCACCACCGGCAACTTCGGCGAAGCTGGTGTTGCTGTCGCAACTGACATCATCACTGTTGCCGCTTACCTGAATTTCAAGGTTGGCGATCCGGTTAAGTTCCGGGTTGTTGACAGCCAAACTGGAGGGGCTGGCTCTGGCACGCTGCCTGCACCAATCAGCGCAGCCACTACCTACTACGTGCTTTCCTACACCGCTGCTACTGGTGCGCTGACAGTTTCCACGACCGCCGGCGGCACCATCCTTGCTATCACCGATGATGGCACGCTGGCAGCACCTAACGAGTTTGAAGTGTACTACGCCGACTACGCCGCTGTTGGGCAGGTGCAAAACTGGAGCTTCGAGATCAGCCGAGCTGAGATCGACGTCACCACCATCGGTCAAGCTGTTGGGCAGTATGCGCCATTCCGCGCTTACATCCCTGGCTTTGCTGATGGCAATGGCACCGCTAGCGTCTTTGTTACCAGCGAGGATGCAGCACTATCCAACCGCATGGTGGAAGACGTCATCCAACGCCAGCAGGTTGGCGCTGGCTTCAAGCTGTACACCGACAAGGGCGCTACTGAGGCACTTAGCCGCAGCATCGCCATGGATGCGGTACTGCTGACCGCTAGCCTGAACATCAACCCAGATGATGCCCAGATGGTGGAAATCACCTTCCGTCCTAGCAGCGCACCAACGTTTGACTTCAGCACCAGCGCCTGATAGCAAATTGCCCCGGCCGCCGCTGGGGCTTTTTTGTGCTTAAATACAGCTATCAACCTAATTTTTTTATGGCATCCGCTCTAGAGCGTCTTAAGAAAGCAGCTAATCTGACCCCAACCAAGCGCACCGTTACGTTGAGCGATGACACGGTGTTTGAGTTTTACTCAGCACCGTTGACCATGGCAGAGCGCGAGCGTGCGCAGAAGATGCCAGGCGGTGATGACACCAACGGCTTTGCGCTAAACCTGCTGGTCACCAAAGCAGTAGACGACACCGGCAAGCGGTTGTTTACTGCTGGTGAAATTGCGGAGCTAAAGAACGAGGTGCTAGATGCTGACCTGCAGCAGATGATGCTTGCCATCATCACCAACCCGGAGGATACCGAAGAGCTTGATATGAAAAGCGTTAAAGGCGGAGCTAAAGCGTGACAACCTGCTGATGCTGCAGATGGGTGTAGCTAAAGAGCTTGGCTACACCTTGATACGGCTTAAGTCTGAGTTGACGCTAGAGGAGTTGCTGCTGTGGTCAGCGTATTTTGATGTGACCAATGAAGAGCAAGAGCGTAGAATGAAGCAAAGGCGGTAGGGCTGTGTCGGTAGTTGCTAATGTCGCCATTAATGTTGACAGCAGCGGTGCTGTCAGCAAGCTGCGGCAGGTGCAGACGCAGGCCACTGCAACGCAACGGGCGTTTGGCGCGCTGCAATCAGCTATAGCTGGTATCGGGGTTGCTAGCATTGCTGCGCAAACATTAAAAGCTGCCGCATCTTTTAATGATTTGCAAACTCGATTAAAGCTGCTGACTAGCGAATATGGAGAATACACGCAAGCCCAACAATTTGCAGCAAAAGCAGCTAAGCAATTCGGCCTAAGCAATCGCGAAGCGGCGACAGGCGTTGCTGATATTTATGGCAGATTAAGGCCGCTTGGCGTTTCACTTAAAGACATTCAATCTACGTTTAACGGCTTCAATACAATTGCTCGATTGTCTGGTGTTAGCGCTGAAGGCGCGTCAGCAGCATTTCTGCAGCTAGGCCAAGCACTTGGATCAGGTCGACTGCAAGGCGATGAATTTAGGAGCATTGCAGAACAAGTTCCAGGTCTGCTTGTTGCTGTTAGTAAAGAGACAGGCATTGCAGCCAAAGATCTTAAGCAGTTTGCTTCAGATGGTAAGTTAAGTGCCGACATTGTTATTAATGCACTCAAGCGCATCGAATCAGAAGGCGCAGGCAAAATCGCCGCATTGGTGCAAAATTCCGACACTCAAAAATTCAAAGATCTGCAAAACGCCGTTGATGATTTAAGCGTTGCGGTCGGCAATGAATTGCTGCCAGTAGTCACGCCTTTAATTAAAGATCTTACATCATTAGTTGGCACGATAGCAGCCTTGCCAGATCCGGTCAAAAATGCAACAGGCGAAATAGTAAAGCTAATTATACAGTTGGTTCTAGTAGATAAGGCAATCAAAGCAATCATTGGATTAAATGCGGCATTTGTTGCAGCTCAAGTTGCAATGGCTGGCGCCACGGCTACCACTGGCGCTGCCGCAACAACTAGCGCCGGAGCATTTGCGCTTTATACCAATAACGCAAGAGCACTGCAAGCTACATCTGTAGCCGCGACTGCATCAGTAGGCGGCTTGGCTGGCGCGTTGATGGGCCTTGCTGCCATCGGCATCATTACAGTTGGCATCAATTATGTAATAACACAAACAGGCGCAATATTAGGAAGCTCTACAGCAGCAGGTAAAAGCGAAGCAGCGGGAACTCCAACATCTTTAGCGCAGCAGCTTAAAGGTAAAACCGCAGCAGAGCGCAAGCAAATGCTGGCGGCAGCACAAAAAAATCTAGCAAATGATAAAAAACTTGCTAGCACATTGGCCTTGCAAATACAAATGCAAGACAATGCAGCATTGTCAGCTAACGAACGTGCGCTGCCATCGGATAGAGCAAAACTTACAGAGCTGCAAGCTCGTATCAATACAAGCCAATCAAGAATTAAAGCAATACAAACAACTCCAATTCAACGTGCCGCAGCAACTGGCAATGCCATGGGCACCCCAATAGGTGCAACGGTTGGTGGCACCACTGCTACAGGCCCTACTGGTGGCAAGGCAGGCGGTGCTGATGACGCTAAGCGCGCTGCTGATGAAGCGCTAAGGGAGTCACAGCGCGTTGCTGATGTAGTAAAGGATCAGCAGTTTATTACAAAGCAAAAAGGCATACAAACTAAATTTGCACAGTTGATATTTGAAGCAGAGCAATCTGCTGATCCGATACGAGTACGCCAACTGCAAACCGTAGAGGCATTGGTGCTGGCAGGCAATGAAACTGCGCGACAGCTAGAAGCAGAAGAAAATGGCGTGGCTAGGCTTGCTATCGCTCGCACTAGGCAAGGCGAAGCGGAAGCTATCAGGCAGCAAGGTCTTCAGGATGTGCTAAAGCTGCAGCTAGAACAGAAAAAGAACTTTGAAGAAATTATCGCTGGTCTTGAGTTTGAACTCAAACTAAAGCAAGCCACCACTGAACAAGAGCGCGAACGTCTGCGGATTGAAGCAGCGCGTGCCAAGTTGCAGGCCGACTTGAAGGGCCAAGGATTCCAACAGCCACAGATTGACCAAATTACAGGCCTGCAATCGCAGATAGCTGCGCCTGATACCGCTGCGCAAACCATTGAAAAGCGCATCGGCGCACTCAAGGATGAAATTACCAGCCTCACCAGCATTAGCAACATTGCTATCACATCTGCAGAGGGCATCGGTAATGCCTTTGCGCAATCATTCCAAGGGTTGATATCTGGCACCATGACCGCTAAGGAAGCATTAAGTAGCTTCTTTAAGTCAGTTGCGGATATGTTCCTTGAGATGGCAGCGCAGATTATCGCAAAGCAGATCACGATGATTATCCTGCAAACCATCCTTAAGGCATTGGGGGGCGCCCCTGGTGGAGGGGGATCATCCGGTGACGCCGCTGGATTTGGCGGTTCGTTTGATGCTGGCATTCCTGCTATCGGGAACACCACCGACTACTCAGGTGCATTCAAGCGCGCAAACGGCGGCCCAGCCGCAGGCGGCACACCTTATTTGGTAGGCGAGCGTGGTCCTGAGTTGTTTGTGCCGGGCAGCAATGGTGGTGTGATGTCTAACAACGACCTGCGCTCTGCGATGGGATCTAGACCTAGCAGCAACGGTTCCACCGTGCTTAACATGAGTTTCCAGTCAACTACCATCAACGGTGTCGAGTACGTCAGCCGCGATCAACTGGAAGCCGCGATGGCGCAAACCCGCCGTGATGCCTCTAATGATGGCGCTAAGCGTGGCATGAGCATGACATTGGATAAACTACAACAAAGCCCCTCAACACGCCGGAAGGTCGGGATCTAATGGCTGACTTTCCTTCTCTAAAGCCAACTAAACGCAGCTTCCAACTGGGGCAGTATCCCATCAAAACCTACCGGGCGTTGTCTGGCGCAACCATTCGACGTAGCTTTGGCAACAAGCCTGCTGGCTATACACTCGACTTAGAGTTTGCCAACGTCCCCGAAGCAACCGTAAACAGCATCTGCGATCACTACAACGGCCAAGGCGGCGGCACACTGGGCTTTGTCGTACCAGCAATAGTATTTTCCGGCTACACGAGCACACTGCAGAGCAAGGTGCGTACTCCCGCCGGCATCGAATGGTTGTATGCAGGGCCTCCTAGCATCAGCAGTATCATCAAAAACATCAGCACTGTAACTGTCCAGCTAGTTGGAGAAATAGTGTTATGAGTGAAATCCGCATTGTTCAGTACTTTAATTTGTTAGACGCAAGCGGCAATCGCCATCGCTATCAGAACTACTTCGTTAAAGAACCTAAAGTTTTAGATGGCGCACGCTACGACTTTGTACCATTCCGGGCTGAAGGCAGCACTGCCAACCTCAACGGTGACAACGGCATTGTGCAGGTGTTATTTCCCGCCACAGCACTCAGCATTAGATTGGTTGAACTAGGCGATGGCAACCGTCTAAGCAAGCTAACTTTGACGACACAGTGGCTCAACGCTAATTTAGAACCGCGCCTAGGCCGCACCTATGAAGAACGGTATGTGGGCATCGGTGCAAGCTTTTCAGAAACCACTGTTGAATTGAGATTCCGCACTGCCATGGATTCCGTTGGCGCTCAGTTTCCTGGCCGCACGTTGACTCGCGGCTTGGTGGGGCCACTGCCTATCAATGCTGACTTGGTGCTGCGATGATTAACACCAACGATTTAATTGGCCTAAGACGCGCATGGGGCGCTTTGCCCGGAGACAATTCCGGCATGATTGATTGCTGTCTGATGGCAACGGAAGTTCATAAAAGACTTGGTTACTACGACTACACTCAAGATATTATGCAGTACTTTGAGCAGTACAATGATGAAACATTTCCACCTAGTATCATTCCGCGCTGGCTATTAAAAAACGCCAAAAAGCTCAAGGCACCTGAAGCTCATGCCGTTGCATTGATGCGCGGCCATGGCATGGGGGCACTTGGCACGGTGCTAGACGACAAGCGCATGATTTACATTTCCAACAGATCCGGCGTTGTCGTTGGGCCTATTATCAGCGAAGCTGCGCACTTTTTCAGGCTTAACAAATGACACGCAAGTTACTGCCTTACGAGTACGAGCTGATTGAAACCCTAGGGATTGCAAGGGAAGAGTATTTTGATTTTCTGGACCAACAGCACGTTTATAAAGACAGCAAAGTAGGCACACAGCTTGATATACAAAACGCAGACCCAGCTACATGGGCACTTGTTTTAACCATTGTCGGCATGCTGTTCCAGGTGGCGTCCGCTCTGTTGATGCGGCCCAGTGTGCCTGGCGCTGCTGAGGGCTCAGAGCAAACACGCGATCAACGAGTAGGCCGTCGCTTTGGCTTTAATGGTGCCCAGGAGCTAGCCAAATACGGAGAGCCCATACCACTGGTCTACACCAATACTGCCGACAACCCCAGTGGCGGCGTACGGGTATCGACATTACTACTGTGGAGCGCCATCCTCAGTTTTGGCAATCACCAGTTCATGCGACTGATGATGACCATTGGAGCGGCCAAGATCATAAGCATTGACCCTGAACGCACAGCCATCGGGCAGTTCCCCGTGCGCGACTTGGTGCTAAGCAACATCTGGCAATACTTCAACCCCAACGGCCCTACTAGGTACAACAATTTACAGCAAATTGACAATCTTGACGCTAAAGATCCAACCAAAGATGCTGACACGGACTACACGGCTCAGATCAGCCAAGGCGACGACCTAACTAGTCAAGAAGGCTTTAGCCAAGCTTTCGCCCCTACTACAGCCGAAAGCGTTGGCGTCACCGGCTTCATTCCAATCAACGTGGACTTGTTGACACTAAACAAAGCCGGCGACACGCAGCGCAAACTAGTGAATATTGGGCTGGCTGGTGCGGGCTCGTATTGGACCAACAGCGATAGCGGCCGTAATTCCGTCCCAGTCGGCACCACGTTCACGCTGACCATTCCGAAAGTCGAACAGAATCTTTTGTCAGATAACACCCGTGGCCTTGCTCGTCAAGATGCCGTAAGGGCTGCGGCAGCCTTAATTGACAACGGCAGCTTGTTCAAATCCGGGTCCCTTTTGCTGCGAGTGGTTAGCGCCGAGTACGGCGGCAGCGGCAACATTGAAACATCAAACTTAACAGTTACGCTTAAATGCGTAAAAAGGGGAAAGTTTCCTCTTATCGGTTATGACACGCTGCACTGGCTAGACGTCCAAAGCGCAGAGCGCGAAAAGTATGAAACAAATCTAGCCAACAACAATCAAGAAATAAAAGACAAAACCGCTGCAATAGCAGAAAACACAATCTACCTTAATCGCGGCTATGTAAAATTCCCCCCAAAAGGCGCTACTGTCCAGTACCTGACAAAAGCCGAAAGAAAAGCCCTTGAAGACGAAAATACAGCATTTGCCGTTGAAATCGAAAGACTAGAGGAGCTCAATATAAAAATACTAAGAGAGCTGGAAGGCATCTACGCAACTGCTCTCCAGCCGTTTTTCACAAAGGGATTGGCCCGAGTTGAAGAAGCGGCATACGCGAGCGTAACAAAATGCCATGTATTAGACATGGCATTGCGATTCCAGGTGTACCGCCGGCTTAGCGGACGCAGCAGCGTCTACGGCAGTGAGCAAGTGGATTACGGCCACAGCGCATCGAACAACGGCGCCAAAGCCCGCACGGCCATGTTCATGGTGTACTACAGGCTAAATAACGAACAAACAGAGAACAGGCTTCCGTACATATTTTGTTGCCGAGGCTTTAACGAACAAGATTCTTTTGTCTATCTCAAGCTTCAAACCGATGGGGCGCCAAAGGCTTTCTCGGTACGGCTAGAAGCGGTAGTAAGTCACCCAGCCGAAAACAGCTCAGGGGGCATCAAAGGTTACTGCTACCTAGATTCCACTGCCAACGCAAGGTTGCTCACCACCGGAGACACAGGTGATGGGCGTCTAAAGGTTCGCTTTAATGGCTCTGTAGTAAGTTCGCCCTACAACAAAAGCCCCCGCGACACCACTGAGTTTGACTTATTTAACTACGACGCATTTTCGACCTCAGCTTTTTCGTTCGACAACGGCCCCGAGATTAGCATTACAGCCGTAAACGAACAGCTCATTGACAAGTGGAAAAACTATGCAAAAAACAAAAACGGTGAAAGCATCCTGTACAACAAGCTATCTAATTTTGCCTTACACGTTGTTTCAGGATCAGGCACCCAAGATTTGCGTAATGTCAGCGTATGGGTCAACAAAGGCAAGGCTCTGCGACGTCTAAGTTCCAACCCCAATGCGTACAACACGGATGCTGCAATTAGAGACCTAGCCAACTCAAATCCAACTCAAGCCAGCTCATATGCGCCTGATATTTTCCTTGATACCGTCCTCGACAAAGAGGATGGCATAGGAGAATACGCCGACTTGCACTCTGTTGACGTGCAGCAACTATCCCTCACGAAACGATTTTGCATAGAAAATAAAATGTTCATGGATGGTGTTATTGCCGACCAACGATCTTGGCGCGACTTCTGGGCGCAAGTAGCACCTTACAGCTTGCTGGAACTAGCAAAAATTGCGGGGCGTGAAACTCTCATACCAGCATTACCTTTTGTTCGTGCCACAGGCGCCATTAGCCGCGACATCGAAATCACTGCATTATTCAGCCAAGGCAACATCCTGGAAGGCACGCTGAAAGAAGAGTTTATGGATTACGGAGCTAGCACCCAAGATGTAATTATCACTGTTATCTTCAGAAACGTAGAAAACAACGGCATATTCCCCAGAAACGATAGCGTCGAAATTAAACTCACTGACACTGCAGACGGAAACGCAATTAGACAAACTCTTGACGTTTCTCAGTTTGTCACACGCCGCGAGCAAGCCATACTGCTAGGCAAATTCCTCTGCAACACGCGTCGTCATAGTCGCCGTGCCATTGAATTTCAGACCTTCCCAACGGATGCACCTATCGCGCCTGGTGACTACATCTACGTTGAAACAGGCAACACTCAATGGGATCAAATTTATACAGGCCGCATTGAAGCCGGCGGCGTTCTTAATTTACCCATTGCAACAAGAGTACCGAACAGAAGCTTTAACTTTTTAACTTACACCATCAACGCCGACAACACCAGAGAATTTACTAACGTTGCGGTAACCAACAACAGTGCGCCAGCATTGGCAGCACGAGCCGGCGATTTATTTGTATTGGGGAGCCCCCTTCTAGATAAGCGTGTTTTCCGCATCACGGAAATCAGCATGGAAGAGGAAGGTGAAACCACCGTGCGGGCCATCGAACATCCGTGCGGGGCAGGCGGACAGTCGCTTATCGCCCGAGGTCTTGACGTAAAGGTCAACGGTCTCTTTACGATAGACGGCGAGCTAGATTAGAATAGACGCAATACCTATTGGTGCGCAGTAATGGGCTTCTACACCGGACGCAGCGGCAAAATCTTCCTTTACGACGATGGTGCTATCGACCCCACGCCATCGTCGGCCACTTCTGTTCTAAAGATCCGCGACTGGTCCATTGATACCACCCTAGAGCTGCTGGAAACCACGACCATTGATACTGCCGTCAAAAGCTACACGCCTGGCATGGTCAGTTCTACGGGCTCTGCCACGGTGATGTACTACCGCAAAGACGGGGCGGATGTCGGCGTGCAGTTTGACCAACTCCTTAATAAGATCATGAAGACCAGCAATGTTGGCGTTGGCACAGGTGACCGCGTAGGGCTTGCATTACGCGCAGGCGCTAAAGCGGGCGTAGGTACGGACATAAAAGACGACATCTCCTTTAATGCTTATATTACTAGCGCCAGTATTACTGTAGGTACAGGTGAGTTAACAAGCGTTGCCATCCAGTTTACTGTAGATGGGCCATTCTTAGAGATTATTGACGCATGACCTATTTTTTAGGCAATGTCGGTAATGTACGACTTCGCCGCAACAATGAAATTGTTCTGTACGCAGAAGTAAGGGACGCTGACGTTACGCCGGTACTTAACCGTGTCGGCTTTGATGGCTCCACTGAAAACCTGCTAACAGGTGACAAGGTAACCATCAGTACTGATGACCCACGCGGATTGCTGTTCTTCACCGTAGGTAGCTGGCTCGATGGCGAGGGCGTCGAGCAACGCAGCTTTTCGGCGTATGTCAATGTTAATGCTGCTGGTGGCTTGCGCTTTTTCCCTTCTTTCGCTGCAGCCGTCAATAATAACAGAGCCCAGGAGTACGAAGTTAAATCATTTGCAGGCGCGTCGCTACCAGTGCGACTGGTCGTGCGTGATATTGCCGCCAACGTGCTCGGTGACGTTACAAGCTATACCTTCAACACTGACCGCGAAGGCCTAGACACAACCACGCTTAGTGACAAATTCAAGCGCATGTATTCGGCTGGCCTTATTAGCGGCGCCGGTTCCATCGACTGCTTGTTCAATAATGTCACATCAGGCATCAAAGAAACACCGTTGCTGATGCTGCAACTTATCAACCGTGTTGATATTGGCAGCGAATTTGACCTGCTGCTATCCATCACGGATTCAGAAAATGACCCGAGCGCGTTGGATATTTACTACGAGTTTTCCGCGATGGTTACTCGATCTGGGCTGGAAGTCACTGCTTCTGACATTATTTCTTGTAGCATAGACTTTGTAACCACTGGCGAAATTAAGTTGCTGGTTGGCCGTCCATCTGGTTACATACTAAAAGAAGACGACGACCGCATTGCCCTCAACCAGAACAGCCTGGAGTTCCTCTTAACCGAGGTTGAGGACTAAACTGTACCAAAGGAGCTTGTAACCCGTGGCCGACCAACGCATTACGCAGCTCACGAAGCTGGCCCAAGCCGACGTCGCGGCTAACGATGTACTGCCCATAGTTGACATCGGATCCACCATCACCAAAAAGGTGGAGGTGAAGGAGCTGTTTCAGGCCGGCGCTGCTCTGGCCAACAGCGCCAGCATCGACCTAATCAAGCTCAACCAATCCAGCACCACCAAGCTCGGCACTGTCGCGCTAGCCGCTGATGCCGTTACGGCCGCCAAGTTGGCTGATGACAGCAGCATCGCCTACGACTCGGTTGCACCAACCGTTGATAATTTTGAAGGGCGCGGCTACGTCAACAGCACCAGCAAGTACCTGCAGGTGTGGGACGGCAGCACATTTCAGCAAGTGGTGGCGCCCACTGCTGGCATCGAAAACCTAGCAATTACCACAGGTAAGTTGGCGGCAAATGCCGTCACCACATCCAAGGTAGATGCCGCTGGATTGGGAGCCGCAGCACTAGCGACAAATGCTGTCACCACCGCCAAGATTGCTGACGGCGCTGTAACGGCGGATAAGCTAGGTGCGCTTTCGGTCACCACCGCCAAGATCGCTGCAAATGCAGTAACCGCTGCCGAGCTAGCCAATAACTCTGTTGATACTGCATCCATTGTTGACGCCAACGTTACTGAAGCAAAGCTGGCCTCCTCTGCGGTTACGGAAGCCAAGCTTGCTGATGGTGCTGTAACAGTCGCAAAAGTAGCTAACACCAGCATCACCTACGCCAAGCTTAATCTGGCCGATGGATCGATACCAGGCGCCAAGCTAACCAGCGCGTCAGTAACAAGCACACAAATTGCAACGAATGCAATCAACACCAGTCAAATAGTCAACGATGCTGTAACGACAGCCAAGATTGCAGATGATGCAATTACAGCGGACCAATTGGCTGCTAACTCTGTCACCGCAGACGCCATTGCAGCAGATGCTGTTGGCGCTTCTGAGCTTGCAGATAACGCTGTAGATACGGCTGCAATCGTCAACCTCGCAGTTACAGCAGCCAAGCTGGGCGATGGCGCTGTAACTGAAGCCAAGCTGGGCAGTCTAGCTGTTACAGATGCCAAGATTGCTGCCGCGACCATTACCTACGGCAAGCTCAACCTGGCTGATGGCTCGGTGCCTGGCGGCAAGATTGCCACTGACTCCATCACTGCTACCCAGATCGCGGCTGCGAGTGTTGGAACATCCGAGCTAGCTGACGCATCAGTCACCACTGTAAAACTAGCGGACGGTGCGGTCACTGCGGCAAAAATCGCTGCTGACAGCATCACCACTGCTCAAATCGCCACTAATGCAGTTGGCGCGTTAGAGCTGGCAGATGGCGCTGTGGACACAGGTGCCATTGTGGATGCCGCTGTAACTGAAGCAAAGCTGGCCTCCGCTGCAATTACGGGAGCCAAGATCGCTGATGGCGCGGTGACCGTTGCCAAGGTTGCCGACACGCAAATCACCTACGCCAAGCTCAACTTGGCCGACGCGAGCGTCCCTGGCGCCAAGCTCGTTGCCAACAGTGTCACCAGCAGCCAGATGGCACTGGATTCTGTTACGACCGGCGCTATCACGGCCCTAAACGTCACCACAGCCAAGCTGGCAGATGGAGCGGTAACCGCCGCCAAAATTACTGACGCAACCATTACCACGGCCAAAATTGCGGCAGGCGGTATTGCCGAGTCTGGTATTGCTACCGATGCGATAACTACCGGCAAAATACTTGATGCTGCCGTAACAGCAGATAAGCTAGCCGATGACAGCAGCACCATCGCTCAGGCTGGTACACCATCCGGCACAGGCGCATTTGAAGGCCAGCAATGGTTTGACACAAATACCAAGGTTGTATATGTGTGGGATAGTACAGCATGGGTGCGACAAGCAGCTATAAATACCCTTGTATTTACTGACACTACACCCATTGCTTTTGCAGTGGCTTACCCTGATCAACATAGCGCAACTATTACTACTACTCTTGACACTCAAGTAGCTAATACAGCATTTTTAGGACCAGCAACTGGCGCAGATGCTGCTCCTACATTCCGAGCTGTCATTCCCGATGATCTCCCTAATGCAACAGCTTCCACTAGGGGAATAATTCAACCTGGCACAGGGCTTTCGGTTAGCGCAGGGGTTTTGAATCACACAAACGGCGCCACTGCTGGCACTTTTACAAAAGTAACAATTGATGCGCAAGGCCACGTTAGCACTGGCGCGTTAATTGAAGCCGCTGATGTTCCATCGTTAGACGCCGCCAAAATTACAACAGGAGAGTTACCCACTGCTCGTATAGCTAATAATGCGATTACGTCAACAAAGCTAGCTGACTACGCCACGGCATCCATTGGAGAAGGGCTGCCTGCTGCTGATTTTATCGGGCAAATTCACCTCAACCCGCTTGACCGTGCCTTCTTCATGTGGGACGGCAACGTTTACGTCCCCATCGGTATCTCTGCAGGTCAAATTGTTCTTGCTGGTACTTTTGATGCAAGTAGCCCTAGCGGCGTAGGCAAGGTGCAGAGCGTCACACCTGATGGCGCAGCCGCTGGTTTTGTAGTAAACGACCCGCTACCTGCCTCAACAAGTACCAACAGCAAGTTTTATTTTGTTGTCAGCGAAGGCGGTACGATTACCAGCGGCAATGCGCCCAATGTAGCACTAACTCCACCGGACATAATTTTATCTATTTACAACGCAACTTCCCCCCAATGGGTGGAAATCGACGTATCGTCTGGTGCCGGCGCTATTGCAGCAACCCAAGTAAGTTTTAACCCTGCGGCAAGCATTGCTGCCACCAATGTACAAACTGCGTTAGAAGAAGTCAGTAATGAATGCCGTAACGCCACCAACATCACAAGCGGCACCCTTGCCGTAGCCCGTGGTGGCACCAATATCGCCAGCTACACCAAAGGCAACATCCTTGCCGCTAGCGCCGCGACAACGCTGAATGCGCTGGCGGTCGGCACCAACAGCCAAGTGCTCAGGGCTAATAGCGCCACTGCTACTGGCCTGGAGTGGGGCAACGACTTTGTTGGCACCGTCACCACGGTTACTAGCAGCACTGGCGCATTAACCGTTGCCACTGCCACTACTACACCGGCACTAACCATCCGCTCAGCCACTACCAGCGTTGATGGCATCGTCCAACTCAGCGACAGCACCAGCACCACTAGCAGCATTCTGGCTGCCACTCCCACGGCAGTCAAAAGCGCCTATGACCTTGCTGCGCTGGCATTGCCCAAAGCAGGCGGCACTGTCACTGGCGAGCTGCTAATTGGCAACGCAGGCACCTTAGTGTTTGAGGGCGCCACCAACGATGGCTTTGAAACCACACTGGCAGTAGCTGATCCAACGGCAGACAATGTGGTGACACTGCCCAACTCGACTGGCACCGTGGCCCTGACCAGTCAGCTCAACGACGGAACTTATTAGAGCTAGACTCGCTATATAACTTCCGGCCCTTTGGGGTGTTAAGGAATGGCTCTACAACATCTTCGTTCGTCTACTGCTGATAAGCGGCCAACGCCTGGCGTCATGAGTGACGGGCAGTTGGCGATGAATACCAACCTCGTCAGTCCCGGCTTGTTCCTGAAGGACAGCAACGGCGACTTGGTAAAGGTTGGTCCTGTTCACGTTGGCACCACTGCACCAAACGCAACCCCTGGCGCTGGCGGCCAAGCAGGCAACAGCAAAGGCGAGCAGTGGCTGGATACCAGCAGCAGCCGCTACGTCTTCAAGATCTGGGATGGCACTGCCTGGCGCACCGAGGACGGTGAGTTTGTAAATACCAGCGGCGACACCATGACTGGTGCGCTGGTAATGGATAACCAGCAGCAAGTGCGTTTCCGTGAAACCACTGCTAACGGCACCAACTACATCGCCCTGCAGGCACCAGCCTCGGTGGCTTCAGACAAGACGATCACTTTGCCGGATGTGACCGGCACCGTGGTCACGACAGGCGACACCGGCAGCGTCACGAGCACGATGCTTCTGGATGGCACCATCCTTAATGCTGACATCAACGCCAGCGCGGCCATTGCAGGCACCAAAGTAGCCCCAAACTTCGGCAGCCAGAACATTCTTACCACTGGCACCGCCACCGCCGCCAGCCTGAGCCCCACTGGCAGCAGCGTGCCCTCAAATGGCCTGTATCTACCTGCGGCAAACAGTGTAGCCATCTCGACTAATGCAGTTGAGCGCGTTGAGTTCGGCACCAGCGAAGTGGTGTTTAACGATGGCGGTGAGAACTATGACTTCCGCATCGAGGGCGATACCAACGCC
>ERZ807355.7-NODE-7-length-22907-cov-5.452170_pt1 | contig 22907 bp, 33 predicted proteins | sample MGYA00520898_ERZ807355 | MGnify/ENA primary metagenome ERZ807355 (study PRJEB31431, sample SAMN03801317) | freshwater metagenome | biome: Freshwater; feature: Lake; material: Water | place: Canada:St Catharines | collected 2012-08-12 | depth 1 m m ... | reverse complement strand
GCGCCAACCGCATAGCTAGTAGCACTGGCCCAGGCTGTGTATGCCATTAGGGTTCAAATACCTGCACAAATGTAGCCTGAAGCGTTGCACGGTTTAGGTATGGGATGGATTTGCTCCATTCCGCGCAAATGTACTTACCGCTACTTGCTTCTGCCGGTGGTGTCCAGTCGAATGATTCTTGCGCAGCGCGTGCATCAAGGAATGTTTCAATCGTATCTGCATCGGTTTCTGATATTTCCCATGTCAGGCTCCAGCTTTTGGGGTTTTGGTTCAACCCAAATACAGCACGCATTTGGTAGCCGTCGCCGTATTGAACTGTCGTCACCTTAGGCTGGCTGGTCTTCTGGGCGCCGTAGGTAGGTGTGATGCTAGGGAATGTTGCCATTACGCGAGAAGTCCTCCAGGGCGTTTCTGCTTCACCAATTCTGCCTGCACCGCAGACGATATGGCAATACCAAGTTGCCGGCTTTGCGCCTGATCGCCTTGAACACTGGAGCCGCTTGCATCGATGTTGACCACAACGCTGGTACCGCCACCGCCTAAGGCGTTGTTAGGGATGATGCTGCCGCCCCTGGAAGGCATGAACAGCTCCGGGCCGCGCTCACCTACTAGGTACGGGCTGCCGGCGCTTACGGGGCCTCCTAGGGCCCGCTGAGCGATGCCGTAGTTAGGACCAAGGGTGCCAAACTTGCCGACCATGCCGCCGCCAGCACCCAAAGGCGTTGATGAGCTAAACGGCGACAAGAATGACTTGATTGCACTTACCGCTTGCTCGATTACATAGATGCGAATCAACTGGTTGGCAATATCAACCAGAACACTAGAAGCAATTTGCTGCAAACTTTTACCCCAGTTGTCAGATCCTTGAATCAAGGCATCAAAGACTGAAGTCATGCCTTGGCCAAGCGTGCTTGAGACGCTTTCTGCAAGTGCATTTTGCTGCTGGATTGCAGTGTTAAGTTCATATTGCTTTTCTAGGTATGCTGTAATTGCTTGCAATCCATCTTGCTCATTTTGCCTTTGTATTGCAGCAAGTTCGCGTTGCGTGTCACGCTGATTAGCAACTAGCCTAGTGTTACCTTCAAAGATGATGGCCTCTTGTGCGCGTACATTTTTCTCTTGCGCTAATGCTTGCGCATATTGATATTGAATGTCAATTTCTTTTTGTTGGCCTTGCAGCCTTGCAGCAAGCATCCTATCGCCAGATGCTTCAGCGGCGGCAATCTTATCTTGCAGGCCAGACTTAATACGCAATAGCTCGCCTTCTGCTAACCGATCACGGATGACCTGGCCAACGCGCTCTGATTCTTTGGCTGCCGCTTTGGCTGCATTGTCAGCGGCAGTATCTTTTTTAGGCTTGCCTGCGCCATCCTCCCCTAGCAGTGCCGGTACGCCAGCCGGCTTGACTATATTAGCCCTAGCTGCATTTAATTGTTTTTGTGCAGCAAGATTTTGTTCAATTTTCTTAAAAATTACTCCTTGCAACTGAACAGCTCGATTAGCATTTGGATCTTCCGCGCCAATGCGTTGAAGAGTTGTTTGGTAATTTGCAAGCGCCTGTAAATTTTGTTGAATGCCAGCTTTGTTTTTTTGATTACTAATTTGACCAAGACCTTTAGCAATACGATCAATGCCATCAGATGTTGCTCCAAGGCTGATAGCTGTATTTGCGCCAGCCAGATTTCTTGTAATTCCACCGCCACGGCCAGCCGCTAATACTGCATTTATTGCATCAAGTGTTTGTATTGCTTGGGTAAGAATTGCTTTTAATGCCGGCGCTAAAACTGCGCCAATAGTCCTGGCAATCTGCTCTACACCATCTGTAAGCGTACTGAACTTACCTTGTAATGTATCGCTTTGCGCAATAGCACCATTGGCGTATTTACCGCCTTTATCAGTGAGTCGTTGCAACGCAACTTCTACTGCTTCTGCGCTGATCCTGCCTTTGCTTAGTGCTTTCTGGAACTCATCGCCAGTCATTCCATACATCTTCCGCAATTCTTCTTGCAGTGCAATACCACGCTCTTGGAATTGCAGTAGTTCTTCGCCTTGCAGTCGGCCTTTAGCCTGCACTTGACCGTAGGCAGTTACCAATCCTTGCAACTCGGCGCCAGTGGCACCGGAGACATCAGCTAGGCGCCTGGTGGTTTCAACTACCTTATCGGCTTCTACGCCAAACGCATTCAGCCTCTTGGCGGCATCAATTAATTCGGTGCTGGTGAAAGGAGTAACTGCGCCAAGTTGCTGCAATTCTGCAATTATTGATTTCGCTTTCTGTACGCTGCCGGTTAAAACTTCCAAACTTTTGGTCTGTGTCTCAATTTCAGATGCTTTTGCAAAAACAAATTTAATCGCCTGTACAGCAGTAAAGGCACCTACTAGTCCAGTTACAGCATTTCTTACTCCATTTACCGCGCCTTCCGTTGCTTTAGAAGCCGCACCAACCTGATTTAGGCTGCGTACAGCACCCTGGCTGTTTACCTGAATATCGAGAACTGAAACAGCCACTGCTAGACCGACCTTTCCGCCAGTCTAGCGGCGCTGCTTTGCCTTATCCATTTCTTGACGTTCGCGTTTACCTTTCACCTCATAGTAGGCGGCAAAATGGATGAACTCAGCATCAGTAAGTTCTTGCCGAAGCCGGCTTACAGTCATGCCTAGCTCAGTGGCTAGGAACATTTCAAAGTAAAGCCAGCTATCGGCCTCTAGTCGTTTTTTGCTGTCTCCAGTGATTCAGGTGCGCCAAGCCCAAACAGGAATAGCTCCAGTTCATTTAGCACTGATTCCGGCAGCTCGCGTTGCAGCTTGACAGCATCAGCCGCCGCGAATGCTTTGGTGCCATCTTCCAGTTCAGCCATCTGGCATAGCATCTGCGTGCTGATGTCCAATGCTTCTTCGCTAGAAGCTAGGCCAGTAGCACGCTTGCGATCAGCGCGGGTGATTGGCTTGAAATACAACGACAGCACGATGCTGCCATCTTCTTTCTTGATATTGAACTGGCGACGCTGGTTGAGATCAAAAGCCCCGGCGAGCAGATCAACGGGGCGCGGTGTGGCAGGCATTAGATCGATGTGGTGATGGCGCCATTCATGGTGAAGTTAATGGTCACCATTTCAAGCTCGCCTACTGTAGCACCATAGTCGGTAGAAGTAATTACGATGCTACCGGTGATCTTTTTGCCGCCGGTTTCATCAAGGTACAACTCAACAAAGGCGTTGCCTTCATCGGTTGTGGTGTTGACATCCTTGATTAGATCCAGCTTATCACCAGCGCCAGGTGCGTCATACATCACTTCCATGGTGCCGCTACCAGCGACTAGGCCGCCGATATTGGCCTTGTAGGTAGCGCCTTGGGCAGTGGTCTCTAGGACGTCCTTCTCGACGGTCATAGACCATGAACGCACGGCAGCCACCTCGGAGACGCCGCCGCTGCTGTCCTTGTCGAAAAAGATGGTGCCCTGTTCTCCGCGATAGAAGGCCATGGTTAAATGCCGAGGGTGATGGTGCCGCTAGTGACGAAGTTGCAGGTAATAACCTCCAACTCGCCTACGGTAGCGCTGTAGTCGGCAGAGGTAATCAAACCGACAAAGCTAATCTTTTTGGTGCCAGCCGTATCAAGGAACAACTCAAACGCGGCAACACCTTGATCAGTTGCTGTGTTAGCAGCCTCGATGAATACGTTGGTTTCGTCGGAGCTGCTAGCTGTGTAGATCAGTTCGACAGTGCCAGAACCAGCAATCAAACCGCCAATGTTGGATTTATACGTGGCGCCAAGCGCGGTGGTTTCCAGTACGTCCTTTTCAACGGTCATGGACCAGGAACGAGTGGAGGCAATGGTGGCAGTGGTAGAGCCGGCATCGTCAAACTTGACGGAACCTTGCTCACCGCGATAGAAGGCCATGGTTAGAGATCCTCGAAGGTTTCAAAGGTCATGCGGACCTGGGTTTGAAAGTACCCTTCGGGAGACGGCGTGGCCACCACCTCTGGGCCTGTTGGGGGATCAAAGCGAACCCCTGATGTATTGATTCTAACGTACAAATCCCGAACTCGTTTCGCAACGGTGAGGTTGGCGCCTGGACCGACGCCTTTAGCCGAGAAGATGTTGATTACCACAACACCGATCACGCTATTGCTGGCACCTGCGCCGGTACCCATCGTGACGTAGTTGTTATTACCAAAGCTGACCTGGCATTGCACCCAAGTGCTGCTAGGTGTTGGCGTATATGCCATGTTGTGAAATACAACAGGAATAGCAGGCGCTAAGGCTAGCTCAGTCGCTAGGCGGCCTTCGATTACAGCACGAATTGCATTGAGATCAAGCGCAGCCATTAGGATTGCCTCCCGATATGATCCGCCAGTTGCCTAGCGCGGTTTGCCATCTGCCTTGCGATCAGTTCCACCCAACCAGCCGGCGCCTGCGTGCTGTGGCCATTGCCTAGGCGCTCAGCATATGGCAGCGTGTTATGGATGTGATAGGAGTTACCAACGCGCTCGCTGCCTGGGTTGTAGTTGATGCCTGTTGTGCGCGTCATTGCAGGTGTTTGCTGCGGCCCTGCATCATAGTTGCCGGTTGTATTTTCTCCCACCACCCAACTCATACGGAATCGCCCAGTATCAACTGGGCTTTGCATCTTTAGCTCTAGGTCAGTCTCCAATACCACAATGCGCAGCAACTTATCGACTTGCTCTTCGCTGAACTTACCAAAATCACTTAGCCTGATGATTTGCGCCATATCAAGCCCTCAGTACCAGTTCATAGGTAATCGACTGGTTATCTTGCTCAATTGTTTGTACGTTAATGATTTGATGCGAAATGGTACTGATAATAACTCGATCAGCGGTGTTAGGTGTGACTGCCAGATCAGTTGCAGCAATAAACAGTCGCTTATCACCAGCTTGGATCAGTTCATTTACCTCGCGTGCTTTGACGTCTTGCAATACACCGCGCAAGTTGTAATCAGTTGTTGTTTCTGTAATTGCACCCGTGCTGGCATTATAGGCGCCGCCGCTGACACGTCTGTAGGTCAATGCACCGCCAAACTTCTCCATTAGTTTGGATGCAGTCTTTTGCAGCGAGGATGCAAGGGCCATTAGAGTTTATATGCAACGCAATGGCCATTCTGTAGCTTGATGCTAGTAAACACGCCGTAGAGAGTGGTCGCACTATCGAACGACTGACCAGACAGCGTATTGCCGTCATAGTTTTGCGCTACGATAGTATCAATTTGAGTGTTGGTGGTGAAGTGAATCGCGCACCATCGGCCAGTCCTTGTGGCTGTATCACTGACAAACGTAGCGCCTGTAGCGTAATCAATGCCAAGCTGGTTGGTATCGCCCATGATCAGATTTTATAGGCGGCAATCTTGCCGGATGTCAGCGTCACGCTGGTAAACACAGCCTCGACAGACTGACCAGCCTTCAGTGGCACGCTGGTAAATGTGTTGCCAGTCTGGTTCAGGATCACGGCGCTAGCGATCACTGAATCCTCGAAAGCAACCAGCTCAGAAAAGCGGCCCGTGTGGGCTGCCGTATCGCTGATGTACTCAAACCCAATGGCGTACTCGGAAGACATGATCAGCTCCGGCGAATTGAGATGTTGCCTGGTCCACTGATTCTAAGGCCAATCAGGTAGCGTTCAACCATAGGCGGGATCTTATCGGCGCCAGCCTGCGGGCTGCTGCTGTTTACCGTAACGCTAATCGGCCCGATGCTAACGCTGTTGTAATCTTCAAGGCCGCTAAGCCCAAGGCTATCGGTATTGTTGTTCAGGAAGACGGCCAGCACGGCCTGCGCTTGCTTGATCTGCGTTGGGATTTCGGTATCAGTGAAATAATCAGTTGTAATACGAAACGGAAACCCAACGGCGTAAGTATTGATGTAGGTATCAGGCTTGCGTACACCAGTGCGCGGCCATTGCAGTGCTTGCGTATCGGTAGCGCGGGCACCAAGAAACCGCTCGCGGTCTAGCCTTTGCGTTGCGGTGTACAATGCACGGTTTTTTGCGTCGGTGGTTGCCGTTGCCCATGCAGTCACATCAGCATCTTCGATTAGGCCATCAATAATGGCCTGCGCATCAGCTAGCGTCTGGTACGTGTTTGACGTGCTTCCGCCGGCTGTTGCGATTAGGGTGATCGCCATTATTTGGTTCTGGTGTTGGATCTATCTTAGCTGGCTCCGGCGTAGAAAAAGAGGCCACATCCGAAGATGCAGCCTCCTGGTTACGCAGTCGCCGGAAGGCGAACAAACCCATCAGACGCGCTCAAGCAGTACGCTGATGATCACGCCAGCAACCGCAGTGGTGGTGCCGGTCACGTCGAGAGACAGGCGATCGCCAGCCTCAAGGATCAGGTTGGCAGTGGTGCTGGTCAGCTCACCAGAATCAGCCGCATCGAACTTCTGCTCAGTAAGAGCAGTGCCCTTGAGGTCGATTTTGGTGGTGCCAAGCAGGTCATCACCAGCGGTGGCGGCTTCGGTGCCTTGGCAGCGACGAATCGTTGCGGTGACAGCGGAACCGTCAGAACCGGCGACGGTATGGATCTCGCGGATAGTGATCACTTGGCACTTCACCGGAGCGGTGAAGAACTGGACATCAGCCACCGAAGAGGCGATGAAGTGGTCAGCAACGATGAACTGCTCTGTAGACAGTTCAAACTGGGAAGGTTGTGCCATGGTTAATTACCTCAATCGAAGTTGGAGGTGTTAGTCGCACGCACGATACCAATGTTCTTGGTTTCGTACACCTTCGTCCAGTTGGTGATGGTCTCCAACTGAGCGCGGGTTGGGTTGGTGGTAGTCACCGCCCACTTAGCGCCAACAGGGTGGTACACGTAATGGAGGTCCATCGACATGGCATCGCTCTTGGCGAGGATGTCACGGTCGGTTTCAATCTCCATTCCCATTTGCTCACCGCTGGCGATAGCGCCTTGGGTGAAGAAATAGGTTGCATACTCAGTGCTGGAGCCGCTGCCTTCGGTTTGCACGTCGTCAGAGACGATCACGCGCAGACCCATGTAGGTAGGTACGGTCACATCACCGCCATAAGCGGCAACGATCGTACCGCCGGACTGGGTAGTGCTAGTGCCACGGGCATCGGTAGTTGCCACGTAATCAATAGCACGGCGCTCCACCAAGTCATAGTAGACCTTGGAGTGCATACAGACAGCAGCCAGCTTGTCGCCTTGGTCACCCAGGATTGAGCGAGCTTCGGCAACGTGGCGGGGCGACAGCACGGTAGGGGTATCACCGCTCAGGCCGTCGATCGTCAGATCAACGAAAGAAGCGGAAGCGTTGGTGCCGAGCGTGCCGAAGATACCAGCCAGGCAGGAAAGAAGGTCTTTCTGGCGTTGGTTGGCAACATAATCAGCAATCTTGGCGCCGATGGCGGCCATGGGGTCAGCGCCAGCAGCAAGGGCTGCGAGATCGCGTGCCTCAAAGGCGCGGCCACGGTGCAGGATCACGCCAACTTGCTTGTCGGCAGTGATCTTACCGGGGGTCAGTGAGGTGCTGTCAGTCAGCACTTCAAAGTCGCCAGATAGGTTGGCTTTCCAGAAGGGAACATTGATGAAATCACCACCCTCGGTAGCATTCAACTCCGCCAGTGGTTGGACCACACCGCTAGCCAGAAAGGCATCGCGTTGGGTGGTCTGCTCCAGCAGATAGGGAGTAAAAATCTCGGGGATGATGACATCAGAGCGAAGAGTCGCCATGGTGTCGGGGGCAATGGGATGATTGACGGTTTGGGCGCAGCCCCTAGCTAAATGGCGCAGCCATTACAGCAGTTGCCACTATCTTAGCGTTGCGCGGCTGCTTTCATGCGATCGTATAGATCACGATCTGTTCTGAATAGCCGGGATTGCTCGGTTAGGTTGAATGTTTCAGGCGCAAACGGGTTTTTGCCCAACGGCGCCTGGCCTGCATTGCTGCCGGCTGATGGTGCGCCGCTGCCCTGCGGCCTTGGTGCCTTCTGCATCCATGATGGCAGCGTCTTAGCCCATTCTGCTACTGGTGTGCGCTGGTAGCCATCAACAACGACCACAGTGCCATCAGGTTCGCGCTCGATCCTGTCGGCGCTGAGCTTGGAACGCAGCACTAGGTCAGGGTCATGGACGATCTCAGCCAATGCTGTAACAGCAGGCGCGATCAGCTCAAGTTCTCGGACTTTTGCTTCAAGGGATTCAATGCGCTGGTCCTTTTGCGCCGTCGCCTCACGGTACTGCTGCTCCAGAGCTTGCCTTGCTTCGGTGTAGTTGCCTTGCTGTTCAAGCTGCTGCTGTTCATGCGTGCGCTTGAACTCAAGCAACTCATCGACGTTGACCCCATCTGGCACCTTAGACGCTTTGGACTTTGCAGCACGTAGCTCAGTGATTAGCTCGCTGTTTTTGCGTTCTAATGCTTCGATGCTGCGTTGCATTGCATCAGTAGCCGCAGGCTCCTGATTTGTGATTTCTTCGGACATTTATCCCGCAGGGATAGGTTGCCCTACCACTTTACCTTATCGGCCCAGTAAGCAGCAGACAGTTTACCCTTGGCGATATTATCCGCGTGCCGTGCCTTGAATGATGCGCGGCGTGCTTTGTCTGCGGCTGATTCACCTTTCTTCGGTGGTGATCCTGATACACCTTGCTGGCCAAAGCGGATCAGCTTTACCGTATCGCCTTCTTTGGCAAGTACAGCGTGCGACTTCTTTGGATTATTCGGCGTGCGCTTGGGCTTGTTGTAGCCCTCAAATTGCTCGCCGCGATAGGTGATCACTTTTTCTTCTTGGGTTTCTTGGCAGTCTTAGCAGCGGCTTTGAATGCAGCGGCGCTAGGGCGGCCTTCTTCACCCTTGCGTGCCATGCGTTCTTTGCTGCCAGCTTCGATCCGCTTGCGCTTGGCGTTGATGTTGGCGTAAAGGCCTTTCATTTCTTTTTAGCTCCTTTTTTTGTAGCGCCAGGCTTCTGCGGCTTGGCTTTAGCGCCTTTGGCGGGCTTCATGTCGCCGTAATGACCAGGCATAGCTCTTAGGTGGTTTCAGTCAGTTTACCGCGCCATAACGGCTGCGCAGTTGCGCTAGGGTCAGCTCGGAGCCATCATCACGGACTAGCTTCGCCATGGCATCCGTTGGGCCGTACTTTTTGGCAAGGCGGTTAAAATATGCCACCTTGCCGGGGCCTAGCGCATCGGCCTGCGTAGTACGTGGCTGCTTTGCTAGCCATTGCCCGTAGGTTTCATTGCCTGGCACCGGCCCATCCATGCTTGCGCGTTTACCTTCTGGTGGTGGTGGTATGTCAAGTGCTTTGTAGTCAATTACTGGCACTGTAGTTGACCTGCAATTAAAATGCTGCGGCGGCATTGGACCTTTGCCGTACTCAAACTCGCGGCCATCTAATGCACGGCATATTGCACTGGTCCTGGTGTCAAGTGTTGCAATGTAGCGGTATTTCTTAGTAATGTCTTGATTGCCCTCGTACACCTGCTGGCTCGCTGCATTAGCTACTTGGTTGATGCTTGTTCGTACTAATGCAATGATCTGATTATCTGCTACTTGCGTTAGCTGGCCGCCTGCTGCTGCAATCTGCCCTACGGTTTTTGCTTCTTCACCAAATTGCAGACTGCCGATTAGCCGCTTTGCTATTGATGGTGTTGTCTCACCAGTTAATAGGCCATTGCGTACAACCTGGCTGAACTGCTCAGCCTGTGATGTAGCAATACCGCGAAATGCTTTGCTTACTACTTGCCCATTGGGTAGGGTGATCGTTGCACCTTGCGCAGCAGTAAGGCTAAATGTCTGCGGTGCGCCGTTGACTGCGGCAAATAGATCATCCGATAATGTGACAACATTAAGCTGCGTTGGATCTGTTGTTACAACAGATTGCGCAAACTGCGGGCTGATTTCTACGGTATTGATATTACTGCGCAATACGCCAGGTGGCATGGCTTTGCGTAACTGCTCAGTGACAAACTCCGATTGCAGCTCAGCAATGCCTTGCAGTTCAGTGGCGGTTAGCTCAGTCGCATCACCCGCCCAACCATCAAGTGATTCTTTCAACTGCGCAAGGATGCTGCGCAAACGTGCAGCCTTGACCGGTGCAGCAAGATCATCAATCACGCGCAACTGATCTACAGCATCAATGATGATGTCGTTATAGGCATTGATGACACGCCGCGCAACGCTATTGCTATAGCGATTAAGGTCAATCGCATTTTTATATAGCCTTGCTGGTGTGCTCACATCCCTCTAACGCCAAATGCTTCAAGCGGCCATTCAGTACGGATATTTACATCAGCACCTTGGATCATTGCATCAAGGATAACATCTGCTAATTCATTAAAGCCATCCTCGCCATTTTCCATGATGGCAAATTCCGTTACCTTATTGTCTTTAATGTTGATGCGAACGATCGCCAGCATATCAACAGGCAGCCGACCGCGTACAAAGGTAAGCGTTTGGCCGCTGAAATCATGCTTAGTGCGACGGCGAAATAAATCGCGGATCCAGTCGATCATTGCAGGCCACCATTAGCGGTTGCGTCTACTTCTTCTTGTACATCAAAATCATCGCCTAGCACTTCACCATCTGATAATTGCATCAGTAGTGTTTCCTTGGTGATTGTGCCTGCGGTATAAAGTTGCAGCAGTGCATTAACGTCTGCTGGTTCCAGCCTAGCGCCGATGAAATCACGATTTACCGTACAGCTACCTGCTGCCTCTTGCTGGCCCATGAATTGCGCATGGAACTTAAGGCTATTGTCGATCATGTCTTGTACGTTTTGCGCAATCACCATCATCGTGCTATCACCTTGACTGCGGTCGATCATCTTAGATGCTGCGGTTTCAGCCGATAGCTTCTGGCCCAATACAGCAGACAGACCTAGCTCATTGATTTGCGCTGCAATTTGATCTAACCGCTTGAATTGAAAATCAAAGCTGCGGCCTTGCGGTTCAACGTATTCTGCCCTGCCATCAGCAGGGAATGCTAATGCTTCACCTGGGCCTGCTGATACTTCTTCGGCACTTGTCGGAAAACCAAAAAATGCTAGCATCGGCACGGCTGAAATATGGAGCTGGTTATCAAGGTCTGATTGCACTTGATAGCTTTTTAGGTTTAGCTCTGCAATATCTTCCAGCGGTGGCCTCGATTCCATAAAGCCAACGCGGTTGCTGTATGCCACGCTGAATGGGATTTCTGACAGGCTTGTAGTACCTTCATCAACTACTTTGTACTCGCCATTATCCTGGCGTTGATGGATCTGATACTGCCCAGGCGTTAACACACGCACTTGGTCAATTTGCTTTTCGCCGTACTTGCTGTCGGGGTCTGCCTCTAGCACGGTTTCTTGCAGGCGTAGTTGCGTCAGTCGCTGGGCGCCATCTTGTTGCTCGGTGCGATAACCAAGGATTTGGCGTGGTGTATAAGTACACCAATAAGGACGACCACCATTTGATGGTGCATCAACAAGGCAACCAATATGGCCATAACGTACCAGCTTGCGAGCGGTTTCGTATGTCCATACATTAAGGTCATTGCCTTGCATATCAACGTCGAATAACTGCTCGCGTATTGCGTCTGATACGTCTTGCAGCTTGACGGGCTTGCGCGTCAACATACCAGCCAGCATACGCTCTAGCCGCTGGTAGTAAGGCGGGACAACACTACGCGCTAGGCGGTTGTCGTAGCTTTCGTCAAGTTCGCGTGGCTCCTGCGGCAGGTAGCGGCGATGCTTCCGCCGCATACCATAAGTGCCTTGCAGCAGATCCTCAATCAGGATCCAATGCGGCTCCTGCGCATACCACGCGGAATTAGGATCCCCAACCTGCGCAACGCGCCGTTCGGTGACTTTGCGATCGTAGGCGGCTGGGGTGCTATACATCAGCGGTTAATCAGTGTCTTTACTTTACCGTCTGAAGCGACGGCAATCACCTTAAGGATCTGCGGGATGCCAGGCTTTGGCTTAAGCCGCCTCCCGATTGCTGTGGCAGTCATTCTGCATCCTCTTCGTCTTCATCAACAAGCAGATCAAATGCCATGCGCTGCTTTACCAGCTCCAGAGCACCAAGAACCTCGATGGCGGTAACATCTTCAAGGCTGTCAACCAGATTATCGAGAGCGGTCAGGAAGTCTTCCATGGGTTTGGATGTAGACGGCATCAGTATACCCTAACGCCAGTGCCCCGTCCAGCCCCAGCGTGCAATGGGTTGAACTCACGCCATACCAAGTATCCGATAGCGTCGTTCATGTGGTCATAGCCGCCGTCTTTATCGGGTTCACCGCGTTCGGTGTAGCTTTGAAGCTCCAGGCATTCAATCAACTTACGGCAACTGTGGTCAATGTGTAGACGGATCTCACCTTTGCCATTTTCCATCAATGCTTGCATTGCTGCCACACGATCACGGACGGGCGGGTTAGCGCGTGGTGATTGGTTGCTCATGCCATAGGACTCAAGGATTGCAATATCGGTTTGGCTTGCGTTGGTACTACGATTGCCGCCGCTTGCGTCTGGGTAAACGTAAAGGCGATGGTCTGGGTAGCGTGCTTTGATCGTTTGAGCTAGAGCATCAGTATCATGCGCACCGCTGATCTCATCAAATACTTGTAATGTCTTGCCATTGCGGTAGGCGATAACAGCAGACATATTGCCTACGTTAAAGTCAACGCCAATACGGAGCGGTTCACGATATGATGGCGCCTCGATTGCGGTTACATGCTTTGCGCGATCGAAGCGGTCATAGACCTGGCCTGTGGTGAGGTTGACAAATTCACCATCAAGATAGGCCTTGAGTAGTTGCGGGTCATAGTTTGCTTCAAGACGTTCGATGAAGTCTGGCGGCAGGTATGGGTTATCTTGCGTACGCATCCTGATAAGCCGCCGATCATTGCGGCCTTTGCCATCTTCACTGGCGAATGTTTGCCACATCCACCTAAAACCCTCTGGTGTTGATGCAGCAGCAAACTGGCGTATGTTACCAGCACGCAAACGGCCAAGGATCTTTGGAAATGCTTTGTTTGCTATTGCAGGCGCAACGGTGTCTATTTCATCGGTAAGTATCCATGCAGCATTAATGCCAATAATACGCTGCCAATTTTCAAAGCTGCGGCATAAGATCTTAGTATCACCGCCAGGTAAATGCAGCATATACTCTGGCAATGGCGATGCCCTAAACGTATATGGTATGTCGTATGCTTCTAGGAAATCATCAAAGTCGCTTTGCCAAATATCACGAATCAATGGGCCTGTAGGCTCCATTACAACGCCAATAAACCCCTGATTAACAGCAGCAAGATGGACGGCCTTAGCGCATAAGGCGCGTGTTTTACCTGCGCCATAACCAGCACTAACGCCAAGTATGCTTGATGTTTGGTCATCAACGAAAGCAAGCTGGCCAGGATGCAAATCCTCGCGGATACGTGCCAACAGGCTACTTACGTCGATGCTTTCATCACTGTGGCCAAACTGCTGCAATACATTGCCTGCCCTTGCAGTAGCAAGAATACTCACGAACAAATCTGCGCTAGCTTTGCAGCAGTATTGATCGCGCCTAAGGCAATATGCAACTGGCCAGCGGCTCTAGCTTCTTGCTGTAGTGTTGCACATTGACTAAGCAAATCAGCCACCATTTGCGGGCGTTCTAAGTCCCAATCTGCTTTGAGCATTTCACGCGCAACAACTAAGTATTGATCGCAACTACGCGCACTAACCCCCCAGTGTTCCGAAGCATATTGAATGCAGTCTGATCTACGGCCACCATTAGCGATGATCCGCGCAAGCTGATTTGCGCGTTCAATCGTTTCCTGTTTGGTGCCTCGGGGTGCTGCCATAAATAGATGCTAGCAAAAGCCCCCAACAAATGTCAGGGGCCGATGGTATCAAAGTTTACTGATTGCCACGATGCCTTCCTCGACATCGACTTCAACGGCGAATTTATCGCCGGCTGCTAGGCCAAGCTGACTGGTGTAACCACCGGACAGGATGGCATTACCGTTTTTCTGGATGGTGCCTTCATAGGAGAGGGCACGGCCAGATTTCGGTGCTTTGACGACTTTAAGGCCATAGGCCTCAAGAAGTCCAGAACGCAGTGCGGCAATTTTAGGTTTGCCTTCTGCGGTGACGTATCCGGTTGCTGCTGCCAGTTCGGGTTCAGATACTTCGCCAAGGATTTTGACTTGTGCGAGCAGTTCAGAGCCTGTGAGTGCCATGTATGTGGTTGTGACCGTTGGAATCATACACGAACCTGTACGGGCATGACAAGGTAAAGCTGACCGTCAATACCTACTGGCGACATGATGACAGGTGTGGTAGGCGTGTTGGCTTGCATTTGAACCTTGGCACCATCTAAGTGCTTGAGACCATCGACCAGGTAACGGACATTGAAGCCAGCATCAGGGAATGAGCCGGAGCAGGTAAGTTTTTCAGCACCGCTGCTGGCTTCCGAATCAGCGACGATCGATAGGGTTTTGTTTTTGACCGAAAGCCTTACCACATCGGAGTTGATGATGGCAATACGCTCTAGGGCTGCGATTAGGGCGATGCGATCAGCGGTGATGGTGTGCTTAAAGGTGTCAGGCACCAGCTTTGCTACGGCTGGGTACGCACCTGCGAGGGTACGTGAGGTGATGGTGACGCCATCGGCAATGATGATTGCTTGGCTGCTGGATGCAGCAAGCATGACCGTAGGAGCATCAAGGCGCTGGATAGCGGAGATGCTACGTGTCGGCAGGATGATGTCGATGGCACCATCGGCTGGCTGGGTGCGGGTGACCATGCGATGACCGTCGGTTGCCTCGATGCGCATGGTGCCGGCTTCTATGGCGACGTGCAGGCCGCAGATGACGCCTTTGGACTCATCGGTGGCAGCAGCAGCTAAAGCGGCACGCATGGGGTCCACAAGGGCCACGGAGACGGCTCCAGCGGTATCGACGACCGGAAGGGCGGGGAAGTCGTCTGCATCGTGTCCAGCGAGCTGGTAGGAGCCTGTAGCGCTCGACAGGCTGACGGCAGTGCCATCAGCGGTAAGGAGCAAGGCGGCATCGGTGTCTAAGCGCCCGACGATCTCGGATAGGACGCGATATGGGACGGTGATAGAGCCTGCGGTTTCAACTGAGGCAAGGATCGTGGTTGAGATGCCGAGTTCAAGATCGAAGGCTGAAACGCGCAGGTGGCCGTCGGCCATGGCATCGATCAGGACATTGGCAAGGATCGGATGGGTCTTGCCGTTGGAGACAGCGCGACCGACGACCTTAAGCGCGTGGTTGAGGTCGGACTGAGCGGTAATGAATTTCATGATGCGGCTTCGGTTAGGGCGGTGATGATGGCGCTGTAATCGGCGTCGAAGCTGGCGACCAGTTCGGCGGGAATGGGGATGCCTTCGTCTTGTGCGTTATCGCGGATTGCGTTGGCGGTTGCCAGCGCCACGGTCATGGCGTCATGAAGACGGTTGATGACGGGCGACTGCCTGGCTGTGATGCGAATCAAGTCTGGTGATGACATACGCGGTTAATAACTCAACATGCTGCCTCGGGACGACACCACCCATAAAGGCAGCGGCATCAGAGACAAGGGCATGGTATGCGGTTGGCGTCAACCCATAAAGCCCCTGTTCATAATCCGCAACAATTGCCCGCTGCCGGATCAATGCCGAGCGGTTGGTGCCTGCCGCTGCCGCCTGCTGCTCGATCAGGTCCAGATCTTGTCTCTCCAGTCTCACTTTGATCTCAACCAATTTGGATGCGTGCCAGTGATACCAGTGTATCTCATCGAGTCCCAACATGCAAATACATCTACCCCGAAGGCAAATTGCAGCCCAGATCCCTTGGTATGACTCAATCGAAGGCAAAACACCCAAATGACCTACTCTCCCTTATGTACATTATGTATCACCTTGATACCGTTTCTCTTTTCTTACTTGACTTGACTTGAGAGAAAAAAGAGAAAATGAGTAATAGCAAGGGGTTTGGGATGTTTTTTGCCTTCGATTTGGCTGCATTTGCCTTCGATTTGCCTTCGATTTGCCTTCGGTCAGGCCATGGACAGCCCCGAGAGCCGTTTTACGCGCAGGATCGGGTCCATCTGAACCGTGAGCTCAGGCCATAGGGATTGGAGCCTGCCGACCAGCAACCGAGCCGCCTTGACCGGTGGATCATTGACTGGGGACAGCACCCAGCGACCATCCACTAGATAGCCTTCGGCCTCGTACCACCCCTGGAGCCGCTCCCATACGGCCTTGAGCGGCACGCTGTGACCATCACCAGCCCATTGCAGTTCGGCGGCATCACAGAACTCCCATAGGTGGCAACTGGAGCGGCGTACGGCATCCATGGCGGCATGGCCGGTGCTGTAGTCGATGCCGTAACCAACGGCAAGTTGCATACCTTCCAGCAACCAATTAAGGAAAGCAGGACATATGTAACGACGGATAAAATCGGGGTCATCTTTTAAGCGTGGGTCAGCTTGAAGATGGGTTGGTTTTGTAGGTTTGGGCAGAAAGGTTTTACGGAACTTAAATACATGAAAACGGGTCTCGATCGCTACCTGCTCACCAGACAGCGACGGGTCTTTGTTGAGGTTAAAAACAAACAATGAGGACGGGACAAATTGCGATTCCTGCACACCTTTAAGTTCGTAAGATAGCTCTTCGCCTGATATGGCGGCCTTCAGTGATTGCAGGTTGTCGATGTGAACAAACTGTGAATTTTCGCTCGACCAATTAACGGATGCACCGCGCAACGGTGCGATAGGAAACTTACGGCCTTGATCGTATTGGCGGAAGTCCGCTAATGAACAGGACGTAAAATTACGAGCGCCAAGAGTATCACGCAATGCGGTACGGATGGTGTCCTTACCGTTACTGCCTTCACCGATCATTAGGACAGCACGAGGTCTACCACGTGTGGCACGGTAATGGGCAAGGTCAAGGCCACTACCAAGGATCCGTTGAATCGTGTCTAGGTCGGTACTGTCTACGGCCTCCAGCAGCCGCCACATATGCTCAGGGTTTGCTTCAGGGTCATAGTCGTACTCAGTGATATAGGTAAAAAACAGGTCTGGTGAGTGCGGCTCAAATCTGGTATGGATGTCCCTGCCACTCCATTCCCACGAGACGATGCCATTGCGGCAGTTGATCGCGTTGCGTGGGTTGACATCAACAGGCGATAGGTTGCGGCGTATCCAGGAGAGGGCTTCATCGACGTATCTAGGCCGGCGCCATGGGTGTGATTGATTGCCGTGCTGGTCCTCAACGAATAGCTGCGACAGGAAGGCGGCCACTAATGGCGCCAGTTCTTGGTCGGTGCGTGCTTCGTAATGGGTGCCGCACCAATGATGGAGCACGCCTTCAACTTCAATCCAGCGATCGGCTGGGTAGTTGAACAGGTGCCGTAGGGTCAGATCCAACCATTCGGTATCGGTCTTGCTGACCAGCCGGCAGTTGAGGGCTTCCACCTCCACGCCTACACCACCACTGACAGCAACAGCAGCAGGCCGCGGCGCTAATTGCGGTGGCCGCCAGCCGTGATGCTTGGCCCAATACCAGAAGGTGCCTTCGGTGATTTGGTCACCGCCTGAGCGTGCTACCTGCGGCGCCTCGGCAAATAGCGGGCTGTGCCGCTGCATCATTGCAACGGCCTGCTCTGGGTCACCGACGACCTTGATTAGGCTCCATAGCAGGTTGCGGTAAAACGGATATTGCTTTTGGTTTGGGATGGCGGCTGGTATGGCATCAAGCGCATCGCGGATGTCGTCGATGGTTCGCGATGCGTGTTCGGTGTGACGTGCTGCCTGCTGCTGATGGTGGTAATGCTCTTCATCTGGCAGGCAGGCTTCGAGGTCTGCCACTGAGTAGCGGATACCTGATGCGGTGACAACTGAGCACAAGGCGCCGAGCTCACCAGCGCCATTGGCGTGGTAGGTGCCTGGTAGGCGCATCACGCGGGATGGATTCTTGATGGTGCGATCGGAATCGCAGAAATCAATCAACCGCTGCTGGACGATCGCCCAATGGGATGGCGTAATCAGATCAGTCAGGAGCCAGTAGGTATGTATCGACTTGCCGCCGGTATCGACTTGGATTGATGGCTCGGGCAGGCCGAGATCTTGCCATGCGGTTAGCTGCCATTCACGGGGGCGATCATCCCATTCGACGAAGAAGGCACGGCAGGCGGTGATGGTGGCATCAGTGTCGCCGCCGTCATTGATGACGACATAAACGCCGCGGCCATCGGACTGCCATTGCTCGATCGCTGACCGCGATGGGCCACCTTTGCGGCCTGCATCACCAGCCTTCTTGGGGTTCTTGGCATGGTAGAAGGCACGAAGCCTGATGGTGCCGGGCGGTTTACCGAGTAGGGACAGGAACCGCTGCGCCTCCGTGAAGTCAACGCTTTGCATCAGATTCCATGGCACGCAGTAAATGGTCACGGATCACGGCGCCAATGCCGTAGCCGTATCTCACCTGAGACTCAAGCCAACGCCTGAGGTCTGGCGGGATGGTGATGCTGGTCGATCGCGTCTTGGCCATGCCTGCCTTGGGTGGTTGCCAAAGGTTAGCAGAGTCTGCTAGCTTGGGCGAGCCGCTACCTGGCGGCAGACGTACGACACCTTGCTTATGGACAAAAAACGCCGACCGATCTTCAAGATCACCTACCAGCGCCCATGGGGCAAATGCGTGGTTAATACTGCGCAATTTTGGTCAGAGGAGGAATTGCGCATCGGATTTGCCAAGTCTTATCCAGGATGCGAGTTGCTTTTGGTTGAAAACGTAACTAAGCGATTTTTCTCATGAGAACTTTTACGGATGTTGACGTTTACACGGCAACACAACAACGCCTAGACTTTATCTTTGCTAACTTTAGCAGGATTTATGTTTCTTTTTCTGGCGGCAAGGATTCCGGTGTGCTTTTGAATCTTGTTATTGATTATGTGCGCAAGCATAATATCAAGACAAAGATCGGCGTGCAGATAATGGACAACGAGGCAAACTATACTCATAGCGAAAACTTTATGCACGATATTATTCGCAGCAATCTTGATGTGCTAGAGGTTTACTGGTGCTGCTTACCTATTACGTTACCCTGCACCGTTTCATCGTATGAAATTGATTGGCAGTGCTGGGGCGAAAATGACAGGCATAGATGGATTCGCCCAATGCCACTTGACAATTATATAGTTAATTTCGCTAATCACCCCTTTGGTGATTTATTTGTAGAAAATATGGATTATGCTACTTTTTGGGATATGTTTGCAGAATGGTATTCACAAGGTCAATCATGCGCAAACCTTATCGGTATTCGCACGGTTGAATCGCTCAATCGTTTCCGCGCAATTATGAATCAAGCAAAAGAAACCGCTGGCGGCATGATGTGGACTAAAAAGAATACAGAGCACACTTATAACTGCTATCCAATCTATGACTGGCAAACCGAAGACATTTGGATTGCTAACGCTAAGTTTGATTGGAAATACAATAGTCTTTATGACATATTCTATATGGCTGGCATCCCGATTAAAAAAATGCGAGTTGCATCGCCGTTTATGTCTGAGTCAAAATCTAGTCTTGCAATGTACCGCATCATTGACCCACCTATATGGGCAAGGCTTTGCGCAAGGGTAGGCGGCGCTAATTTTATGGCCACCTATGGCAAGCAGCTTGATTACAAGTCGTTCCGTTTGCCCAATGGGCATACATGGAAATCATTTGTCAAGTTCTTGCTTGCAACACTACCAGAGCAGTCAAGTGCAAATTTTAAGCAGCGTTTTATCCAGTCAATTAAATACTGGGGAAGGGTAGGACGCGGACTCCCAGAGTTTATTATAAATGCCCTTGCAAAGATTGGCATTCGTCATAGGATAAACGGCACTACTAATCACGGCGGAAATAATTTACGCCGTGTGATAATTAAAGTACCACCAGATCACCTTGATGCGTTGCCATGTCATAACAGCATGGTTACATCATGGAAACGATTTGCAATTACCGTTCTCAAAAACGACCACACCTGCAAATACCTCGGCCTAGCTCCAACTCAGGAGCAACAGCGCCGTCAAAAAACCATCCAGTCCAAGTATTCTTCCATCACAAAAAAATGAAAGTTTTCCACACCTCCGATCTTTCTTCAGATCGCGTCGTTGAATGCCCCAAAGGTGGTTTTACCAGCCATCGCTTGGTGGTTGAGGCCGATAGCATTGGCTACAGCATGACCAAGACAATTGTTCATCCTGGTAAACCACATCGCTGGCACTACCAGCACCACCTTGAAACTTGCTATTGCGTCAGCGGCAAAGGTTTGCTAATTAACGAAGCAACCAAGGAGTTGTTTGCAATTGGCCCTGACATGACTTATGTTTTAGATAAGCATGATCCACATGTTTTTGAGGCTTTAGAGTCGACAACATTGATTTGCGTATTTAATCCACCGCTTAAAGGTGATGAATTGCACGATGAAAATAATTCGTACCCATGGCGATCACCTGTTTACAGCGTGCGTTCAGTGCCGATTGACAAGGTGACAGCAAACGACTATAACCCTAATAGCGTAGCACCACCAGAAATGGCGCTGCTTGAAACATCTATTTGGGAAGATGGTTACACTCAGCCCGTTGTAGTTGTACACGATGCAGAGCGTGATCTTTATGTAGTGATTGACGGCTTCCACCGTTTCTTGACGCTTAAAAACAGCGAGCGTATCCGCAACCGTGAAAATGGATTGCTGCCTGTTGTTGTATTGCGCAAAGAACTACACGATCGCATGGCGTCAACAATTCGCCATAACCGTGCCCGTGGTTCTCATAACATTGAGCTTATGAGCGTAATTGTTTCAGAGCTAATTGAAATGGGCAAAGGTGATGCTTGGATTTGCAGGCATATTGGCATGAGCCCTGATGAATTGCTGCGCCTTAAGCAGATAACCGGACTTGCTTCTTTGTTTTTGGGTAAAGACTTTAGCAAATCATGGGAGGTCGATCAACTTGATGAAGTGGAGCTTACAGATGAAGCTGAAGAGAGTTTGGTTGCCAATTGACCAATGGGAAGAAATTCCAGCAAACATGTGGGGAGAGGTTGCCAATCGACGCATCTTTCTGCAAAGAGCTGTTATCTTTACTGGCAACCATCGCCTTTATGGACGTTACATGCAGCGGGTCACCATTGAATGGCCCAATAGTTGCATCAATGCATTGACTGACTACAACCTGAATCGCAAAGCATGGATTGGCCATGCAGCATGTGCATTAGCACTTTACTGCCCAGAAGACATTACACGACAAGCATGGGGACTTCTGACAAATGAGCAAAGGATTTTGGCGAACCGCCAAGCTGATCGAGCCATTCAATCCTGGGAGATGCGCTACAGAGCGAGTCTCGGAATACGTTCAAACATGGCAACGCCGCTGCTATTTGGACGGGATACCTGATGAAGTGCCATCAAAAGTGTCGGCATCAGGCAGGGCACCATCGTGGCGTGCAGTAGCAATTGCTCTGCTTCAAAATGATTTACATTTGTATCAACTTGGCTTTGCCAAGCCAGCATACGAGCATCAAAGGCAGGTTATTAAAATGGCGCAAATTGCTATTAATGGATCAGTGGCCGATGGAACTCAATTAGAGCTGTTTTAATGAACAACCTCCGCCCCTACCAAACCCAGCTCCTAGATCAGATCCGCCAGTCAATGCGGCAACACCGTAGGGTATGCGCCGTGATGCCGACGGGTGCGGGTAAGTCTGTTGTGATCGCTGCAATCATTCATGCAGCGGCTGCCAAGGGTCGGCGTGTGCTGCTGCTGGCGCATCGGCGGCGGCTCATCAACCAGCTAAGCCGTACGGTAGGTAGTTGGGGCATCGAGCATGACGTGATCGTGCCGGGCCGGCATCAACGCGGCCATGGTGTTGCCGTAGGCAGCGTGCAGACGGTTGTAAGGCGGCTGGATAAATTGCAGCCGCCTGATCTAATCATCATAGATGAAGCGCATCACCTAACCCGCGATAACCAATGGGGTCAAGTGGTAGGGCATTGGCCTGATGCATATTTGATCGGCAAGACGGCCAGCCCGCAACGACTTGATGGCCGCGGCCTAGGCGAGGTGTTTGATGATCTGGTGATCGGGCCTACACCCCAGTGGCTGACCGATGAAGGCTTCCTAGCGCGTGCACGGATCTTTTGCCCGCCTACCACGATGGATGCAAGCAAGCTGCGTAAGGTGCGCGGTGAATTTGACATGCGCGAAGCGGCAGCAGCATTAGAGCAGGCCAAGATTCATGGCGATGCGGTTGATCATTACCGCAAGATCGTGGCGCCCGGTACGGCCTTGGTGTCTTGCGTAAGCGTGGAGTTTGCTGATGCGATGGCGGCACGGTTCAATGCAGCGGGCATCCCAGCACGGGCGATCACTGGCGGTTGCGGTGAGGATGACCAAGAGCAGATCTTCGACGACCTTGGCAAGGGGATTGTCAAGGTAGTGACCTACTGCGAGATGCTGAGCGAAGGCGTTGACGTACCGAGCATCAATGCAGCAATCCTGCTGCGACCTACGGCATCGGTGACGATGTACCTACAGCAGGTAGGCCGGTGCCTCAGGCCAAAGGCTGACGGCTCCGCGGCAATCATCCTGGATCACGTCGGCAACGTACAGCGCCACGGGCTACCGACTGAAGAACGCAACTGGACGCTAGAGGGCCGCGATAAACGCAAACGCGATGCAGCACCAAGCGTACGCATGTGCCCGAGGTGCTTTGCTGCAAACGCAACCACCGCAAAGGTATGCGGCGAATGCGGCCATGAGTTCACCACTGAGGCACGGGAGCTAGAGGAGGCCAGCGGCGAATTGGTGGAAATTACTTTAAATTCCTACAATGTCGGAGACGTTGTTGATTATTTTGGAATTAATCAAAAATGGAATAGCAAATATACTGTAACTATGAAATTAGATGATAATTGGTACAAC
>ERZ807355.5-NODE-5-length-26607-cov-4.575098_pt1 | contig 26607 bp, 48 predicted proteins | sample MGYA00520898_ERZ807355 | MGnify/ENA primary metagenome ERZ807355 (study PRJEB31431, sample SAMN03801317) | freshwater metagenome | biome: Freshwater; feature: Lake; material: Water | place: Canada:St Catharines | collected 2012-08-12 | depth 1 m m ... | reverse complement strand
TCGTGGGCTCGGAGATGTGTATAAGAGACAGGCCGCCAACACAACCGAATACGAAATCCCTGTCCTGTGACCTTAAAGTAATTACGCATCACAGCCACGACCTTGGCCGTAAAGTCGAAAACTGGTACTGCCCGCATCGAGCACAAGCCCGGCAAACCCAAGCGCACGCGCCAAGGGCAAGGGCAGCACAGCCTGCCTAACCACGGCCGCAAAAAGATGCGCGGGCAAGGTAAGGGCTGCTGAAGAGTTCAAGCCCTACGACGAAGTGATCATGAAGCAGATCCCTGGCAACGATGCCGTTGAAGCGGAGGCCAAGCGTCAAGAGATCCGGGATAAATACGCTGCCATCCAAAGCAACATTGATGCAGCGCAATGCCCTGAGGAGATCAAGTCTGCTCTTGGGCTGGATTAGTCCTACTCACTAAAAGGGTTGCCGGGGGGTCGATAGCCACTGCGAGGCCCCCTGTATTCCCCGACCAGCGGGTCTTGTATTGCAGGATCCCCGGCACAAAAAAGCCCGCTCTAAGGCGGGCCAGTGGTTAGTTCAAGTTTTCAACTGCCCAAGCAAGCAACTCATCCTTGATCCAAATCCCATGAATCCATCCCGACTCCTCAAAAGAAAGATGCGGGGCGTACTCAGGTCGTTCGGTGTCTTTGATGGTTTCGAGCCAACCACCACGGCGATGCAGCTCGTCTCGAACAGCCTTAACTGTGCGGTAATTCATTTTTCTAGGTGCAGTGGGGATCTCTCCCCTTAACACCACTATAGCACATTGGGTCTAACCTGTCAAGTACATGAGACTCGGTAGTCACCTTCCCTCGCCGGTCCTGCTGCCGGCATTGCCACTTGCTAATCCGCCTGAGATCCCAGCGCCATGGCTGGAATTACCTCGGGCGGTGGTGCCTTCTTATACGCCGATGGTGTATCCCTACGCCCCGGTCAACGACGTAGGCATACCACCCGCGAGCCAGGAGCAACCTCCCGAGAAACCTGCTGCGACACAAGCCATAACACCGGCAGCATTACCGCCAATAGCAATCCAACCCCCGCCAGCGTGGGAGCCGTCGCCCGAAAAAGAACCAGCCAAAACGATTGAGGCTCCTGCACAACCAACTAGCGCAGAGACAACCACAATCACATTACCGGGCACCGCAATACAAATCCCTGTGCCAAAGGCGGAGATTTTGAGCGCCGCAGCAACCACCAGTGTGATCAGTGTTGCCGCCACGCTTGGTGCGACAGCATTGTTCAAGCGGTTGGTGTCGCTGTTCAAGCCGGTGATTAGCGTTGCGGTGAAGCGGTTGCAGAAGATGCGGGGGAAGCCGGTGAAGTCTTGGGCGCGGCAGCGATTGGCACAACGTCACCGCAGATCGTTGCAAACGGCGATCCCGGCGCAAAAGTAAAACCACTCTTCATGACCTCGGTGCATTTGATCAGACGCACCAGTTCGTAGTCCAGCCGTTCCTTCTCTAGCTTGCGTTTAGCTAGCTGCTTACACAGGCTGACCATCTCAAAGTCCAACGGCACACTGAGGCTGACCTGTGCGCCGAAGTTAGCGTTGCGCGTGTAAGGCGCTTCTAATTGATATATATCGTTGCCCAAGTAAAAGGGCGTGAACACCATGGTGGCGCTATTGCAAATGTGCCCGCCACCAAAGCCTTGTTGGCTGTAACTACCTTGATTGATCTGGACAGCCTGATTACTCACGCTGCCGGTTGAGGTCGCCACAGGATTAGCGATTGCCGTGGTGCCGCCGCTGTCTTGTGCCTTGGCTGGCAAGGCTAGGACTACTGCGAGAAGACAGACAGCGAGTTGGTGGTGGCGTTGGTTGTAATGGTGCGGGTGATGTCTGTCTGTTCGACGATGCCAGCGGCACGGGTTACCACTTCCAAGCTGTAGGTATTGCCAGGGGTTGTAACGCTGAAGGTAGTACCAGCGGCGTTGATGTCCCCGCTTGGCGTCACGTTGGTGGCTGACACACTGCGATAAGCGCCACCAAAGACCTGCGTCTGGATCGTTTCGTTGATGGTCTGCGTTGTGGTGGTCGTGCTGGTCATGCTGCCCTGGGTGAAGTTGGGCGTGACCGACTGAGCCATTGCCGGAACGGGAAACACCAAGACCAGCAGCAGAAGGCGCCATTTCATGGCTTGTTTGCAGGTGGACGCGATTGTCTCACTGTAGGAGCCGATGTTTCATCGCGTTCCATCTTGCTAATGCCGTACCAAGCCAGCGAGCCTGTAAAGATGCTGGCAATAAAGGTAGGGTCCATTTTAGGCAGCAAACCGGCATAGCTGGCGGTCAATAAGGTTGCCGTCCATGTGAGCACGCATAGCCGGACCAGCTCGGCAATCCGAGTGTTGTTAGGGGACCGGCGCCGAGGTGTTGCCATAATGAGAGCGTAGCTAGAGCCCTGAACGTGGTTGAGATTCTTGCTGCTGTTACAGGAGCCAGCATCTCTGTAGCGGCAATGGCTTATACAGGTGTTTCACGCCGCAGCGGCGAAAGCCGGGACTCTGTGCTCAGGCTGACGATGGCAGTAGAAAGCGTTGCTGAAAAGATCCAGCAACTGCACGACGACTTCCGTACTGATCGCGTAGAAGTTTTCGGTCGGTTAAACCAGATCGAGCAGCGGATCGCCAAACTTGAGGTCAAGCCTTAGCCTGAGGTGTCTGCTTTATTTGTATGACCGCTGAACAGCTTGCCATCGCTGGCGTTGTCGTTGCCGCTGGTTCGGAAATCATCGGCATGTCCCCGCTGAAGTCCAATAGCTGGGTGCAGTTGATCCTGCAGGTGCTCAAGTTGACGCTGCCCAAGCGTCGGTGAAGGAGCTGCAGCTTATTAAGTTCTTTGAGAACTTCGACAGAAGCGACCCGTACCATCGAGCCGCTATTGCCGAGCTAGAGGAACGTCTGCCTGACAGTCTCTTCACCCGCAAGAACAGTTGGTTCAAGGTGTGGAGCCAGTCAGGCAAGCGCACTGGCTAGGGCTGGAACTTCCTGCCCCAGCCCGATTTGGCACCCTCAGGCAGCCACCGCTTTTGCAGCATGGCGCGGCTATAAACAGCCTGATTGCCGTTGGTTACAGGACCGCTGTAGCCATCGTTGACGCTGCCGTAGGGGTCATTGACGATGAAGTCACCCTTGGCTGTCATGCCACGCACCACCAGCATGTGACCGCCTGTAGGTGCGGCAAGGCTGCCGCGATGCAGGATGCCAATCACCACCGGGCGACCTGCCTTGATTTCCTTCTCTAGGTCATCAAAGCCGAGGTTGGTGTGCCAAGTTGACTTCAAGCCATACGACGCCAGCAGTCTGCCTTGGGCGCCGTGGTCGGTGGTGTCGCCATAGCCGCCTGTTAGCAGCTTGCGCAAGTAATCATCATCGCCCTTGATTTTGCCTGGCATTAGGAACGCCAAGCACATGGCACAGCTTGAACTATTGCAGGTCCGCTGGGCTTGCGTGTAGTTGTCAACTTGGTTGAAGTACGGCACGGCAAGGTTGACGCTGCCATCACCGGCAGGCTCGGGCTTGTCCTCTTTGCCATCCAGCTCAGCCCAGTGCCCATCAAAGAGCCACCAAGTCCCAAGCCCGTAAGGCAGTTCAACTTGGGTGTGGTTGTCTTGGGTAGCTAGGACCTTGGCACCCTTAAACGCCTTGCCCTTGTCGATCTCCGATTTTTCGTTGTCTTCCAGCTCAGAGCTAGGCACCGGCTCCTTTTTTAGCAGGGTGTTATTGGTAGCGGTCAGGTCCGTGGTCTTTGCTGCTGTTGCCGCACCGCCACCTGAGCAGAACATGTTGACTTCAGCCGTCCGGCGACGCACCAAACCTGCCAAGCCCTTATTTGTCCAACGCGGCAGCTCCTCTTTGGCGACGGTGTTCGGGTCCTCGCCTGCGTTTAGCCGCTTGCGGAGTGTTGATTCCTCCAGTGCGCCATTGCCGCAGTTGAAGGCAAAGCTGACCAGTGCATCAAACTGGCACTGCTTCAGCGGCACAGTAATCAGGTCATCCACGCCCTTTTCAAACCGCGCCACATCTTTTAGCAGCAGCGCATCAGCTTCGGCTTGGGTGATGGTTTTGCCTGGCGTAACGTGCGGACCAGTGCTGCCATAGCCAATGGTCAGCACTCCAGCAGCGCAGGTATAAGAGGTAAGTCTGCACCCCTCAAACTCTTTAATCAGCGAGAGACCAGCCTTGGAGATGGAAGCCATAAAAACTGCGCGACAAGCCAAGGTTAGCTTCCCTCGCTACCGTGATTGATATGCCTAAAACCAATGACTTGGGGGCAGTGGATGGTCGTTGAGTTCTCCGTAGAGGAAGAACTGCGTTTGGAGAATCAATGTAGATCAGCGTATCGTTGCGAAGATATTGAGCAGTTGGCGCATCTTTGCTCATCCCTCGTCAAGCAAAATGCTTACTACACCAAGTTGGTCAGGCAAGCCACAGGGCACATTGCTGAACTTGAGATGATTATGACCTTTGGCGATAATGTTAAATTATCGTCCGAGTCTGATGATTCGGGTCAGATTGATCAAGATGACACTCGGGTCCAAAACCCGTTTGTAAATGTTCTGCTGATAATTCTTGGGATAGTGATGGAGCTTGGTGAGTTTTGCTTTGGTCTGCTGCGGCGAGTGATGCCAACCAAGAATCGAGAGAATCGCGACTCGGCGTCTTGATGGGCAACTGCAGGAAGCGTTTAATCTCCTTGTCTGTCCTGACGATGACGCTGGCAGTCTTGGCGTAACAGATAAAATACCGCCCGTTCCAATCCTTGCCGGTTTCAACCGACATACCACCCGGCAGGTGCAGTGTCTCGCGTTTCATTGCAACAGGCTAAGCAGTTGTTTGCTGACACGACGCCAGTTGATTGTCACCTTGCGATCTTTCCATTTGGCGCTCGTTGGTGGTGCCAAAAGTTCTCTCATCTGAATTGTATTGAACCGATGATTACAGCATGGGCATTCACGGCGGCGATGAAAATCTCCTGTTTCACTGCGGCAAGTGCGCATGACATCAGTAGTCAAGGAACCGCAAGCAGGACACGGCGGTCCCATTCTGTTAACTGACATGGCTTACCCCCAACCCCAGATCAAGCTGGAGCTGTGTTTCTGTGGTTGATACTTTCCCGGCGGTCCCTCTTTTAGGATCAGCCTTAGTTGCCGCTCTGCGTTAACAAGCAACCTAGCGGTAGTGTCCTGCGCGATACCTATCCTTCGGGCAATCTCACGCTTGGAGCAAGGTTCCTCACCGTCTAGCCCATAACGCATACTCAGAATCGTTTTGCTGTTTTCGCACATATACGACAGGGCTTGTTGAACGGCTTGTACTTTGGTTGTCAAAATTAAATCATCCTCAGGCTTTTCATTTTCGGCAGCTATCAAATCAAGGATTGAGCTGCCATCCTCATTTTGCGTTCTTGCTTTTGCGTCAAGGCTCACAGCATCCTGTGCGCTATGCATGTAATCCCGTAGGGTATTAGGTGCAACGCCAGCATGTGCAGCGCATTGCTCAATGGAAGGCGGCTCACCGTAAAGGTCCTGATGCTCAACCATGTAAGTTTTGACCTTGCGCAGGATGTCGCTAGCGCCTGACGGCAACTTGATGATCCGGTCCTGTACTTGAATTGAACGCATGATGCCCTGACGGATCCACCAGTAGGCATAGGTCGAAAACTTGTAGCCGCGCTCTGGATCAAACAGCTCAACCGCACGGATCAAGCCGATATTGCCTTCCTGCACTAGGTCGTGCAGAGTGACGCGGTTTGCAAGGTGCTTGTACTTTGACGCGATGCCAATCACCAGCCGCAGGTTCCCTTGGATCATCCGTTTTTTTGCCCGGATGCCTGCTTTGATATGCCGCAGCTCCTCTCTGCTGTGTTCCTGCTTTGATCTGAGTGCCACCATCCGCTGCACGGCATGACCCAGCTCAATCTCCTCGGCAGCGGTTAGCAGCGGGATTTTGCCGATCTGGTTTAGGTAATCGCGCAGAGGGTCCGACATCCGATCATAAAAAAAGGGGGCAGAGCCCCCGAGACCCTAGAACGGCATGTCGTCTACTGCAACCTTTGTCTTGGCAGGCAGTGAAAAATCATTGACCGCTACATCCAAGGAAGCGCCAGGGCTGCCGTCCTTCCGTGCAAAGGTCTCAACGTATGCCTGCCCAGTAACGGTGACTTGAGCACCTTTGGTCAGGTAGTCGCCTACCACCTTGGCGCGTGAACCCCATACGGCACAGCGCAGCACTGTCGTATGGTCTTCGCCTTTGCCCTTTTTGTTGACCATCAAGGTGAAGTTGGCTACTTCACGGTCGCCAATGGTTTTGAGTTCAGGGTCGGCGGCAAGGTTGCCAACTGCTGTGATCTGGAGCATGATCCGAAAAATTGGTAAAGGATAACGGACAACGCCTGTCTTGCTGTATATTCCCTGGACTGCATGTAATGCTGCAGGAAAGATACTAAATCAGGCGGAAGAAGCTGTTGGAGATGATTGTCCTGCTGTTTAACCAGCTCTGCACGTTGAGCGGCATATGCTGCCGCCATTTGGGCGTGCATCATCTCATCGGTCATGGCTGATCCTTGTTAGGTGGATAGCCGTTCCTGGATGTAGCGCAGGTGTTTAGGAAGCGTGATGTGGGCAGTCATGAGATCACCCTCAGGCACGGCAAATTCCTTGTTGAACTCCTTAATGATTTTGTTCCTTTTGACAACAGGTTCTGCTGCCAGCAAGTCACGGATCGTTTTTAGATCACCGTCAGTGATCGGGAGTTCCTCTGACGACAACTCAGGAGGCTCTTCCTTCTTTGTAGCTGCGGCAACGGGCTTTGCTTTGGCAGCAGCGGGCTGCTCAACATTTGGTAACGGGCTGTCAGCCTTTGCCTCTTCAATTTCCTCTCGTGCCCATAGCTCGTAGCCAAGGCTAAAGAAAAATGCAGCAGCAGCACAAAGCGCACGGCGATGGCTATCGCAAATCATGCGGCTATTGATCTTGTCCCACGCAATCGGAACATTGCGATTGTCGGTGATGGCATAAACAAAATCTGGTGTCTCTGTGCCGTCTGTATGCAGGAAGTAGACGGTCAAATAACCAGAGCCATCAGGACTGCGCCAGACATGGTTCTCGCCATGCGGTGCTGTTCTGGTTTGCATGATCCAGCCGGGGGCGCTGGTATGCAGGTGATTAGCGATCCGTGCCCAAGAAACGTAATCTGCGGCGTAGGATCCTGTGCCTTTGCGGAATACATCATCTTTGGTGATGACGCCCGCAAGATTTGGAAAGGTCATTGGTCTGTGAGGTTTAGCGCAGTGAGCGTGATGATGGCGCCAGGTTGTTCGTTGGTGTTGCAGTAACGCTTAATGGCGTTGATGCTGACGACTTGGCGGTCATCATCGAAGAGGATGCCAGTCATGGCATCGCAGGTAGACCTCAGGAGCTTGTCAAGGTCTCCATTGCGGGCTGAGGTGACGTAGCAGGGGGCGGTCGGGCGTAGACCATTTTTCAGGTAATGAGCGGCTGGTCTTTGAAACCGAAAGACAACGGACAAAGACATGGGACCAGATGCATCCCAGTCGGCTGGCTTGGCTTCCAGTGCGGCGTATTTTGTATCCTGCCGCCATGGTTTGACCTTTTTGCTTGACTCCACCATGATCCCGTTGCCCATATGCCGTTTTGAACCTTGAGGTGCTGGCAGCCCATGGACAGCGAAGGTGATGCTGGTGTTCAAGGGTTCATGCGGAGCTGGTAGTAGATTGTCACGTTCCGCTGGGCAAGTCCAGCGTCGATGTCCTGTTCTTTAATAGACCTAATTGCCCGTTCGGCTTCCTTGCTGAGTTTGTAACTGTTGCGTTCACAGCGGACGTACTTGGCGTTCACGAACTCGTAGGTGCTGTCATCGATTTGGTAGGGGTCAAGTTCGCCTAGGGCTATGGCACCTTCAAGCTGCTCACGCAGGAATGCCTCACGGGCTTCTAGATCTTCTTTGTCTGCACGCAGGGTGACAAGTTGATCAATAAGGTCTTGTGCGGTTGACATGGTTAGAAGGATGCGCGATGGGTGGTTTGGCAAGCAGTGATGGTGCGTTGCTCAATGACTTGAAGCGTGATGCCTGCAACGAGGATGCTGGTCAGGCAAAGGGCAATAGGGAAGTGCTGGCGGATGCGTAAAGCAAAGGTGGGTCTGGCGTAGGAATCCACAAGCACGTAGAGCCCACGCTGGAGGCGGACGGTGTGCTTCATTTGGCGGTTACCACGATGCGGTTGATCAGGTCGTGGATCAGGTCATGACCCAGCATGGAATCAGGGTCGATGTAGTTGTCTTTGAGAACGTCTTGCGCCAGGTGAGCTAGGACGCCAACAAGCTCCTCGCAGACGTAGGCATTGAACTGATCTGCAAGGTCCTGAGCCATTGCCGTTTCTTGCTCGGCGGTCAGCTCAGGGCAGTCGGTGGGTTGGAAGGGAAGCATGGGTTGAGTTGCGCGTTGGGTTGCAGGGGTCTGTCCCGCGTCTCCGTATTATGGGGCAAAACCGCCCGAAAAGCAACCCTTTTTCCATTGAAAAGGTTGAGGACTTACATGGGCAGGTTGCTTGCGCGGCGCCAATGTACGGTCACGCACCGCTGGCACTACACCGCGTCCACGACGGGAACCTTGGCTTCTTGCGCTTGGAATGTTGTTCCACCAGTTAGCCCGACCAGTGGCATCCCCTACGCAGGCAGCAACCATAGCGACCGAAGTTTGCACCAGTCACCCAATGCCTCGTTATCAGTCTGGCGATTTACCAGGCTTTAGCTGGTAATGCTTGGCGCAATCCAGCAAGAACACGTATTCCAAGTAAGCCACCTGCCATTCGGGCTCCAAGTCCTTGAGGGACTTGCCACGGAATCGCGGCAAGCAATCATCAGGTGGCAAATACTCGTAGCGGGACATCAAGCGAAAGAAACAGCGTTTGAGGATTTTAATCATTGCCGGCGACTTATAGCGTCACTTCAATGCCGCACTCCTCCCAAAGACGTTGTTTGTACAAAGCGCGTAGGTGTTTGCAGTCTTGGGCTTTTGCAAATTGCCCGTACTTGAGGAAATATTCCTCCCGGACGGTTTCCCAATGGAAGCCCGTAAGAATCAATTCCATCGGCACGGAGCGAACGAGTGGTCGTTTCATTGGCGGCGTTGGCGAAAGAGCTTGGTCAGTTTGTTGTCGAGCTTGATAATGGCATCAGCCCAACTGCCCGCTTGTACCTCATCCTCTGGATCGTGCAATGAGTTGCGGGCATCACGAGTCAATTCGTAAAGCAGGTCAAGTTCTAGCGATGTGAACAGATCTTTCTGTTCAGTTACCGGGTAACGGTAGCTTGCTAGGTCTTGCTCAATCTCCTTGAGGAGACTTGATAGTTTTTCGTCGGCAGTCATGGATCGGTGCTGTAAAAACGGGGTCAAACGATCTGGTCTGCTCTGAAACGCGGCGCACGTTCGCGCAGGTGAAAGAAGCCTTGCAGCTCTGGTTCACACTCCATTAACTTGCGGGCGTAAAGAGCGGTGTAGTTGTTGTTGAGCTTTAGGCCATCATCAGAGAATGTGGTCAAAGCATATTCATATCGGAGAACCTCAAACAAGGCTTTGATGCCGTAGTGTTGCCGCCCTGTGCGGCGAACCTGCAGCGCCAAACGACGCAGCCCGTCATAGACGCTTGGGTTCTCGCGGTCAAACTGCGCGAAGTTGCGGGCGATTCTGTCAGACATCAGCGGCGAATCTCTAACTGAGTGCCGCTGTGGGTCATGCCGGGCTGGTTAGCAGCCTCGATGCCGATCATGGCAACGACTGCTGCAACCACCACAAGGCAAATTGCATTGTTAATGCGGTTGATCATTGGGGTTGTGCAGGTGGTTGGTGGTAGCCGGGCATCCCCGACAAACAAAGGATGCCATGGATCAGGTGGAGATGCAACCTATTTCAACCCGTGACACCATAAAAACTGTCACGCGGTACGGCGACTCAGAACGGGCAGACCTCTTGCTTGAACACATCCCAAGCATCCACCCAAGCACCTAAGCACTCGTCAGGCTCACTCTGGATGACCCTGCAGCGGCCAGGACCGACCACCACCGTGTAGCACCAGTCCACCGTCACCATCGGGTGATGGTCGATCAGCATGGCAAGGTAGCCCCCAAGCTGAGCTGTGGCTGGCTTGCGTTGCGATACGCCTGAGTTGCTGCCAACCGTCTTCAGGTCACCGAGCACGACCTTGCCGTTCGATGTCCGCAGCAGGAAGTCAAAGCTGCCGCCAACGCCCTTGCGGGCATCGCACAGCCTGTACTCAACAGCCAGTGCGTCAGAGTCACGCAGCAGCCAGCACTCCTGCAACTCATCGGTCCATGCCGTGTAATCAGTCTCCTGCAGCTCCTCGCCTAGCAGCATTGCTTCACAGAAGGAATGGATGGTCGTGCCGCGTGGCGCCCAAATGTGCTTGGTCCGCTCAAACTGCGCCTCCTGTTCCGGCGTGGTGCGGTTGGCAACCTTTGACACGCTGAACGGCAGCCAGCGCCCCTTGTACCGATAGCGGTGCAAATCCTCGTTGAACTCAAGGTCCTGGACCGGGGCGAGCATGTTGCGCAATGGTCGATTTCGGGGTAATCTACGCCGGATACCCGCATAACGCAACCTCTATGCCCATCGGCAAAGCCACCAACGTCGCCATCGACGACGCCATCCTCAGCCGCGCTAAGGCTGTCATGCCTACCTATCAATCACAGAAATCTTTTGTCAATCAGCTCCTAGATCAGGCGCTGCAACGGATCGAGCTGGAGGTGCCCATGACCCAAGATTCCCTGCCACAATGAAAAACGCCCCGCAGGGGTGAAGGACCCTGCAAGGCGTAGACAAATCACGGGCAAATCTTACATGACCGCTGCGGTTAAGTCCACGGCTTTTGCTGCCGTCCCATACAAACTCATGGACGCCGGCATCGATTCAAAAGCCATTGTTGTTTATCTCTGGTTACACAGGTTCGGCTGGAACTCCCCGAAAGGCTGCTACGCATCACTGCAAACAATCTCAGATCGTTCTGGTATCTCACGGAAGGTCGTTCAGCGGTCGTTGAGCACACTTGTAGAAACCGGCTGGCTGGAGGTTGAACGCCGCCCTGGCACCAGTGCCGTGTACCACGTCGTCCTAGACCACCCAGGTCGAAAACGACCTAAGGTCAAAAACGACCCAGGTCAAAAACGACCTAGGGGTCAGGTCGAAAACGACCTAGGTACCCAGGTCGAAAACGACCTACAAACAAGAACCCATGAACAAGAACCCATAACAAGAACCCATGTAAAGCTGGAAAACGAGTTTCCAGCAGCGTCTGACCAACCCGCGCCAAGGCGTAGAACCAAAGGCGATCCAGCCTTTGAGCAGTTCTGGAAAACGTACCTTTCAGCCCCTGTTCGCGCTGCCAGTCAGTCCAAGCCCAAAGCCCTTGGGCAGTGGCAGAAAACTCTCCGGACCGAAACCGTTGCCAGCTTGCTCGAAGCATTGGAAACTGAGATCAGCCATCAGCACCTCGCAGCGGGCACGTTCGTCAGCCCCTTGCCTGATTGCTTCCGCTGGCTACGCGACGAGCGTTACCTCACGGTCAACGACCGCCCCCTCAATACCACCAACTACATTCCCGATGTGATCCGATGAAACTGTTCAGCCCAGAAAGCCGTAACCAATTTGTTTTTGCCGTCCTGCCTAAAGCTGCCAAGGAAGGCACCGCACCAGCGTTCCGCACCGTTGACGCTGACGACTTTGATGAAGCGCAGCGCAAGCTCGATAAGTTCCAACTGCGTAACGCTTACCCGTATTGCGTGGGGCGCTACGACGAGTTCGGTCGGTACATGACCCACAAGCCTGCCATCGAAGGCGTCAGCCCTGGCAGATTTGTCCTGCACCCGTTTGCCGATGAGGAGCGCAAGCGCGAGCAGGCATTCTCCTGATGGCACTCAAACCAATCTCCACCGCTGTCGGTGCCCGCAAGCTCCTGCAGCGCCTCATCGATGCCAAGCGGTGCGTGCTAGAGGACTTTGACGCACCACCGCCCGGTCACATCAACCCAGGCATGTACCGCAACCTGCTACGCGATCCTGTCGATGACACTGACCCCAAGGTCGAAGTGGTCAACCCACGCGACTTTGTACCCGCTGAAGAAAACGCCCTGCCCTACTGACATGACCACCGAAAAGCGCCTGCCCGTCAAGGTTTATCTCACCCAAGACGAGAACGACCACCTGCTACGCCAAGCCAAGGAACTGAACATTGAACGCGGGCAGCTCATCCGCCTGCGTGCGCTAGGAGACCCCACGGTGACCGCTAGCGCCTCTGTAGCCCTTGCCGCGCCCTTCTCCCTGCACGCCTATCAGAACGCTGTTACAGCCGCTTGTAGGGCTGCTAGAGGCAGTGCACCGCGCCCAGTCCTCGAATGCATTGCAGCCGCTGTCCTCTGCTCCCTTCAAAATGAAGTCAAGCCGTAACCCCACCAACCAAGACGTTGCGCACTGGCTCAAACTGTGGGACGACTACCTCACAGCCCTCTACCACCAGACCAATGACCCCCAGAGACCGTCTGAACTCACTGGTGGAATCAGCCGCTACTTCCGTCCAGCCGATCTGCCATACGCTCGATGACGGCAGTGTCCGCGTCTGCATCGGTAACACCTGTGGCACCGTTTCCTCGCACCACCTCGTCGAACCTAAAATCAACCAACTCCAAAGCCTGTACCGGCTAGGTTGATTTCTGTATGATTCCCGCAAACGTCATACAACCGCCTGCGTGACATCAATCAATAACCTCAAGTCAGATCACAAAAATGCCCGCAAGCGGACAGATCGCTCTGCTGCCCTAATTGCTGAATCCCTCAAGCGTTACGGTGCCGCCCGCAGCATCGTCATTGACGAAGACGGTCGCATCCTTGCCGGTAACGGCACCGTCGAAGGCGCTAAAAAAGCAGGCATCAATAAAGTCCGCATCATCGAAGCCGAAGGCGATGAGCTAATCGCTGTACGCCGTACTGGCCTTAGCGAAGACGAAAAAGTAGGTTTAGCCATCGCTGACAACCGCTCCAGCGACCTCAGCGAATGGGACAACGAGATGCTTCGGCAGCTCAGCGAAGAGCATGACCTGACACCCTGGTTTGAAGATGACGAGCTACTAGCCGAGGTGCTAGAGCCGGAGCAGGGCAAGACCGATCCAGATGACGTCCCCGAGCCACCAAAGGAACCAATCACCAAGCCAGGCGACCTCTGGATCCTTGGCAATCACCGCCTCCTTTGTGGCGACAGCACTGACACCGTTGCTTTAGAACGGTTAATGGAAAACAAACCAGCCGACCTTTGGCTAACCGATCCTCCTTATAACGTTTCTTATGAGGGCAAAACTAAAGATGCGCTCACTATTAAAAATGACAGCATGAAGGACTGTGAGTTCCGTCAATTTCTGCATGATGTTTATGTCGCAGCAAATTGCTTTTTACGCCCTGGCGCTATCTTTTACATTTGGCACGCGGACTCTGAAGGATACAATTTCAGGGGCGCTGCTGCCGATACTGGTTGGAAAGTTCGTCAATGCTTGATTTGGCTTAAATCTACTTTGGTAATGGGCCGTCAAGATTACCAGTGGAAGCACGAACCCTGCCTTTATGGCTGGACCGATGGTGCTGCTCACTACTGGGGTTCAGACCGCAAGCAAACCACAATCCTTGAATTTGATAAGCCACGTCGCAATGGTGAACACCCAACCATGAAACCCGTTGAATTGTTCCAATATCAAATGGCAAACAGCACAAAACAGGGCGACGTGGTCCTCGATTCCTTCGGTGGATCCGGCACCACCATCATTGCCGCAGAGCGTATCCACCGAAAAGCTCGCCTTATGGAACTCGACCCCGCTTACTGCGACGTCATCGTCAAGCGCTGGGAAGACTTCACCGGCAACACCGCCGTCTGCGTACCATCTGATCAACACTTCACCGAGCAGCAAGAGGCGTTCTAATGGCTGCCCAAAGAGGCACTAAACAAGAAACAATCGACCGCGCTAACCGCTTTGCACGCATCATCGCAAACGGCGGTAGACGCTCGGACTGCATTCGATTTGCCTCCGAGAACTGGGGGGTTGGTGACCGCACGGTCGATCAATACCTCAAGTTGGCACGCGAGATGCTTAAGGCTGACTGGGACATCGAACGTCCGCAGATGATCGCTGATCTGCTGTCTCAGTGCAGCACCTTGCAGATGGAAGCCAGGCGGGCTGGTCAATACCACATCGCCCTTGGCGCCATCAATACAGCAGCCAAACTGGCGCAACTCTGCTCATAAACGGTAAGCTGATGCCAATGCATCCTTAAGACCATGGCACAACGCAGGGATACTCGTGGAAGATTCGCAGGTGGCGGCGGTGGAGGTCCAAAACTAAGTGCCTCACAAAAAGCAAAGGCTGCCAAGGCAAAGGCTGCTTATGGCGTTCGCGGAACGGGAAGCGGTCAAGCGAAAAGTGCTAGTAGCAAGGGAACGCAAAGAAAAACAGCTCAAGCCAAAGCAAATGCTCAGCAAAAGGCTGAAGCCCTCGGATCCCTTAAAATGGCATCATCAAATTTACGATTTAGAGCCGCTCAAGCACAGCGTGGACTACCAAAAGGCCAAGGTCTTTCCGCAGAAAGATCAAGCGCGGCCAAAGCATTAAACAAAGACAGAAAAGCCCTCAATGAGGTTCGTCGTCAATTAAAACCAAAGCGCTTTAAACCAGCTAAGTGAGCATCCTTGCGGCAGCCCGTGAAGGGCATGTTTTGCAACAGCTCAATCACGGCGGCGAGCTGACGGATGTCGATAGCTTGCTAGCACGTATCAGAAGCGATCTGCACCCAGGTCAGCTTGCGTTTGTTGATGACAGCAGCACGCAGATCCTTGGCATCAGCGCAGGCTATGGCGCTGGAAAGACACGGGCGTTATGCGCTAAGGCTGTGATGCTTGCCGCTGCTAATCAAGGCTTCATCGGTTTAGTAATGGAGCCAACTATTCCGTTGATCAGGGACATTTGGCAGACAGATTTTGAGGCATTCCTTGAGGCGTACGACATTCCATACACCTTTCGGGCATCACCATTGCCTGAGTACATGCTGCACCTGCCAGGCGGTGATACCAAAATCCTGTGCCGATCATTTGAGAACTGGTCACGCATCATCGGCTTGAACCTTGCCTGGGTCTTGGCTGACGAAATCGATACTGTCATACCAAGCATTGCTAACAAGGCATTTCCTAGAATCCTTGCTCGCTTACGCTCCGGCAACGTCAGGCAGTTTGGCGCAGCGTCAACACCTGAGGGCTTCCGCTGGATGTGGAACACTTTTGGTAGTAATGACGCAAGGGCTAGACCTGATCGGCATCTGATCAAGATGCGCACCGCTGATAATCCCCACCTGCCGCCCGACTTTATTGAGCGTCTTGAAGCCAACTACGACCCCAGCTTGCTGCGTGCATATTTAGACGGTGAGTTCGTCAACCTCACCACCGGGCAGGTTTATGACCGCTTCGACCGCAACAAGCACGTACAACCTGACCTGCCTGATACTGACCGCGAACCGCTCCGCATTGGCATTGACTTCAACGTCGGCAATATGAGTGCAGTGATCGGCGTTCGCATCGGCAATGGCCTGCTGATCATCGACGAGATCTCCGGCGCCCATGACACCGACGCGCTGGCTGCCGAGATCCGTCGTCGATACGCGGATCGCCGTATCTACATCTACCCAGACGCCAGCGGCGCTAATCGCAGCACCAATGCAACGCAGACCGACATTGCAATCCTTGAGTCCTATGGCATGTCCAACCAATCACCCAGGGCTAATCCTCTTGTTCGTGATCGGGTGGCTGCTGTTCAGGCTCTGCTGGAAAACGGCAAAGGGCAAGTCCGGTTACAGGTCGCGCCTCAATGCAAGCGATTGACTGAGTGCTTGGAGCTGCAGTGCTACACAGACAAGGGAGAGCCTGACAAGGATGCAGGCTTTGACCACATGAACGACGCCTTGGGGTACTTGGTCTGGCGTGAGTTCAACCCGCTGCACGCTGGTGCAGGACGCAGCACGGGCATCAGACTTTACTGACGGCTGGGTTGCAGATACTGGCTTTTTAAGCTATGGTCGCAAATGCCCACCTTTGAGCCTACTCATGCTCGTCGGTCAAGATCTCATCAACAAAGTAAAAGAGCTGAGCGATCTGAATAAATCAGACCTCGTTCGTGAATGTGGTTACGTCAAAAATGACAAGGTATGCTTCACTCAGTTTTATGAGGCGCTCCTTGAAGCCAAGGGGCTGCAGATGAACGTGCCTGGCAAGCGCGGTCGTAGTCTGACCTATAAGACCAAGGTGCAGTTCAACGGCAAGCTCTCCATCGGTGAGGGTTACGTGCAGGAGATGGGTTTTAAGCCCGGCGACGAATTTGAGATCAAAATTGGTCGCAAGTCCGTAACGCTTACTGCTGCTAACAGCGAGCAACCTGTAGCTGCTTGATTCAATGACCTTTTCGCAGACTGCCTACAGCAAAGCACGCAGAAGTGCAGCAAAAGCCGCAGGGATGTGTCAAAAATGCTATGGGCAGCCTGCGATCATAGGAAGAGTTAACTGTCAACTATGCCAAATGCGCGTGATAATACGTGAAAGCTTTAAGTATGATCGAAGGCGTAAAATGCCAGGCTCAACTGCCGCTAGAGGCAGTTGCTATGTAGATCAATTTTCTGCATCTGTCCGAAAAACTTGGACTGAGCAAATACTGCAAAAATGGACCGGCAGATGCTATTACACAGGTCTTTTGATTGAAGTAGGCTCTACTGCTGGTCTTGACCATAAACTACCAGTTTCAAGAGCCGCCTCTTTTGGACCTACAAAAGTATTTCACCCAGACAATCTGGTGTGGGTTCATAAATCAGTAAACATCTTGAAAGGAGACATGACAGCGGACGAGTTTGCGGTATGGCTGCGCCAGGACCTTCCCGCTGCTTTGGCGACAGTAACAGTCGCCGCCTAAACTGATTCATAGCCTGCGCGTATCAAGCTGTGTATAGCGGATACAACTTTTACGACCGCCCGCTAGCTCAGCGGACTGTCACGCAAGTCACCGATCCGAACACGGCATGGTTCGCGCAGGAACCTCACTGGATATTGATAGAGGATCTACTGCAGGGCACTTACGGGATGCGCAAAAAGCATCGCCGTTACCTGCCGCAGGAACCACGCGAGCTGGACGAGTCTTATGACAATCGCCTAGCTCGTAGCGTGGTGCCGCCCTTTTATCAGCGCCTTGAGCGCATGATGGCTGGGATGCTAACCCGCAAGCCCGTGCGGCTTGACGACACTGCCGACATCATCCGTGAGCAGTTGTTTGACGTTGACTTGCAAGGCAATGACCTCAACGTCTGGACCTATGAAACAACCCGCAAGATGGTCCGTTATGGGCACGTTGGTGTCTTGGTGGATGCACCGTCTGATGGGGGTAGACCTTACTGGGTGACGTACACGCCACGGCAGATCCTTGGCTGGCGCACTGAACAACAGGAAGGCAAACAAGTCCTGACGCAGCTCAGGCTGTCAGAGATTGTGACGATTCCTGACGGCATCTACGGCGAGAAAGAAGTGCAGCAGGTGCGGGTGCTAACGCCTGGTGAGTACCAGTTGCATCGGCAGAATGCCACCGGCGATTTCAGCGTGGTAGACGAAGGGCGGACCAGCTTGTCTGAAATCCCCTTTAGCGTTGCTTACGCCCAGCGGCATGGGTTCCTTGAATCGCGCCCACCGCTTGAGGACATTGCCGAGCTAAACCTCAAGACCTACCAGGTCCAGTCAGATCTAGACAACCAACTGCATATCAGCGCCGTGCCGATGCTGGCGTTTTATGGCTTCCCGTCTGCTGCAGAGGAAGTAAGCGCCGGTCCTGGTGAGGCGATTGCATTTCCTGCTGATGGTCGTGCGGAGTACATCGAACCGCAGGGCAAGAGCTTTGAGGCGCAGTTCCGCCGCCTAGAGCAACTGGCAGGGCAGATCAACGAACTAGGGCTGTCAGCAGTTTTGGGACAGAAGCTCAGCGCCGAAACTGCAGAAGCGAAGCGGCTAGACCGTAGCCAGGGTGATAGCACCATGATGGTGATTGCACAGAACGTGCAGGACCTCATTGATAACTGCCTGCAGTTTCATGCGCAGTTCATCGGCAACGCCACCGCTGCCGGCAGCTCCTACGTCAACCGTGACTTCCTTGGCGCACGCCTTGAACCGCAAGACATCCAAGCTCTGCTATCGCTTTACACCGCTGGCACCATCAGCCAAGAAACCCTCCTGCGTGAGCTAGCCGAGGGCGATGTCCTTGGCGATAATTTTGATGTGGACGAGGAACTGGAGGCAACTTCTAATGGCGGGCTGGATTTACAATCTGCTGAACAGGCTGATCGATTGGTTGGTGGACTGGGCGATAATGCTGGAAGCGAAGACCCAGAAGATGCAGATACCGCCGAGGAAGCAGGAGCTTGATTACACGATGGGCAAACTGCCGGAAGAGATTTTGGCAGTTGTACGGATGACGTATTACAAAGACGGCAAACCTGCTGAAGTAGATGAAATGGTGATTTTGGAAGATGGGCAAGATGGTTACAACGCCTTTGCTTCTACAGTTACCGGCGCCTTGACGCGTGGCGCAAACGTTAGTATCCGGTCGCAGTACAAGCCCAGCCAGCTTGGCATTGAGCCATGAGCACACCTGAGGCGTTGTTTCGCAATGCGATTGACCTGAATCGCTTTAGTAATAGTGTTGCTCGGCGTGTGATCAATGCTTATAACGACATCATTATTGATGCAGTCAATCAGTTACGAACGATTGATGAGCTGGCTGCACCTGTCAAAGCTGCAAGGCTGCGTGGCATTTTGGCGCAACTGAAGGATAGTCTGGGCACTTGGGCTGGAGATTCGACAGAGCTGACGGCGCTAGAGCTGCAGGGTATAGCCCAGTTGCAATCGGAGTTTGTATCGGAAGAGTTGCGTAAGGCGTTACCCGCAGGCGCACGGAACATTGTCAACACGGTAGAAATCAGCCCGCAGTTTGCGCAGAGTGTTGTGACGACTGACCCCACGCAGCTCAATGTGGTGGCACTTAGCGATGATCTCTTTGCCGCAGTACAGGGCGCACCACAGACATTCAGCCTCACGGCTGCTCAAGGTGCCACCATCACGCTGCCCAACGGCGAGGTCGTTAGCAAGGCATTTCGTGGCATTGCGGTGGACCAAGCTGAGCGGTTTAGCCAAGTTGTCCGACAAGGCTTGCTGACAGGTGAACCGACGCCAGCCATTGCTAAACGGTTGATCGGCAGTTTGCAGTTTGGTGAACGTGCCAAGACCGTCAGGGAAATTGCAGCAGCAGGCGGTCAGGCAACAGCTATAGCCGACAATCAGATTGTCGCGTTAGTCCGCACCAGCATCAATCAGGTAGCAAATACCGCTAGCCAGCAGGTGTATGAGGCAAACCAAGACATCACGAAAAAGTACCGCTACGTTGCCACGCTTGACACCAGGACAAGTGCCATCTGCCGGGCGTTAGACGGCAAGGTGTTTGAGTATGGCAAAGGACCAACGCCGCCGCAGCACTTCAACTGCCGTAGCACCACCGTGCCGGTCATTGACTATAAGGAGCTTGGCTTTGATCCACCACCGCCAGGACGCCGTGCTGCACAAGGCGGTCAGGTTCCAGCTAACACCAGCTACGGCAAATGGCTGTACGACAAGATGCCAGGCGAATCCAAAGCAGATGTGCTAGCCCGTCAGCAGCAGGCGCTGGGCAGCAAGGCTCCCTACTTTCGCAGGCTGGCGGACAAGTATGGCGCTGATGCCGCCATCGCCAAGCTGGTTAGCAAAGATGGCACAGAGCTAACCTTGGACCAGCTCCGGGCTCGTTATGGACCAACCCGTTCTTAAATACACCTACGCCGATGGGCGCAAGGCATCGGAGTTTGAACTGCGCAATGGTGCTGAGGTCCGGTACGTCCAGCAACCTGATGGCACAGGCGGTTGGTACGATAGAACCGGCGTGATGGTTGCTAGCAATGCCCCTGAAGCGAGGCAAGAGTCAGGCAGTGATCTCCCAAAACATCAGCCGGGAGATCAAGGCAGGCAAGCCGCAAAAGCAAGCGGTAGCAATCGCCCTAGCAAAAGCAGGAAAAAGCCGGAAGCGCAAGCCGAAAGCTAAGTAGCATGAAAGGGTCATTGCTTTAAGTCAATGCCTGGGCATTACGGCGACATGAAAGCTAAGGGTGGCGGCAAAGCCAAACCCATGATGGCTAAGGGCACCAAGAAAAAGGGAGGCAAGAAAAAGTGAAGCGCGGTGACAGGGTGAGTTGGATGTACCAAGGCACCCGCACGTTCGGCGTGGTTACCAGCATTGGCGGCGAACGCGCCACTATTGCTACACGCACTGGTGGCAGTGTCACTCGTGTTGGCAGTCAGGACGATCCAATCGTTCGGATCAAATCTGAATCAACTGGCAACGCAGTCATCAAAAAACGTTCGGAGCTGAAGGCAGCACCCCGTCGATGATCACCTATCGCGGCGAGCAGTTTGACGGCTACAACAAGCCGAAGCGCACGCCAAGCCACCCAACCAAGTCCCATGCCGTACTTGCAAAAGACGGCGAGACGGTCAAGTTGATACGGTTTGGGCAGCAGGGCGTTAGTGGCAGCCCGCCGCGACAAGGTGAATCAAAAGCAGCAACAGCAAGGCGTGCCAGCTTTAAGGCACGTCATGCTGCCAACATTGCTAAAGGCAAGATGTCTCCTGCGTATTGGGCTGACAAGACAAAGTGGTAGCCTCCTCGCAGTGGATCCAATCTTTAAGTTCTGCGACGTAACGGCGTAAGTCTTGGGCTTTGGCAGCGTGCCACCCGCAACCCGTCCGTCGCAACAGGTCCTCATGCCGATCGATAGCATCAAGCATCTGTTTGATTAACGGGTTCCAGGGTTCCCGGATTGGCGTATTGAATTCTCGTTTTGACACTTTTGTGTCAGAAGCTGTACGATCGCAGCGTAACTAAGCCTGTGGCTAGTCCATGTCTGATGAAGCACAAGCTCCTGTGGAGCAAAATGCCGAAGTAGCCAACATGCAAGCTGAACTTGACGCCATGCGGCGCAAGAACTCAGAGTTGTTGGACGAGTACAAAAAAGCCATCGCCCAAGCAAAGGCTGTGCCGGATGGAGTCAACGTTGATGAGCTGCTGGAGTTCAAACGCAACTACGAGCAACAGCAACTTGAATCACAAGGCAAGTATTCAGAAGCAAGACAAGCTCTGGAGCAGCAGTTCCGTGAGGCGACGGCAGAAAAGGACCAGCGCATCAGCCAGCTTGAAGCCCGCGTGCGAGAACTGGAGCTGGTGACGCCTGCTGTCACGGCACTAGCTGAAATTGTCCATGACCCAGACATGGTGCTTAAGACCAAGCTGAAGCCTGAAGCTATCGAACGCGAGGCTGACGGCAGTGTGGTTGTGGTTGATGGGTACAAGCGTGTGCCTGTTGCCGAGTGGGCAAAGACGTTGCCAGCATGGATGCAGAAGCAACCCAAGCCGCAGGGCAGTGGTGCGCCATCGGGCGGCAATGTTGGCGGTGCCGTCCCTGCTGGGATGGTCAATCCGTTTAACCGCGACAGCTTCAATCTGACCGAACAGGCACGACTGTATCGAACAGATCGTGATCTGTATGATCGGATGAAGGCTCAAGCTAACCGCTAAGCTGTTACAAACCGGCTGTGCTGGTGATGTAGGGCTGTGCCCATCCTTCCAACTCAACCCTGGTGATTCTTCATGGCGACTCTTCGCTCTGACATCATCATCCCCGAGATTTTTACGCCTTACGTCATTGAGCAGACCACCCAGCGTGATGCCTTCCTGGCATCCGGTGTGGTGCAGCCGATGGCTGAGCTGAACGCAACCGAGGGTGGTGACTTCATTAACGTGCCTTTTTTCAAGGCAAACCTGACTGGTGACTTTGAAGTGCTGTCTGACAGCACCTCGCTGACCCCTGGCAAAATCACTGCTGACAAGCAAGTTGGCGTGATCCTGCATAGAGGGCGTGCCTTCGAAAGCCGTGACCTCGCGGCCCTCGCGGCTGGAAGTGACCCCATGGCTGCTATCGGCGCCAAGATTGCTGACTACATTGCTAACCAGCGCCAGAAGGACCTCCTGTCCTGCTTGGCTGGTGTGTTTGGCAGCCTGGGCAGCAACGACAGCGCATCCTTCGTCGATCTGACGATTGATGGTCTGACCGCTGACACCCCAACCGTGCTGACCCCTCGGCACGTTGCTGAAGCCCGCAGCCTGCTGGGCGATCAAGGTGACAAGCTGACCGCCATCTGTATGCACAGCAAGGTCTATTACGACCTCGTTGAGCGCAAGGCGATCGACTACGTGTCCACCATTGAAGCTCGTGGCACCACCACCACTCAATCCGGTGGTTCCCTTGCTGGTGCTTACGGCGGTGACGCCAGTGTGCCAACGTACATGGGCTTGCGTGTGATCGTCTCTGACGATGTGCAGACCGCAGGCAGTGGCGGTTCCACTGAATATGCCACTTACTTCTTCACCAACGGCGCTGTCGCCAGCGGTGAGCAACTGGCTCTTCAGACGGAAACTGACCGTGACATCCTCGCCAAGAGCGATGCCATGTCGATCGACCTCCACTACGTGTACCACCCTGTTGGTGCCAAGTGGGGCGTGAGCACTGTCAACCCGACCCGTGCTCAACTGGAGACCATCGGCAACTGGTCGAAGGTGTACGAAACCAAGAATATTGGTGTCGTGCGTGCGACCAACACTTCCAACTTCGATTGAGGTAACTAATTATGGCTTCCCTCTTTGAAGTAACTGCTGGCAGTGCCATTGGCTACGTCAGCGGCACTGGTGGTGCGGTTACCCAAGCCACTAGTAAGTCCACTGGTGTCACCCTCAACAAAGTTTGTGGGGCGATCACCATGAACGGCGCAGCACTGGCTGATGCCACCAACGTCAGCTTCACTGTTACCAACAGCACTGTTGCTGCCAATGACGTTGTGATCGTTAACCACTCGTCGGCTGGCACTGCCGGTGCCTATACCGCCGAAGCCAACGCTATTGCAGCGGGATCCTTTGCGGTCACGGTGCGTAACGTGTCTGGTGGTTCGCTTAGCCAAGCCATTGTGCTTAGCTTTGCTGTAATCAAGGGCGCTAACGCCTGATGGGGCTGTTCGCTTTCCGGCGACTGCGTGATCGTGAGGTTGCTTCTACGGAAGCAGCCTCTCTTTCTATTGCAGAGCCTGCGCCTACACTAGAACCAAAGGAGCCACCCAACGATGGCAGTAGTAATCGTCGCAACCGTCGGGTCGGCAAGCGCCAACTCTTATCTGACTCTGGCGGACGCCCAGACGATCGTTGATGGTTTTGTGGAGGACGATGACGTCCAACACTGGAACACTGGCAACACTGACAGTCGCAACCGCGCACTATTTACTGCCACGCAACGGCTAGACCGTGAACGCTTTTTAGGTGCTCGTGCAACTGATACGCAGGCATTGCAATGGCCGCGTACTGGTGTGCGCAAGCCAGACACCTATATCAACACCTACACAGTCGGTTTCCCGTTTCGGATCTCCACGGATTACTTCACCGACACTGAGATCCCGATTCAAGTCAAGTACGCCCAGGTTGTGCTGGCAGTGTTTTTGCACAACAATACGGATGCGCTTGGGCTGAGCGGTCTAGAGGATTACAAGAATGTCAAGATCGGTAGCCTTGACGTGACGCCGAACGTTATGTTCGGTGCCGTGGGTGCTGATAAGGTGCCGCCCTTGTTTGAGCGGTATCTGACTGGGCTTAGAATTAGTGGACCGGGCAACTTCTCCATTCGCCGGAGCTGATCATGGGTTACGTCTACGCAGGTGCTGAGTACATCGAAGACACCGCTGCGCATACAGGTCGCTTCGGGAAGATCGTTGCCCTTGAGGATACGGTCATTTCTAGCCTGACCGCGCAAGACTACACAGGCAATGCTTTGACCTCAATTCAGTTCAAGGCTAATTCTGAGCTGATTGGGGTTTTTACTAGTATCACGCTGACAAGCGGAACCGTCGTTGCTTATAAGCTCTGATGGCACTTGTTACACCGCTACGCAAGGTTGCCAGCAAGTTGATGGCAAAGTTTGGTGGTGAAGTAACAATTCGTGTAGTGACTCTAGGGGCTTACAACACAACCACTGGCGCCATCACAGAAACCACTGCTGACACTGCAGTGCGTGGCGTGCTTGAGGATGTGAACGCTCGTGAGGTGAACGAGCTGATTCAAGCAAGCGACAAGAAACTGACGGTAGCTGCAGCAGACCTAGCAGCAGCACCTAGCACGGCTGACCGTGTAGTGATCAGCAGCGTGAGCCATCAGATTATTAGGGTCACTACGATTGAACAGGACAACACGGCTATTACGCACGAGCTAATCCTGAGGGCATAGTGGCACGACGCATCAACCTATCGCAGATTGGCAGCTACTCCCAAGAGAAGTTTGAGCAGTTACTGCGGGTGGTTGTGTTTGAAACAGACAGCAGGCTAAAGCAAGAAAGCCCTGTTGATACCGGACGCTTTCGCGCTAGCTGGGCGATCAGTGAGCAGGGAACTCCGGGATACGATGCAGGACCTCAAGCCAGTGATGCTGCAATCAGACCGCCACGCAAACTTGATTATCAAGTAGAGCGTGCTGGTGGTGTTTATCACATCCATAACAATCTGCCGTATGCAGAAAAACTGGCAGGTGGTAGCAGCACGCAAGCCCCCGCAGGGTGGACGGAACGAATCGCCCGTGAAATGACTGCTTATGCTCAGCAACAAGCCAAGCGCATAGGGAGACAAGACTGATGGCAGCCGTCAACCTCAACACCATCCGCTCAACCATCGAGGGCAGGCTTGCTACTGAGCTGGCATTGGCACCAGTGATCCCGGTTGTGTTTCACAACCAACCCTCAACCCCAACGCCTAACAGCTCCTTTGTCCAATGCCTTGTCAGCTTTGGCAACAATAACTTCCTGACGATGGGCGGCACCACTGGCAGCAGTAACAGCGTCATCGGTGTCATCGTGATGAATGTCTTTACGCCAAAGGGTGTTGGACCTGGGGCAAATCTGACAATAGGTAAGCGAATCCGTGACCTTTACAATAGGCAAGTAGTCAGTGGCGTTCATTTTGATCCGCCTACTGGACCCGAGGTGGTGGCATCGCCAGCTCCAGAGGGTTACTTCCAAACACAGGTCAGACTGACCTTTGAAACCTTCGAGGATCTCTAACCATGGCCTTCTACCGGGGACAGCAAGGCAGCGTCAAGTTTGACGATGCTGGCTCTTCTGCCGCAGCTATCACCAGCACCCGCTCTTGGTCTTTGACCGTTGAGAAGGAATCGCTGGACACCACCGCATTGGGCGCTACCTATCGCGCCAATGTCGGCGGTCTGATTAGCGGTTCTGGCACCTGCGAAATCCTTTACACCGCTTCTAGCGCGGACGAAACCAACGCCTTCATTGAACACGTCAATACGGCGAACGATGAGGGCTTGGCTCTGTTTGAGCTATTCCTTGACACCACTGGCACCAAAAAAATCAGTTTTGATGGTGTCATTACCTCGGCTGAGTATTCTGCAACCGTGGGCGAAATCGAAGTCATTACCCTGAACTTCGTGACCAACGGCGACATCACTCTGGGCATCTGATCATGGCTTTTTATCGCGGTCAACAAGGCACTGTTTTCTTTGACAAAGCCGGTAGCGGCGGTCTGTCCGAGATCGCAGCAGTGCGGTCATGGTCAATGACCGTAGAAAAGGAATCGCTGGATGTGACCGACCACGGCGACACTTATCGTGCCAACGTGGGTGGTCTGATCAGCGGTTCGGGCACCATTGAACTGCTGTATGACGCCCCTGGCTCTGGCGACAAGCTAGACCTGATCAAGGACGTTAACCAAGCCACCGACGAAGCCGATGCAGCTTTTGAGCTGTACTTGGACGAGACTGGCGGCAAGAAGATTACCGGCACCTTGGTGGTGACAGGCTCTGAATACAGTGCTACGGTTGGCGAGATCGAAATTGTGACGGTTAACTTCGTCACATCTGGTGCTCTCACCCTTAGTATCTGATGCCTGCTGCTACACCCCGCGCCGTTGACCTGCTCACTGGCGCTTTTGATCTGAACCAGCGCCGTAAATTCAGCGTCACCAATGATGCTGGGCAAGCGGTGCTGGATCTATATTTCAAGCCAATTACCCGAGCCGACCGTAAGCGTGCTAGCACTTTGGCTGGCTCTGAGGAGGCAATGGACATCAGCACGCAAATGCTGTGTCAAATTGCTGAGCTTGAGGATGGCACCAAAGCGTTTGCCTCTGCTGATGCTGCCAAGCTGCAGCGTGAATTGCCTGAGCGCGTGCTGAATGATTTGGAACTGTTTCTATTTGGGTTGGGTGGTGGCGGCAACTTCGAAGAAGCAAAAAACGACTAGAGGAAGACTCTTGGTTGTTCTTTGAGTTCTTCCTAGCTACTGAACTTGGCATGACGGTCAGCCGCTTGCGCAGTGAGCT
>ERZ807355.4-NODE-4-length-27730-cov-4.215357_pt1 | contig 27730 bp, 41 predicted proteins | sample MGYA00520898_ERZ807355 | MGnify/ENA primary metagenome ERZ807355 (study PRJEB31431, sample SAMN03801317) | freshwater metagenome | biome: Freshwater; feature: Lake; material: Water | place: Canada:St Catharines | collected 2012-08-12 | depth 1 m m ... | reverse complement strand
CATATCGTCGGCAGCGTCAGATGTGTATAAGAGACAGCAGTAATGGTTTTACCCCAATCGGTGCAAGCAGCAACTCAAATCAATCTGGCGTAACCTACATCTACATCGCCATCCGCCGTGGCCCGATGAAAGTGCCTACGACTGGGACGAGTGTGTTTCAGCCAGCTACGCGCACGGGAACAGGAACAACCGCGACAGTTACGTCAACAATATCCCCGATTGACATGCTGTTTAGCACAAATACTGATCGTGTTGCAAGTTCTGTAAATAGCTTTTGGGACAGATTGCGTGGCGGCGGCTTTTATTTGAACTCTAACTCCACAAATGCCGAAGCTTCAAGCACTTCGGTGTCTGGATTTGATGTGCAAAATGGCGTGAAAATGCAGGGTGCGCTAATCACTAACGGCAATAGCTATCCGTATGTAAACTACAACTTCCGCCGCGCCCCCGGTTACATGGATGTTTGTTGCTATACGGGTACGGGAAGTGCTACGACATTCAGTCATAACCTGACGGTAGTGCCTGAGTTGATGATTTTTAAAGTGAGAGGATCAACTGGTTCATGGCAGGTCTATGCTGCGCCTCTTGGAGCAACAAACGCATTGATTCTGGAAAGCACCAATGCTTCAGCAGCCACGAGCAACTTCAACAACACAGCACCTACATCTTCTGTTTTTTCTGTTGGTAGTTTTTCTGGAACAAACGGTTCTGGTCAAACCTATGTAGCCTACCTCTTTGCCTCTGCATTGGGTGTAAGCAAAGTCGGCAGCTACACAGGCAACGGCAGCAACCAGACCATCAACTGTGGCTTTACTGGTGGTGCAAGGTTTGTGATGATCAAGCGCACAGACAGCACTGGTGATTGGTACGTCTGGGACACGGCAAGGGGCATTGTCTCTGGCAATGATCCACGACTGAGCCTGAACACCACAGCAGCCGAAGTGACAACAGATGACAGTGTGGACACTGACAGCACAGGATTTGTTGTCAATCAGTTGTCAGCCACAAACATCAACGTCACCTCTGCCACATACATCTTCTTGGCAATCGCATAAGGAACAATCATGCAAATTAGACTCAAATTAAATGGACAAGTTATGTACGAAAGTGAGTTTCGTGCATTGTTTCCAAACACATCTTTACCCCAACAGTTGTCTGAATCTCTCATTAACGAACTTGGTGGCGATGTAGTCTTTGAAGGCGCACAGGCATCTCCAACACGCTACCAAATTGGTTTTCGTGATGGTGTAGAGCAAGTCAATGGCAAGTGGTACACAAAGTATTCTGTGGCTGATATGGATGCTGAAGCTCAGACTGCTTTGAATACTACACAGGCTGAAGCTGTACGCAAGCAACGTAATGACAAGCTTGCTGCGTGTGACTGGACTCAGGTGGAGGATGCTCCAGTTGATAAAGCTGCATGGGCTACATACCGACAAGCCTTGAGAGATGTAACTTCACAGGATGGCTTTCCTTGGACTGTTAACTGGCCAGAGGCACCATGAGTGACACAACAAACACAACCGTTGAAACAACAACGGCCATTGTGACAAAGCTGGCGCCGCCAGCAACAGTGTCATTGGCCACTGTGGTTGGTGTGCAAGTAAGTGAGCTTGTCCTTTGGGTCACTCTTATTTACACCGTCATTTTGATTGGCCATAAACTTTGGTCAATTTACAAAGAGTTTAGAAAATGATAGATCCAATCACGGCACTAGAAGGGTTGCAGACTGCAATCAGTGTCGTTAAAAAAGCTAGTAAAGTGGCTAGTGATCTGGCAGGCCTAACGCCGTCAATTGCCAAGCTCTTTGATGCCAAGTCAACCGCTACCAAGGCCATGCTTCACGCCAAGCGTACGGGTGGTAAGTCTAACCTTGGTGCGGCGTTACAAATTGAGATGGCTTTGGATGAAGCCAAACGGTTTGAAGAGCAGTTAAAGATGTTGTTCATGCAAGCTGGGCGCATAGACGTATGGAATGCAACCAAAGCCCGTCAAGCTGAAATGGACAGGAATGATGCCAAAGAGATGGCGGCCTTACACGCTGAAGAGAAAAGGCGTAAAGAGGCCGAGGCCGAACAGATGGAGTGGGCAATTGCCATTGTGATTATTGTGATGTTTATTGGTGCTGTTGGCTGGGGGCTTACACAAATTAACGAACTATGCGCTACAGCAAGGTGTGGTTGGTGAATGAGTACCAAAAGCAATTTGACCTTTTTCTTAAAGTCTTTGTGCGGTTGTGCATTGCTTGGTGGGTAATTGGGCTGCTCCGGTTTTTGCCTGACGAATTGGCGGGGAAAATTGTAGATAAACTTCTTGGAATGATTGGACTCGGATAATGCTTTCACTATTCTCAACCCTTGGCGGCTTGCTGATCTCTGGCTTGCCAAAGCTGCTGGACTACTTTCAGAACAAAGCCGACCAGGCGCATGAGCTTCGCCTGGCACAGGTGCAGACTGAGCGCGAGCTGCAGCTGGCGGCTGCCGGGTTCGCTGCCCAGGCCAAGGTCGAGGAAATACGCACCGACCAGATCGCCATGCAGACTGACGCGCAGATGACTGAAGCAGCGCTCAAGCATGACGAGAAGATCATGGAGCGGGCCAGCACCTGGGTGGTCAACTTTGTTGGCACCGTGCGCCCAGTGGTGACGTACATCTTTGTGCTTGAGCTGTGCGCAATCAATGCTTGGATTGCCTACTACATATACACCCGTCCCAGTTTGGTTACAAACATGGAAGACTTAATTCGGTTGACCGATATTTTGTTCAGCGCCGATGAGATGGCCATGTTGGGGGGAATTATAGGATTTTGGTTCGGAAGTAGAAGCTGGAGCAAGAAGTGAAGTTGAGCAAGGCCGGCGCTGATCTAATGCACCGCTATGAGGGTTGCCGCAACCGCCCGTACCTATGCCCAGCTCACATTTGGACAATCGGATTTGGGCATGTACTTCAGCAAGAACAGATCAGGCTGCCGATGGCCAGGACTGAAAAGTACACGGGCATGATTCGCAAAGAGTTTCCACTGAGGGAGGAGGACAACCGTGCCTGGTCACAAGCAGAGATCGATCAACTATTCGCACAGGATGTCGCAAGTTTTGAACGCGGTGTTTTACGACTTGCTCCCAATCTGGTTGGTCATCAAGGGGCTTTCGACGCGTGCGTCAGCTTTTCCTTCAATGCCGGACTGGGTAATTTTCAGCGCTCTACCATTCGCATGAAGATTGGCCGCGAAGACTGGGAGGGTGCAGCGCAAGCCTTCATGCAATGGACTAAGGGCGGGGGCCGTGAGCTCCCCGGCCTGGTCAAACGGCGCAAGGCTGAAGTTGCGCTGTTCCTGAGTGACGAAACTACTGGGCAGCTCCAAGAGCATTGATGCGCTTCTGGTAGTTGGCCGTGTGCCTGATCCGCTTCATGGTGTCGATGCGGCCAATGGTTTCCTGGTTGCACTCTTTCAGCTCCTTCAGAATTGTCATGCGCTCGCGGGCTGGTCGCTTGCCTGCTTTCGCTGTCTTTTCGGCCAGCTCTTCGTACGCATCTGCCCAGTCTTCCAGGGTGTCATGCACGCTGTAGGGCTGATCCTTGCCTGGCACGCGCACAGCAAACCCGATGGGCTCCACCTCGCCCAGGTCATCATCATCACCAGGCACCCGCTCGACCAGGGGCTGCAGCTCGACGTGCTCGACCACTTCGACCACCTCGGCCACTTCCGCGACGGGCTCTAAGACCTCTGGCTCAGCTGGCGCTGCCAACTCCACCGGCTTGGCCACCATGTCAAGGGGGTTTGCAGGGGCTTGGCGGGGCGCTGGAGCGCTTTTTTCATCGACAGGGTAGTCATGGGCCTCTTCGGCTGTGATCAAGCCTGTAAGAACGTCAGCAAAGGCATCGCGCAGGGCGAAGCCGCGAGCTCGCATCTGCATCATGCGCTTGGGGTATGCCTGCCATGGGCCTGTCTTGCCCCACAGGCCAGCTCGCTTGGCATCTTCGACAGAGAACTTGAAGATCACTGGGGTGCGGCCTTTGCGCTTGGCAACGCAGACAGCCACGGGGTTGGGTGTGCCTTCGTTCTCAAAGTATTCCTCGATGTTCTCGCACGTTGGGCTGGCCTGCACCAAGGCCATGAGTGAGTCGCCATACATGCTGGGCTTGCCGTTGATCACGGCAATGTTCTGCAGCGCTTGCATGGGTGCCATGCCCATCTCATAACCCCACTGCAAGCAGACCAGGACATCATTGGGTTTACCCTGATATGCCCTGGGCACCATGCTGGAGCTGGCCAGCATCTCGCTGAATTGAATGGCCTCTGTGAGGGTGGTTGGCGCAAAGCCGCGTTGGTTAGTGGTGGTCAGTTGCATTTTTATTTTCCTCAATAATGATCCGTTTTATGGTTGTAAAAATGAGGTCGGCCATGGCATCAATTAATGCCTCGGCCTCCTCTTCGGTGCAGTCTGTGGCATTGAGTATGGCCACAACAGCCTTCTCAAATGCTTGCTCAATGTCTAGTGGTAAATTCAAGTCAGCTCCTTAATGGTGATTGACGATTGGCGAATGCTGTATGCAGCCTTGCCAGGAACTAGGCGCTCAGCCGTGGCTTTGTAGTTTCGCATTGGCCAGCTGATGACGTACTGCCCTGCCCTGCCCTTCTCTGCCTGGCCCAGCTGCGACTTGATCAGCTTCTCTGCTGTTTCGATGTGAGCCTCGGCTGCCCTGATGGCGGCCTTGTTTTCCAAGATGCCCTTGGCCAGGTCGGTCACGCTGCCTGGCAGCTCGATCTCTTCTTTGCTGGCAGCCTGCGGGTAGATGCGGTCGAGCTCTTTGCTGCTGGCCGGTGGATACCAGTCGATCTCAGCGCTGCGGCGGTACTTGTCCAGCTTGTTCTCAAACTGCAGCACGGCCTTGACAATCTCTTTTTGGGTGTCGTAGTGCGGGCCGAACAGGAACACGCGCAGCTCGATGCCCTGGTACAGCACGCACACAGCGCCCCACTTGTGGCCGGTAACCAGCATCTGGCCTTGCAGCTGGATCGGGCCACGCGCCAAGTGAGGCACGTCCTCTGGCATGGTCTTGGTCAGCTTGGCTTCCAGCACGCCTGGGCCATCGAGCACAATAGAATCCTGGCCAACCACAAAAATGCCCTTGTCGGGGTCGGTGGTGATCTCCTGGCCGGTGCCATTGCCAACGCCGTCCAGACTGCACGACAGCGCAACGCTGCTGTGGGTGTATGCCTGGTTGATCTCGGTGTTAAATTCGGTGATGCCCAGGCGCTTGGCTGCCTCGATCAGGATCACCGGCTCCAGGGTGTTGCCCCAGCCCATGGCTTCGTTGCCAATGTCGGGGCGTTCTTTGCCATCGATGGCGTTGATTGAGAACTGCAGCTCATCATTGGGCGTGCTGTACTTGCTAAAGCCCATCAGCCCCGGCAATCTGCTGGCGCTCATTGACTTGTCATCGGTTAATTTTCCGGCCATGGTTTACTCCTTTGTTGTTGCAAGAGAATACACACGCACAATCCGCGCATGTGCTTGAGGATGGACAGCTTCAGTGAAGCCGACCGTTGTAAATTGTTTGGTTCTAAATACGGCGCCAAGCACCGATGGATGTACGCCTGATGGCACTTCGATGAACTGCCTGATGTCATTGATGGACACCTGGCCCTGCTGCTTGCACAGAACCACGGCCAGCGCCCGGCACCGTTCTAAGAACTGGTGATCACGCTGCTCAAAAATATCGAGCTGGCGCTGCTTTATGTCGCGACCAATTGCCTTCATGATTGAATCTTTTCAACCTGTTTGGCCATCAACCAATTGTCACCAAGCCGGCGAACAGATCGCACCCATTGGAGCTGGTACGAGCGGATTACGGCAGGCGGTGCATCGTAACCGGCAAAGATGCGGCGAACGTGAGTCAAGAATCTGGTATTCATGATCAGCCCCTCCATGCCAACAAAACACCCCAGCCACCAAAGACTAAGAATGTGCCCACAACGTAGGCTGCATCGATCAGTTTTTCTTTCATGCTTCTCTCCTTAATTAAGCTCTTGCGAGCAAGTTGGAAACCTGGCTTGCGTGCCAGACTGTGCCGCCCCTGGCGGTTTCAATGCCACGAGCTGACAGCTCATTGGCAATGTCTCTGAGGGTGGCTGCACCCAGGCGTGCCTGGATGTCGCGCACCATTGGCAGCATGCGTGCTGCATAGGCGTCTGCCTTGGTCTTAATGCTGGCCACACCAGCTGCGCTGCCAACTTCTGGCGTTGGGCAGCCCAAGCGTGTGCCACGGGCCTTGGCTTGTGCCAAAGCAGCCTTTGTGCGTTCGCTGATCTTGCGTGCTTCCCACTCAGCAAACACTGCAGACATTTGCAAAAACGTGCGGTCAGCTTCTGGCATGTCAGCGCACACGAATGGCACGCCAGACTCCAAAAGGCCAGAGATAAAGTGGACATTACGAGCAAGGCGGTCGAGCTTGGCAATCACAAGGACTGCCTTTGTACGCTTGGCCAGGCTCATGGCTTGAGCCAGCTCTGTGCGGTCGGTCTTGCGGCCAGACTCGATCTCTGTGAACTCAGCAACCAGCTCCTGGTCACCGATGTATTGGGCGACAGCCTGGCGCTGTGCATCAAGGCCAAGACCTGACTGGCCCTGGCGGTCTGTTGACACTCGGAAGTAGGCGACGAATTTGCCGGTGTGGGGGGTCATGATCAGGCCTCCATCACAGCGCTGATGATGGCCTTCATCTCTGCAGACTTATAGCCATCTAAGGCTTCGCCAAATGTGCGGAAGTAACGGCCACTGGCTTTCCATGCCTTGTGCGATGCGTTTTTGCAGCACACATTGATATAGCCAGCATTGCTGATGTAAACATGGGCAGAGGTCTTGCCGCAGTCAACCTCGAAATACTTGCCAGCTTCTGTTTTACCGGTGTTGGTGATGATGGTGGTTGTCATGTTGAACTCCTTGCACGTCATCTGTGCGTTGAACATGGAAGGATTATAAACACAAAGCGATATCGGTGTACAACCCCCAAAAGTATGCCCAACCATAGGGACTTACCCTAATTCAGCAAATAATCAGTCACTTAGGTGTCCTGTCCAATATCGGAGCGATATACACTAATGCTCCATGGACAACACACTCAAACCCTTCCTTACCAGGCTGCGCCCGGAGACTCGCCTGCTGCTCGACAAGGCAGCCGAAGACCAGCGCCGCTCTATTTCATCCCTGATCGACCAGTGCGTGCGTGATCAGTTGCAGCCCCGCTACGGCCAGCTGACGCCCCGCCTGGAGCGCTTCCTGTCGGGGGTGAAGCAATGAACCACACCGAAGCGCAAGCCATCCTGGACATGGCCAAAGACGGCCAGCCGATCCCCGAGGACGTGCTGACCGAGGCGCTCTTCATGACGGGAGATGCTGGCTGCTGGCGCGACATCCCCTGCCCTGACGTTCAAGCCTTCGTTGAAGACATGCGCAAGGCGGGCCTGCTATGAGCGCCGCCATCTACTTCGTGGTGCCTGGTCAACCCGTTGGCAAGGGCAGGCCCAGGGCAAGCAGTCGGGGCGGCTTTGTGCGCATGTACACCGATGCAAAGACTGTGACGTATGAAAACGCCATTGCACGCCAGGCGACGTTTGCCATGTCGATGTGGTCGGTGTTCGACACGCCCATCAGCCTGCGCGTGGTGGCCTTCTACGGCATCCCTGGCAGCTGGTCAAAGCGCAAGCAGCTGCAGGCGCTCAACGGCGAGCTGATACCCGGCAAGCCAGATTTAGACAACGTCGCCAAGGCGGTGCTCGATGCTTGCCAGGGCGTGGTCTACCAGGACGACAAGCAGGTGGTCAAGTTGGTCGCCGAGAAACGCTATTCGTACGACCCCAGGATCGAGGTCTACGCGCATGAGGTATGTCAATGAGTTTTGCAAAACACCAGGTCAGCTTGAAAGGCAGTTCTGTGAACAGCCAGCCATACAAGCTGTGCCACCGATGTGAAGAAAAGAAGCCACCCGAGGGCGGCGTGCAGACCAGCCCGCAGCGCTGGTACTGCGCCGTGTGCTGGGTGGACAAGATGAAGGGCAAGCGATGAACACGCTACCGAACAAGCTGCGCCAGCTGCTGCGGGGCCACGACGGCATGACAACCAAACAGCTGTCGCAATTGGTGAACTCATGCCCACGGGACATCACCAGGTCGCTCAAGACCATGCCCGATGCGTACGTTGACCGCTGGACAGGCCCAGAGCGTGGCCAGTGGGCGGCAGTGTGGTGCGTGGTCGAGGTGCCCGAAGACTGCCCCAAGCCAGAATGAAGCGGCCATGGAAACCTCACTACCACAAGCACAAAGGCCCGGTCGAACCCGACAGGACAACGCTGCTCATGGCAGTGGCCAGAGAGCTGCTGACCACATGGGAGATCACCCAGGACAAAGCGCTGGTGGACAGGCACCTGGCAGCAGTGGACAAGCTCTACGGCGCCGGCAGCGAGGCATCAGTGCGCCAGTACATGCACAGGATCAAGAGAGATGAACGCTGTGGCTGAACCGATTCACTTTGAGCTGCCCAAGCGGCCAAGGGTCAAACAGAAAGACCCACCACCCGATCAGCGCAAGGTCTGCGTGCTGCCGATCAGGGCTGTGTTTGACAAGCGCATGAGCCACGGTGCCCTGCAAGCGCTGGCTGCTCTGTGCGCGTACTGCAACCGGGCAGGCATCACATGGGTCAGCCAAACCAGGCTGGCCCAGGAGCTAGGCATCAGCCAGCAAGCGGTGGCCAAGCAGTTCAAGCAGCTCAGAGACTTGGGCTACTTGGAAACCGTACGCAAAGGATTCAAGGGCGAGCGCACCGACACCCTGCGCGTGATCTTCGATCCATCCATCACCGCGGAGCAAGCCATCACCATGACCAGCAACAAGGAGGACACCAGGCCGCCAGCCATCAGAGAAGAGCAGGCCAAACAGGCTGAACAGATTGACCGCGAAGGTCAAGCCAGGATCGCCAGGCTCATCAGCAAGGCACTAAAGCAACCACTGAAACAGGAGAAAACCATGCCCACATCAGGACAGACCAGAACGGTCAAAAAGATGAAGGAAGACATCGCCAAGACCAAACAGAAGCGGTCACCAGGTACACCAAAACCTGTGGACAACAGTGTGGACAACCATGCTCACATTCACAACCCACAGGTTGTACATGAGGAGGGTCTACATTCACAACCTAATCACAACCTGGAGGTTGTAGATAACACAGAAGAACACATAAGAGTAAACCTATATAAGGTTAATACTTTAAATACATTAAGAGATAACAGGTTAGTTCTGCACAACCAAACGATCAAGCAGTTGCTCGACTTCGGACTGACCGACCAGGACATCGATGACGGCCTGACAACCCTGCTGGCCATCTACGCAGCCGAGGGGATCACCCCGAAAGAGCAGCACCTGGTTGAGGGATTGATGCAGATGAAGCGGGATGCTGCATGACCGAAGGCACCGCCAAGGCACCTAGATCGATCCATACGCCACGATCGCAGGGTGGTTGGCACATGGGTAGCATCGCAGGCATTCAATCGCTTTTAGGCCGTTTAATCGATTCTGTACAAACCTCAAACGAACGTATGGGTTTTGTACAACCAGGGGCATGCTGCGACGTGTGCCCTTGGAGCAGGCGGCGAACCATATGCGCCAGCGCTTCCTGCGCGATAACGCGGGCGTTGACGGGCGCGATAAAAAACGACCCTTCCCCCCTCCCCCTCACCGTAGCGTTGCGGGGACTTCCCACAATTTTTCCCAGCATTCCGCTGGAATTTGTACACTCGCCATTTGAAAGGAATGATTTATGGCATACGAGATGAAACCCGGACAAGGCTCTGCCTTCAAGAACGACAAGAAGACGGAGGACTGGCATCCGCAGTTCAAGGGCAAGGTGATGCTGCCTGATGGCTCGACACACTGGCTGGATGTGACGCCGAAGAAGACTCAGGCTGGTGACACCTGGGTGTCGATCAAGATTGGCAAACAGATTGAGGCTGCTGTTAAGCCTGTCAGTGATCACTCACAAGCCAAGGCTAATGCGTTTGTTGCGGAGGTGGACGATGACATCCCCTTCTGACCAGCCTGCCTTCCCAACACTGGCTGACAACGGCCACCTGATGACGCAGGACGGCATGACCCTGCGCGACTACTTTGCGGCCAAGGCTATGCAGGCGCTGATCCAGCGTGATGAGCGAGACATCGCATGGGAGGCGTATCGCTTTGCCGATGAGATGCTGAAGGCACGGGATGCCTCGCAGTAAGCAACCGACTCAGATCCCCAGCGTTGCGGGCTGGGGTGGAACCAGGTCGATTGAGCGCAGGCTTGAGAGATCGTCCACCCTGGCTGGCAATCGGGAGGCTGTGGCGTATGCGCTCTTGTGCATGGCCAACACGAAGATCAGCGACATCATGACTTGGGATGAATCTGGCAACGTGACCGTTAAGGCTGCGCATCAGATACCCGAGCATGCGCTGACTGCGATCAAGTCGATCAAGCAGAAGGTTGACCGGGATGGCAACTCAACGCTTGAGATCGAGCTGTATGACAAGGTCGGGGTGCTGCGCATTCTGGCCAAGGCTTCTGGACTGCTGGACAACCCAGATGAATCTGACAAGCCATCGGTGATTGGGATCAATATCAAGTCCCCGATCAATGACATTGTTGACGTGAAGGACTGACATGACCATTGACAAACAACTTGTTCAGAGGGTCATCGATGTGCTGAACCTGGAGTTGGACACCGACCTGTCAGACCGGGCCTGGGAAGACATCTGCGACAAGAAGCTGGAGCTGCGGCAAGAGCTGCGTCGGCTGATTGGGGATCGATCTTGCCCGCCATGCCATGGAAATTGTCAACAAGGGCGTAACTGCCCAGCAAGGAACTAATGAGCCGTACCAAAGAACAAAGCTCCAAGCAGATGCCCTCAACGGGGCTGAACCTGGACTTCAGCGCCAGCCCAGAGGTCTGGAATTTCTTGCAAAGCAATGCGTTTGTGCGCGGCATGATGGGGCCGGTGGGGTCGGGTAAGTCCTACGCCTGCGCTGCCGAGATCATGATGCGGGCTGTCAAGCAAAAGCCCTCGCCCATTGACGGCATTCGCTACTCGCGGTTTGCCATTGTGCGAAACAGCTACCCCATGCTCAAGACCACCACGATCAAGACCTGGATTGACCTGTTTCCAGAGTCCACGTTTGGGCCTTTACTTTGGACGCCGCCAATCACCCACCACATCAAGCTGCCAAGCCGCGGTGATGCAGCCGGGATTGACTGCGAGGTGATCTTCCTAGCCCTTGACCAACCCAAAGACGTGCGCAAGTTGCTGTCGCTTGAGCTGACGGGTGCCTGGGTGAACGAAGCCAGGGAATTACCGAAGGCTGTGATCGATGGATTGACCCACCGTGTTGGCCGTTACCCCACAAAACGAGATGGCGGGGCGACCTGGTCGGGCATTTGGATGGATACCAACCCGATGGATGACGACCACTGGTGGTTCAAGCTGGCCGAGAAGGAAAAGCTCACCGGCCAGTTTGCCTGGAAGTTCTTCAAGCAGCCTGGTGGCGTGGTGCCGGTCGATTCTGAAGACCTGCCCGAGATGCCCGAGGCCAACGATCACATCTTTGCTGCCAACAAGTGGTGGCGAGTAAACCCCAAGGCCGAGAATCTGAACAACTTGCCTGCTGGCTACTACCTGCAAATGCTGGGCGGCAAGACGCTGGACTGGATTCGCTGCTATGCCGGCGGCGAATACGTCTATGTCCAGGAGGGCAGACCCGTCTGGCCCGAGTATGACGACTCTGTCATGTCTGGCGACACCGACATTGACCCCAATGTGCCCATCCAGGTGGGCCTGGACTTCGGTTTGACCCCTGCAGCTACCATTGGCCAGCGACTACCCAATGGCCGGTGGGTGATTCACCAGGAAATTGTCACGTTTGACATGGGCCTGGAGCGGTTTGGCACCCAGCTGCTGGCTGAACTCAATGCCCGCTACCCCAACCACCAGGTTCTGATCTGGGGTGACCCCGCCGGTATGGCCAGGGACGCCATCTATGAGGTCACAGCGTTCGATTTTCTGCGAACACTGGGGCTCAAAGCGCAGCCAACAGCGTCCAATGACTTCAAAGTGCGCCGGGAAGCGTCAGCAGCCCCCATGCAGCGGCTGGTCATGGGCAAGCCTGGCCTGATTGTGAACCGCGAGTGCAAGCTGCTGCGCAAAGCGCTGGCCGGTGGCTACCACTTCAAGCGGGTTGCGGTGGGTGCCGGGCATGAGCGCTTCAAAGACGCGCCAAACAAGAACGAACACTCACACATTGGCGACTCATTTGGTTACCTGATGCTGGGCGGTGGCGAATACAACCGCATGACCCGCACGCACCAGCTGGGTGGTCGCGCTCCTGGTATGGCCACCGCTGTATTGGACTTCGATATCTTCTCATGACCGACCTGATTGACACCGTCAACGAAAAGCTGGCTTGCACCGGCTGCTATTTTGAGCCGATCACCGATTGGCACATCGAGCGCCTGACCGAATACGTCAGAACGCCCTGGCCAATCGATCCGCTCGACACCATTCATTTCAACATGGAGCGCGGCCCAAGCGGCGCCCTGTACTACAACGGCAAACTGCTGGGAATCATTGGCGTTGCCGTGCTGTGGAAGGGTGTCGGTGAGGTGTGGACGATCATCGATGACAGCGTCAAGCACAAGTTCAAGCGCCAGCTGATTGTCGGCGTGCGAACTGCTCTCGATATCGCTCAGATATCTCTGTGTTTGACCCGTGTACAAGTAGCAATAGAATCGGATGCAGATTATGCAGAGAGCTGGCCGCTGGCGCTGGGTTTCACTCTTGAGGGTGTGATGCGCAACTTCGGAATGGACGGCTCAGATTACACACTATATGGGAGGATCAGACCATGCCAGCACCAATCGTCGCAGCTTTGATCGGAGCGGGTGCCACAGCCTACGCTGTCAACCGTTCTCAGAGCGCAGCAAGCAAAGCGAGGGAGCAAGCAGCTGCAGCTCAAGCCTCCGCAATTGAGCAAGCCACTAAGAACCGAGCAGAAGCTGCAGCACAAGCTCAATTAGCGCGTGAAGCAGCCGCAGAGACAGCAAAGTTGACGCGAGAGCAGCAAGCAGCCATTGCTGCTGAGCAAAGCAAAATGACAGCGGCACAGATTGCAGCTCAACGTGAGTCAGCTGCATCAGCTTTGTCTGCCGCTCAATTGACTGCCTCACAACAAGCGGCAATGATGCAAAGCCTTACCGCGCAGCAAGGCGCTGCAGCAGAAGCCGCCAAGGCTCAGCTGGCACAACAGCAAACGCAGTACGCTGAACAAAAAGCCATGATGGAAAAGCAGGCCAAAGACCAGACTGCTGCGCTCGATGCTGAACGTCGCAAGATTGCTGAGCGTGAATCTGCGCAAATGACAGCACGTCGCAGGGCTGGCAAACGCTCTTTACTCTCCACTGCCAGGATCAACCCAGAGCTTGGCCTGGCACCAGCAGCCAATGACGAAAATCAACTGAAGACCCTGTTGGGGGCTTGATATGGCTCTCCCAGATTATCGTCAATTTGAAAATATCTCTTTGGAAGAAATAGAAGCCGGGCGCTCATTTGTCAAAAAAGTAAACCCCAATGAGTCCAATTCAGAAGACGAATTTGCTGCTCAACTTGCAGCTGATGAAGCTGCATTTCTTGCAGAGCAAGCTACTTTAGACGCAGCCCTTCAAGCACAACTTGATACGCAAGCAAAAGCGGATGCCGATGCGTTTGCAAAAGCACAGGGTGAAATAGGTGCCATGGTTGCCGCTGAGCAACAACGAATGGCAGAAGCTGCCGCCGCGTATGCCCAGCAGCAAGCAGCCGCCCAAGCAGCAGCCGCTCAAGCAGCCAAAGAAGCAGAGGCTGCACAAGCGGAAATCGCCAAGCAAATTGCTGAAACGCAGCGCATATCAGCAGAGATGGCTGCTAAGTCTAAAGCAGAGATGGAGTCTATGCAGCGCACATCTGCAGCAAAAATTGCTGGCAGTAGAAAAGCTGGCCGCACGGCTGCAGATCGATCATTGCTTGCGGGTTATGGCGCAACATCTACTACAGCGCCAACACTTGGTGGCAGCGCAAGTTTGGGTGGAATTGGCGCCAGCTTGGGTATATCTGGAACACTAGGGGTTTGACATGAAAGCACAAGACAAAGTTCAAAAGGTTATGCACGAATACAAAGCTGGAACGCTACACAGCGGAGGCGATGGAAAAGTTGTAAAAAATAAAAAACAAGCCATTGCCATTGCAATGTCAGAAGCTGGAATTAAGCGCAAACCTCGTGGTGGCCTGATGGCCAACGCAACATTGAAAGACTGATATGAAATATTCAAACAATGTCAAAGGCGGAAAACGATTGACGCCAGAAGAAATTCTCAAGCGCCAATCAATGGCTCAAACCAAAAAGGATGAGTTCCAACAGCTGTACCAGGACGCTTATGAATTTGCTTTGCCACAGCGCCAGCTTTATGGCGTTTGGGAAGGTGGTGCTGTTGGCGCCAAAAAAATGCAGCGCGTGTTTGATTCAACAGCAATCAACAGCACGCAGCGTTTTGCAAACAGACTGCAATCTGTGGTGTTCCCACCGCAGCGTCGCTGGTGTCGTTTAGAGCCTGGTCTGGATATTCCGCTTGATCGCAAACCACAAGCTCAAGCCATCCTTGATTTGTACGGCGAGAAGATGTTCTCCATCTTGCGTCAGTCTAACTTCGACATTGCCATGGGTGAGTTCTTGCTTGACCTGGCAGTTGGCACTGCTTGCATGATGGTGCAACCAGGCGACGACGTAAACCCGATCAACTTCATCCCTGTGCCGCTCTTCCTGGTAAGTTATGAGGAAGGCGCCAATGGCCAGGTTGACAACGTCTACCGTCGCATGCGTCTAAAAGGTGAAAGCATTCAGCGCCAATGGCCAGATGCTGACATTCCGCAAGAGATGCAAAAGCGAATTGCTGATAAACCAACAGACGACATTGAGCTGCTTGAAGCCACAATCTATGACGCAACACGCGGCGATTATTGCTACCACGTCATTGACAAAGTCAGTAAGGCCGAGCTGGTCTACCGCCGCCGCAAAGTTAGTCCATGGGTGATCAGCCGTTACATGAAGGTGGCTGGTGAGATCTATGGCCGTGGCCCGTTGATGACTGCTTTGCCTGACATTAAGACATTGAACAAGACCATTGAGCTGCTGTTGAAAAACGCATCGCTTGCTGTCTCTGGTGTATACACAGCTGCCGATGATGGCGTGCTGAACCCAAACACAGTCAAGATCGTGCCAGGCGGCATTATCCCAGTGGCGCGCAATGGTGGCCCACAAGGCCCGTCGCTTATGGCCCTGCCACGCTCTGGCGACTTCAACGTGTCGCAGCTGGTGATCAACGATCTGCGCGGCAACGTCAAGCGCATCTTGCTTGACGAATCATTGCCACCAGAGAATATGAGCGCCCGTTCCGCAACAGAGATTGTTGAGCGCATGAAAGAATTGTCTCAAAATCTTGGTAGCGCGTTTGGCCGTTTGATCAATGAAACCATGATCCCTGTGGTTACAAAGATTTTGGAAGTCATGGATGAGCGCGGAATGATTGATCTGCCTTTGCGTGTCAATGGTCTTGAGGTCAAAGTTTCACCAACATCTCCGCTGGCCAATGCCCAGGCAATGGACGAAGTAAACGCAGCATTGCAGTTTGCACAGATCACCCAGCAAATGGGTGCCGAGGGTCAAGTGGCCATTAAGTTTGGCGACATGATTGACTACCTGGGAGACAAGCTTGGCGTGCCTGCTGCTTTGCGTAATACTGCTGCAGAACGTGGCTTTGCCATTGAGCAGCAACAAGCACAACAAGCACAAGCACTTGCTGCTCAAATGGAAATGCAACAGCAAGGGACTGATGCAAAACTGATGAAAGCCTTAAATGCGTGATGAAGTCGCACGATTAGCAGCTACCAAAGCAATTGAGATTGCCCGATCTGCTGTAAAGCAGAGGGGTGCAACTGGGCCAAAGGGCGACCGTGGGAATGATGGGAAGGACGGTGAGCCTGGCCCACAAGGTAAACCCGGCAAAGATGGCCGTGACGGTTATGACGGCAAAGATGGGCTGCCTGGTCAAAATGGTCGCAATGGTTTTGACGGTAAAAACGGGATGCCTGGTAAAGATGGCAGGGATGGACTTAACGGCAAAGACGGCGCCAAAGGGCCAAAGGGTGACAAGGGTGAGCGTGGCGATATAGGCCCAATGGGCAAGCCAGGTGACACTGGCCCAATGCCAAAGCACCAACGAAAAGGTTTGATGATTCGGTTTGAGTCATCTCCTGGCAAGTGGGGTGAGTGGATTGTTATACCAACTGGTGGTGGTGGCGGTGGTGGCCGCGATGACAAACTAACAGACAGGCAAAAAGAACTTGTTGAAATTGGTGACCTAATCAGAACACAAGGCAACAATTCCAGCAAATTTATTAAAACGGTCAATGGTGTTTTGCAATGGGACACTCTTGATGGATCTGATCTTGATTTATCAAGTCCTCCCGCAATAGGAGCAACAACACCCTCTACAGGTGTGTTTACTACGCTTACTGCTCAGACAGAAGTGTTAAAGGGTACTGGGCAGAACTTAATTACAAGAAGTCAGCAGTTTTCTAATGCTACCTATTCAGCATCCACTGCAACAAGAACAGATAATCAAACAACTGCACCTGATGGCACAAGTACAGGTGCGTTAATTCAAGCAACCGCTGTGTCATATGGTGGGTTAGTCAGGCAATTTTCTTCAACCTATTTACCAAGCACCACCTATACAATTTCAGTGTACGCAAAAGCGGGGACATCAAATTTTGTAGGTCTGAGGGCTTCCGGTGGATGCGTATCTGCTATTGATTCTTATTGTCATTTTAATTTAGCAACTGGGGTTGCTACGGCTATAACGCCAATTAGTGGAACAATTGTTTCTGTTGCAATGACCAACGCAGGAAGTGGTTGGTATCGGTGTTCTGTTACTTACACAACAGGCACAACTGTATCCAACAGTCTTTCTGATTTTTCTATTGTTACCTCCACTGGAGGCACAAATCCAGTATACGCAGGTACAGAAACAATATTTGCGTGGGGCTTACAAGTTGAACTTGCTTCTTCTGCGGGGACTTATATCCCCACAACCACAACAGCGGTTTACGGAACTCCTACCCTATCCTTTTCAGGTGTATCAACAATAGGCTTGCAGTCTGATGGCTCACTCTTTGTCCAACCCGCTGGTACTGGTGCTGTTCAAGCCCAAGCCACTACATCATCTGCTACTGGTGGTAATGCTAGGGGTGCTAATGCTGTTGATTGGCAGACAGTAAGAAATGCGGCTGTGCAAGTTGCAAGTGGACAATATTCAGTTATTTCTGGAGGAGCGGTTAATAGAGCAACTTCAAGTTATGCTGTTGTTTCTGGTGGAAATAACAATCAATCAACTGGTTTTGGTTCTGTTGTTGCTGGCGGAAATAGTAATGTTTGTACCAATTCATGGGCTTTTTTAGGCGCAGGTCAACAAAATACTGTTAGCGGATACCCGTCTGCTGTTATCACTGGCGTGTCAAATACTGCCGCAGGTTTCCACAACTTTATTGGCGCAGGTTTTACAAATTCAGGCACATCTGGTTCTGCCGTAACAACCCAATCAGGCACGATGAACGGCACAACTGCTGTGACCTTGAGTGGAAGTAATGCGTCTATCAAAGTTGGTCAGTACATTACGGGAACTAGCATAGCCGCTGAAACCTATGTAGCCGCTATCAGTGGCACATCCCTTACTCTGTCAAAGGTAGCATCAGGCTCAAGCACATCTACTCTATCTTTCTTCACTCCTCACGGGGTAGTGGTAGGAGGAGGAAATAATCAGGCAACTGGAAGTTATAGTTTTATCGGGGGCGGAGGCGATGCGGGTACTGCGGCTAATCGTAATGTGGCTTCTGGTGCGTGGTCAACAGTTGGCGGTGGGTTAAAAAATACTGCTAGTGGAATTGGCTCTGTTGTTGTTGGTGGTGGAACTTATGATGGAACATCTGCTGGTGGTGGCAATACTGCTAGTGGTTTAGGTGCATTTGTTGGTGCTGGATGGTCAAACAATGCGTCTAATGATGGCGCTGTTTGCATAGGTGTTGGAAATCAAGCAAATTCTGCCTTTTCAACAACACTTGGTCAGTATGCTAATAGTAGGGGAATAATTGGTAATCTTGCAATTTCTCCTTGTAGTGCACCATTAAGCGCAATCTATACAAACCAAATAGCATTTTTAGTTCTTGCTCGTCAAACAACAGACGCAACCGCAACAGTTCTTACTTCAAACACTTCAGCCGCCTCTACAACAAACCAAGTAATCCTACCCAACAACTCTGCCTACTATTTCAAAGGCTCTGTTATTGCTAACGTAACAGGTGGTGGTAACACAAAGGCTTGGGCAATTGAAGGTGCTATCAAACGAGGCGCAAATGCCGCTTCTACCGCTTTAGTTGGTACACCTACAGTAACATCAGCCTATGCAGATGTCGGTGCGGCAACATGGGCTATCACAGCAACTGCCGACACTACAAATGGTGGATTAGCAATTACATTTACTGGTCAAGCGTCAACCACAATTAGGGTTGTTGCCAAGCTAGAGACAACCGAGGTAACTTTCTAAGGACTAATATGGCACTCAAGATAACCGCAACTAATTCAACAAACGGACAACAGGAAACCCAAGCCTATGCCCGTATCACTAACTTTTTTGGTACAAAAGACCAAGTACAAGTACAAGTGGAAATCCACGCAACAGAGGAAGCCCGTCAAGCAGGATGGCCTTCTATTCAGCAACAGGCGCATTATGTGAACATGAGCGACATTCAGGGTGACTTTATCCCTGCGCTTTACAATGTTCTGAAGACTTTTACCCAGTACGCTGGCTCAACAGACGTTTAAGGAAAACAAATGGCTCTCATTAAAGAAGTAGAAACAGACTTTGGCGTAAATTCGGTTTATTGGAACATCGGTGCTGTCCAAGAAGACTTTAAAGGTCGTGGAACAGAAGTAACCTTTTACGGCTACGCAAGCAAAGAAGCCCGTGATTCTGGTAAACAACCATTGTCCGCAGGCAAGGTTCAGATTGCAGGTGATGACTATGTAGCGGGTGCAGACCGAGCCGCTTTGTACGCAATCATCAAGCAAAAGCCTGAGTTTGCTGGAGCGCAAGACGCATGAGTTGGGATGAGTTAGAAGCTATTGGTCAAAGTGATGTGCGAGAAGTTGCGCAACAGCGCGACGACTTGGCCAGGCTTGTTTTGAAAGTATTTTCAACAGAGGATGGTAACAAGTTGTTGACCTGGTTGAAGGATGTATATGTGAATGTGCCCATCGCCGTGCCGGGCACAGACTCTTCTCATGCTTACTTTGCCGAAGGGCAGAGAAACGTGGTGAGGGACATTGAGGCACGGATTAAACAAGCAAGGAAACTATGACGACCGAAACCGAAACCAATGTCGAGCCCGGTACAGGCTTACTCGACAGTGTGCAGGTGGCAGACGATACCAAGACAGAAAACCCGCAAGCTGTTGAGATTGACCACAAAGTAACAACGGCCACAGAGCTGGCGCCAGGCACTATTCCTGGGACAGCCAAAGAACGCCCGGAATGGTTACCTGAAAATTTTTGGAACCAGGAAAAGGGTGAAGCCAATATGGAGGCCATGGCCAAGTCTTATAGTGACTTGCGCAAAGTGGTTAGCCAGGGTAAGCACAAAGCTCCAGAGGGCGGCAAATACGACACAAGCGTATTTAAAACACAAGACGTCGACAATGACCCATTGGCCAAAGCGTATGTCGGTTGGGCGCAAAAGTATGGAATCAGCCAGGTTGCTTTTGACGAGTTGGCTCAAAATGTCAACGAAATGGCTGCCGAGATGGCTGGCCCTGCAATTGACACCCAGGCTGAAATGAAGTCACTTGGCCCAAATGCCAATGCTGTAGTTAACGGCATGGTCGACTGGGCACGCGGCCTGGTCAACAAGGGTGTTTGGAGCAAAGATGACTTTGAAGAGTTTAAGATTATGGGCGGAACGGCTCGCGGCTTAAGCGCTTTGATGAAGGTTCGCTCCGCATACGAAGGCCGAGTGCCTATTGATGTGGCGCCAATGGAAGGCACCCCAAGCAAAGACGAGCTGTATCAAATGGTTAATGATCCAAAATACAAGACCGATGCAGCCTACCGCCAAAAAGTGGAGCGCATGTTCCAGCAGCACATTTCCTGATCTCCTTGAGTGCCATTTGACCCAGCTTCGGCTGGGTCTTTTTTTATTTGTCAAGCACCATTTGCATTTTGTACAAATACTCATACAATCGCGCCCAAGGCATACCAGGCAACTGGCCCTTACCACAGTGGAAACTGACGATTGGCTGACGTAATTAGCAAGCATTCGGCCCAGGTAACTGGATAACCGGCGCGAGAACCAAACCGTTTTTTCAACAACCGAGGAAAATATCATGAGCGTTTCATTATCTAACGCCTTTGTGACTCTCTTCGACGCTGAGGTAAAGCAAGCCTACCAAGGTCAGGCAATGCTGGTTCCTGCTGTACGTCAGCGCCGTGGAGTCGAAGGCTCAACTGTAAAGTTCCCCAAAGTCGGTAAGGGTGTTGCAACCCCCCGCGTCGGTCAAACCGATGTAACCCCATTAAACGTGGGCTTTAGCCAAGTCACTTTGACTTTGTCTGATTGGAATGCCGCTGAATACAGCGACATCTTCAGCCAGGCTAAGGTCAACTTTGACGAGCGCCAAGAGTTGGTTCAAGTTGTCGCAGCCGCTATGGGCCGCCGTCAAGATCAATTGATCTTGGATGCGCTTGCAGCTTCAGGCACTTCTCTGACAGTGGCAAACAGTGTTGGTGGCACAACCACTAACTTGAACGTGGCCAAGCTTCGTGCTGCTAAGAAGTTGCTCGACAAGAACAACGTCCCTGCAGATGGCCGTCACATCATCATCCATGCAAATGGTTTGGACAGCTTGTTGGGCGAAACATCTGTGACCAGCTCTGACTTCAACACAGTCAAAGCTTTGGTTCAAGGTGAGATCAATACCTTCTTGGGCTTCTCATTCCACACATTGGGTGACCGTTCTGAAGGTGGCTTGCCCATCGATGGTTCTTTGGATCGTACATGCTACGCCTTCCACTCTTCATCCATTGGTTATGGTGAAGGCATCGGCATGCGCACAGAGATCAACTATATCCCCGAGAAGACCAGCTGGTTGGTTAACGAAGTGTTCAGCGCTGGCGCCATCGCCATCGACGCTGAAGGCATCGTTCAATTGACTTGCCGCGAATCTTGATTTTTTAAGGAGCAAGAATCATGGCATTTGCAATGACTGGTTTGACCGCTATTGGTCAATCAAAACGCGGCAACGCACCTGGCTTGTTTTTGTATAAAACAGCCGACACGCAAGCAACGGTTAACACCGCCGGCTACTTCAACAGCATTGCTTCGCTGTTGACAGTTGGCGATGTGATCTTTGTTTATGACTCCACCACTCCAAGCTTGGTTATCACTTATGTGAACCAGGTGACAGCAGCTGGTGTTGTTGACATTGCAGACGGCACAACCGTCAGCGCAACTGATACCGACTAATCGGGTCAGTTAAACGACAGGCCAGCTTTCGGGGGTTCTCGGGGGCTGGCCTTTCTTACATTGAGAGGTTCACATGGCTGCTGGCGATACTGGCGTTTCAATCTGCTCTGATGCCCTGCTGATGCTGGGCGCAAAATCCATCACGTCATTCAATGACGGTACTGATGCGGCCAGTGTATGCGACCGCCTATACCCCGACATCCGCGATTCGGTGTTGACTACCTACCCCTGGACGTTCAACACCAAGAAGGTGCAGCTGGCTCAGCTGATCACCACACCCAATTCTGTCTGGCGCTACGAATACCAGCTGCCAGGTGACCGGCTTGGCACCGTGCGAGCTGCCTATGCAACCGCAGCGCAAAACGCCTACCCAAACAAAGACTGGGAAATCCAGGGCGACAAACTGCTGACCAACCTGCCTGCTGTTTACCTGGACTACCAGTACAGCGTCGGCGAGTTTGCCATGCCGCAATACTTCGTGCAGCTGCTCAAGTACATGATGTCCTGGCACTTGGCCATGCCGATCACAGAACAAAGCGACCGTGCCCAATACTGGCAAGGCGTAGCTGTTGGTGGCCCAGCTGAAAATGGCCGTGGTGGCTACATGCGCACTGCGATGAACATCGATGGCCAGGGCACACCAACCCGCGTCATTGAAGACTTCAGCCTGATTGCAGTGAGAAACTGATGCCGCGCTTTGTTGACATTCAAACCAACTTCAGCACGGGCGAGCTCGACCCGCTGCTGCGCTCGCGCATTGATCTCGCTCAGTACAACAACGCGCTGGCCAAGGCCACCAATGTCGTGGTGCAGCCGCAGGGTGGCATTCGTCGCCGCCCTGGTCTGAAGCACATCGCTGAGCTGCCGAACACTGCAGCCAATGGCGTGCGCCTGGTGCCGTTTGAGTTTAGCGTTGACGACAGCTACATGCTTTGCTTTGTCAACGAACGCATGTATGTGTTCAAAGACGGCGTGCAGATCACAGCCATCAACGGTGGCGCTAATCCATATCTGACCACCACAATTACAAGCGCAATGCTTAGCCAGCTGAACTGGACACAGTCGGCTGACACCATGTTCATTGTTCACCCTGACCTGGCTCCTGTGAAGCTGGTGCGCGGTGGTTCTGATTCCAGCTGGACGATTAGCACATACACTTTCTCCAGCATTCCAAAATACGCATTTACGCTGACGGTGACCACGCCTACATCTGGCCACCTGACGCCCAGCGCGGTATCTGGCAACGTGACGCTGACATCGCAAAATTCAGCATTCAGCGCGGGCAGTGTTGGTCAATACATCAACGCATACCCACAGGGCCGTGCGCGCATCATTCAATACATCTCAAACACCTCGGTGAAAGCTGTCACTGAGTATCCATTCTTTGACACCAGCAACATTGCCCAGGGCAGCTGGGAGATCGAATCAGGGTATGAGGACGTGTGGAGCAGCGGCAAAGGCTGGCCACGCACAGTGACTTTCCATGAGGGTCGGCTGTACTTCGGCGGCTCTAAGTCGCGTCCATCCACGATCTGGGGAAGCAAGATCGGCATCTTCGATGAGTTCATGCCTACCGAGGCATTTGATGATGATGCGGTCGAGGCAACCCTGGACACCAGCTCGCTCAACGTGATCGTTGACATGATCTCTGGCCGTGACTTGCAAGTGTTCACCACCGGCGCTGAGTTCTATGTGCCGCAGTCTGGCACCGATCCGATCACGCCGCTCACGCTGACATTCAAGGGCGTAAGCCGCAATGGCATCAAGCCAGGCACCCGCGTGCAATCGCTGGAGTCTGGCACGGTCTACATTCAGCGCCAGGGCAAGTCGATCAATGAGTTCTTGTTCTCTGACACGCAGCTGACGTATGTGACGCAGCGCATCTCATTGCTGTCTGGTCATCTGCTCAAGTCGCCAACCAGGATGTCCTTGCGCCGTGCGACCAGCACAGACGAGGGCGATCTGCTCCTGATGGTCAATGATACCGACGGCACAATTGCTGCGTTCAGCATCATGCGTTCGCAGCAGATCACAGCCCCGTCTGAGTTCATCACCGATGGATCGTTCAAGGATGTCAGCGTCGATGTGACCGACATCTATGCGGTGGTCAAGCGAACATTCAACAGTACTGACAAATACTTTGTTGAGCTGTTCAGCTTTGATCGGTTCACTGATTGCGCCTTCATTGGTGGATCGGCAGGCGGTGTCGGGTCTGGATTGCCTCACATTGGCAAGTCACTCAACGTGATCTGCGATGGTGTGCCGCAAGGCAACGAGACTGTCAGTGCTGGTGGTGCCGTTACGTTTGACCGCGAGTCAACTACCAGCTACGAGGTTGGCCTGCCGTTCACCGTGTATGCCAAGACCATGCCGGTTGAGGTCAAGCTGCAGACCGGCACACGAATTGGTTTCAAGAAGCGGATCGTGGAGATCAATGCGCTGGTGGATACCACTCAGCACCTTGCGCTAAACCAGAACCCTGTGCCATTCCGAACATTTGACAACCCGCTGCTTGACGACCCGGAGCCAACATTCACGGGCAGCAAGCGCGTCAATGGTGTGCTTGGCTACAGCCGCGAGGCAAGCATTGAAATATCACAGAGCTTGCCGTTGAAGATGACCTTGCTTGGTCTTGAGTACAAGATCGCGGTGACTGGAGGTACATGATGAGTATTCTTGATTTTAATTTTGATTTCTCAGGCGGTCTGGGTAATGTTTTGGGAAGCGGCACAAGCTACACAGGCGGTGGTAGTTATGGCTTTACCAATGAAAACGTGAGCTATGACTTTGGCACTGGCTTTAGTTCTACCGTGAGGCAACCTGGTCTTGATTACACGCAGTATTACAATTTTGATGCAGCTTCCTATAGCCCTGGCAGCTTTGACTACAGTGTGTTTTCTGGCTTGGACACATCCAGCGGTTTTGATTGGGCGAGCATCATCAATGCCGGCAGCAAGTTCCTGACAACTGCCAGCACTGGATTCAATGCTTTACAAACCGGGCTAAACGCAGCTGCACCATATCTGCAGCTGGCAACGGCCATCACAGCTGCTGGTGCCCAAAAGACTGCGGCCATCTACCAGCAAGGTCTGTACGAAGTGCAGGCCATTGACACGCTGCGCCTGGCACAGATTCGCACCGACCAAGACCAGAAGTATGCAGCCATCCAGGCTGGCCGCAAGCTGCTATCAGCTGAGCGCCAGGCGCTGAACTACACAATCCAGGGCAACACGTTGCTGCGCGGCATGGAGCGCTCTAACGCTGCTGTGCGTGCCCGTGCTGCGGCCAACGGCATTGTGTACAACGAGGGATCAGCTGCCAGCATCCAGGCTGCCAACGTGGGCGCCACTTACCGCGATGTCGGCATGTCAGACCTCAACGCGCTGACCGCTCGCATCCTGGGCTTTGAGGACGCAGGCGCAATGATCCTGGCTGCCAAAGAGCAGGCCGAGCTGACCATGAGCGCAGCCGAAGCGCAAGCCAGCCAGCTGCGTCTGGCCGGTCAATTTGCTGTGGACAGTGGCGGTTTGCTCTCTGGCGCCACATTGCTGCAAGGTGGTCTGAACTTCGCTCAGACTGTTCGCAATCCATTTACACCTGGCTAAACTATGGCAGACCTTCCACTTCTCCAATCAGGCCGTGTTGAAGCGGCAGGCATTCCTGGCGCAGTGCTGCCAACGATCAACGCACCACAGGTCGATTACGTCGGCCTGAAGGCTGGCGCTCAGTACCAGAACACTGTCTCGCAGACATTAGATCGCTTGAGCAACCAGCTGTTTGGCATTGCCAAGACGGCGGCCACCGAGGCTGGGTTGCAGTACGCAGCCGACAATCCGCTGACAGATGAGCAGCTGCAGGCGGCAAAGATGGGCGACCTGGGCGCAATGAAGTCTGGTGGCGCTCTGAACATTTTTGACCAGGCGGTACGCAAAGCCAGATCGTTTGAGTTGTCTAGCACATTTGAAGCTGAAGCACGCAGCCAAATGGCCAACATGCTGACTGCCGTTGAAATGGGCAAGGCCACCACAGAGCAGGTGCAGAACAAGCTGTCCACCATGATGGATGGCTTTAGCCGCAGCCTGGCACAAGTCGATCCAGAAGCCTCGCTCAAGTTCCGCGCTACGAGCGCCACCATGGGCAACACCGTGTTGTCCAAGGCCGCAGAGTTTGAGATGAAGCGCGAGAAGGCCCAGCGCCTGGCTAAGTTTGACGCTGACTTTGACAACAGCACACGCCTGCTGGAAGCAGCTGTGTCGCAAGGGTTCTGGGTTGATCCCAAGACCCAGCAAAAGCGCAGCATCGAAGAGCTCGCAGATGTTTACCGCCAGTCAATTGCAACCCGCGCCCTGTTGGTGGGTGATGCCACCGTGCAAAAGCAATACAGCGACAAGTTTGAAGCAGCGCTCAAGAATGCCAAGGTCAATGCTGTGACCAAGTTCTTGCTGACTGACGAAGTCTCGATGGCCGACCCAGAGGCAACGCTCAAGAACATCCAGGTTGGTAACGTCGGCAAGATGTCAGACCTGGTCAAGGGCATGCTGATGACTGACTACGGTTCAATCGAGAAGGTTTCAGCCAACTACATGGTGGCCGTCAACGCACGCAACACAGCGCTCAATCAGAAGCTCGCAGCTGACAAGCGTGCAGCTGTTGCTGAGTTTGTGCCACTGTATGAGAAGGCCATTGCAGCGCCAGAAGGCAGCGCAACACGCAGGCAGTTTGCCAACGAGATCGCAACGCTTGCAAGAAAATCACCAGACGCTGTGCCGCTAGGTGTCATCAAAGACTTGCTGGAGCCCAGCAAAGAGGGCAACTCGCTTGCTGAGTTCAACGTGCTGCGCGGCATTTACGAAGGCACGATCACCAACCCTGACCAAATCTTCAAGAACAATTCGCTCAATGGCAAACAGAAGGTTTCCGCGTTGAAGTTGCTGACCAGTGAGGACAGACGCGAACAGCGTGATCTGGACACTGGCCTGGCCAAGCTGGCTGGCATTCCGACAATGCCTGGCTCAGTGACTGTGCTTGACCCCAAAGGCACTGAGTTCCAACGCTTGCAGCAGCTGCGCGCATCGGCTCTGGCCATCCAGGCTAAGGCCATGTCTGAGAACAAGATTCTGCAGCCACGCCAGATTCTTGACGAAGTGTCCAAAGACCTGGAAGCCAGGCGCAACACAGAGCAGGCCAAGGCTGCTAAAACCGCACTGACGAATGTGTGGGAGAAGAAGGCCGGTGGCCCTATTACCCGCGACACCCTGCCAGGTTTGGAGAACAGCAAGAAGCTCAAGCCTGCTGAGATCACACAAATCAAGAAACTGCTTGACCAGGCAGAAGGGATTCAATAATGGCCTACAGCCCAGTCGAAAACAAATACCTGTCGGCTCTTACCGCAGTACAGTTCCCAACAGAACCTGTTGAGCAAGAGATGGCAACACAGCCAGACAGACCAATGGCACCTGGCCAGAAGCCTGGTGATGTCATGGTTGCGGAAGTTGGCTCTAGGGGTTTGCCAGAGCAAGCATACAGTGGCCGGTCACCCGACACGATGCAATCTTTTGATCCAACTATAAAGCAGCGTTTGGCTGACTTTTTACAGTTGAAATTTGAGGATCTGGGCATGGATCGGGTTAAGGCTCGCAAGAATGCGCAGAGTTTAGCTGGTGGCCCTAGCAGCAATTTACCTTTGGATGTCGGCCTTGCAGACTTTGTCCCATATCTGGGCACCACAATGCAACTAGAAGAGTCTGGAATCATGCTTGGTGATGCTTATCAGTCAGCCAAGCGGGGTGACTATGGAACGGCTGCGTTACAAACTGGCGGTGCTGCACTTGGTTTAATTCCAGGGGCGTTAAGTACTGCGCAGGCTACTAGAAAGCTAGCTCCAAAACTACTTCCAAAAGCAGCTGAGATGACAATCAACGCGCTGGAAAGAAGCGGCATGCCTGCGCGTGGCTTGGGCATTGTTCAGTCTGGCCCATCATTGTCAGGCGCACCAATACCCCTTACACGTCAGGAAAAAAGCTGTCTCTTATACACATCTGACGCTGCCG
>ERZ807355.3-NODE-3-length-31544-cov-4.974213_pt1 | contig 31544 bp, 32 predicted proteins | sample MGYA00520898_ERZ807355 | MGnify/ENA primary metagenome ERZ807355 (study PRJEB31431, sample SAMN03801317) | freshwater metagenome | biome: Freshwater; feature: Lake; material: Water | place: Canada:St Catharines | collected 2012-08-12 | depth 1 m m ... | reverse complement strand
GTGGGCTCGGAGATGTGTATAAGAGACAGGGACAAGTATCCCCTTGTGAAGTTGAAGGTATTAAATACATACCATATGAATTACTTGGAACAAACCAACATTATGATGTTGTAATTGCTACAAATTATATTCACTATATAAATGAACTTGATTCACGGGAAATAACTTTTGATAAATCTTATTTTTGGATTCATAACAATGAATATTACGCATATTGGAATGGTCAGATATTAGAGGATTTTGGAAAAGAACATTTGCAAAATTCAAGGATGACTAATGTGATTGCAGTATCAGATTACTCTGCCAAAATACTTGAAGAAAAATATCCTGAAATGGTGGGTAAGGTAAGAGTTATTCCAAACGCTATTGACCCAACTGATTGGAATGGTATCCGATTTGATAATAAACAAAAAAACAAATTTGTATATACATCAGCTGCTGATAGAGGGTTAAAAAACCTACTTGAAATCTGGCCGCAGATTCGTGAAGCCAGACCCGAAGCAACCCTTTGGGTAGCAACCCCACCATACGCATTAGATTGGTATGAAGACTATAAAGGGTTCTACGATGGTGTTCATTTTTTAGATAATCTACCACCAAGAAAATTATATGAATTAATCGCTTCATCCGAATATTGGATATATCCATCACAATATGATGAAACTTATTGTATCACAGCATTAGAAATGATGATGGGTGAGGTTTCAATCATAACAACCGATACCGGAAATTTAGCAAGTATTATTCCAGCAAGAGGTGCTATGGTTTCTTCTGAAAGTGATGTTGAAATTTTAAAAAAACAAATTTTAGAAAAACTTGAATTTGTAGAATCCGATGCAGCTTTTAGAAAGTTTTCAAAAGAAAATGCTAAATCTTTTGTTCTAAAACAAACTTGGGAAAATATAGAAAAAATTTGGAGAAATCTTATGAACGAAACACAACCCAACCGACAAGAACAAACTGATATGTTACCTTTACATCCTGAATTGTATTCTTACAAATACAACAAAATTGGATGGTTAGAACGATTTGTAACCTATGATGCAAGAATCAGAGAATGGGATTTAATTTCAGATGAGCAGTTTGATGGATGTTTTACATTTCCATTATTTACACCCGAATTTTGTAAAATGATTCGTGAAGAAGCCGAACATTCAAAAAAATGGACTTACAAAAGACACGAATATTACCCAACCACGGATATGTTGTTATCTGAATTAGGATTGAATGAAATTTATTATGAAGTTCTTCAAACTTATGTAATGCAGTTTATGATTTACAAATTTGGTTTAGAAGGTAAAGGTTGGGATTCCTTGGGTTCTGAAAACTTTTTGGCAAGATACACACCAGACACTCAAGGTCACCTTTCAATACACCACGATGCAGCCGATTTAACTTGTTTAGTTCAATTATCTGACCTTGATGAATATGAAGGTGGTGGAACTTGGTTCAAGCGTCAAAAAAAACTGATAAAAAATTCTATTGGGTATTGTGGTATTCATCCAGGAAATATAACTCACAAACATGGTGCTAGGGCAGTTACTTCTGGAGCACGTTATATTATTGTATCATTTATGAATAATTTGGAAAGGTATTAACCATACTATTTATATAGTGAGGTATAAAAAGGAGAGTTAATGGCAATTCAAATTCCAATATGGCCAGGTAGTAGTTCGTTTTCTTCAATATCTGCGTCTTTTTACACAGGTTCATCCGCAACTAAACCAACACCATTTGGTTTTTTTGATGGTGATGCTATCTTTAAATCAGATGCTGATAATGTAGCCAATTGGTGTGCAACCCGATTGGGTTATCCAATTATTGATATTGAATTACAAGATATTAACTTTTTTGCTTGCTTTGAAGAAGCGGCAAACGAATATTCTTCGCAAATCAATCAGTATAGAGCAAAGGAAAATCTTTTGTCTCTACAAGGTTCTAATTTAAATAACACTCTTGCTAATAAACAAATCAATAATAATATGCAGGGGGTAGTAAACCTCGCAAAAGATTATGGAACTGAAGCAAAAAGTGGTGGTAGATTAACACACTACACAGCGTCATTTACTTTAACATCAGGTCAACAAATTTACAATCTAAATGATAGTAATGTTGTATCACTTGAATCGGGTTCGGTTACAAATGGACTTACCATTCGTAGAGTATTTCACCAAGCACCCCCCGCCATTGTAAGATACTTTGACCCCTTTGTAGGAACAGGTCTTGGTTCACAACAAATGATGGATACTTTTGGTTGGGGTAATTACTCACCAGGTGTATCATTTATGATGCAGCCAATGTACGATGACATATTAAGATTACAAGCAATTGAGTTCAACGACCAAATTCGTAAATCTCAATTTTCATTTGAATTGATTAATAATCGTATTAAGATTTTTCCACTTCCTGTTTCTGGTGATGATAATACCAAAATTTATTTTGAATACACTTTAAATAGTGAAGCTAATAACCCAATCATAGCTTCAAATGTGGTTAGTGACTTTTCAAATGTTCCGTTTGAAAGATTATCATACACCTCAATCAATTCTGCAGGAAGACAATGGATTACCAAATATACTCTTGCATTGGCTAAAGAAGTCCTTGGAGCAGTAAGAGCCAAGTTCTCTGCTATTCCAATTCCAGGCGCAGACATTACATTGGATGGGGGTGACCTTCGTTCCGAAGCTGCTGCAGAAAAAGAAGCGCTTCTAACTCAATTAAAGGAAATGTTGGAAGCTACATCTAAAAGAGCCCTTATGGAAGCCAAGAGAGATGAAGCTGAATTCCTTGAATCTACACTTGCAAGAATCCCAAGACCAATTTACATAGGGTAAGAAAATGGCATTATTTGGAGGTCAAAGAGATATGTCTTTGTTTAGAACCCTAAACAAGGAACTTATTAACGATATTATTGATACTGAAGTATACTACTTTAAGTTGGTTGTAGATGAGTCAAATACCAATTTGTATGGTGAAGGAACCAAAAAGGTATATTATAATCCTGTAAAAATTCCTGCTCTAATTGAGTATAGTACACTCGAACAAGTCTCTGATGATTTTGGTCAGTATTACACAAGAACTGCTGAGTTTAGATTCTTGCGTGATAGTCTAAACGATGATAAAAATATTTACCCTGAAGTTGGTGATATTATTAGTTGGAACGATGAGTATTTTATGGTTGACTCTATAAACGAATCACAATTCTTTGCTGGTAAAAACCCCGAACATTGGGATGGTGGTATTAACCAAGGTTATAATCTTTCTATTATATGTTCAGCGCATATGACTCGCCAGACTACTCTTAATTTGGTAGACAATCGTTTTGGTAATTCAAATAACACAACCAATACAATACCAGCAGGAATCTAATGGCAAATCGTTATAGAGTAGTTGACCCAAACAAACCAGATTTGAGACAAACACAAAGTTCAACTCAAGATGACCCTATATTAAACAAAGCCAATCAAGTTCGTAGAGATACGGATAATGTTAAAAACATTTCAATTGGTTTATACGACATTGACCTTGCGTTTAAAGATTTCTTGGAAAGAGATGTTAAACCAATGGTAGAGGAAAATGGTCAATTAGTTCAAATTCCAGTGATGTATTCTAATCCTGAAAAATGGAAGTCAGCTCAAAGAGACCTCTTTATGAGAGATGATAATGGAATGATTTTAACACCGGTTATTGTATTTAAAAGAAACTCCCTATCTCCAAATACGGATATGGCTAAGTTAAAGGTGATTAACGCCGAAGACGCAAGTCAAATGTTTGAAAGAACTTATACCAAAGACAATAGATACGACCAATTTTCAGTTTTAACTAATCAGAAACCATCAAAAGAATATTATTCAGTTGAAAAGCCGGATTATGTAAATATAGAATATTCTACTATTGTTTGGTGTGATTACCAAGAGCAGGTAAATAAGATTGTAGAACAAATTGTATTTTTCCAAGGTCGTTCTTTTGGTGATAGATACAAATTTGTAGTAAAAGCAGATTCATATACATTTGAAACCTTACAAGAAGTAGGTGAAGACCGAATTGTAAAGTCAGAAATTACTTTACAAGTAAAAGCATACCTACTGCCAGAATTTGCTGGTGTTAGAAATAATACGAGAAAAACATTTTCAGTTGGTAAAATTATATGGAATGAAAGTTATGATTTATAATTCTATATTTATAGTATATTAAATAAATTTTATTATGGAAAAAACAGTTATATCACTTACCGAAGAAGAAGTAACCAAGGTAAATGTGTTGCAATCAGGCATCTTACAATCACTCGCTAGATTGGGTGAAATTGAAATAGAAAAACTCCAACTTGAGAGTATTTATAAATCTTTAAACGAAGAAACTGACCAACTTATAAGCCGTTACAACACTTTAAAAGAAAATGAAGGAAAACTCGCACAAGAATTAAAAGAAAAGTATGGTGAGGGTAGTGTAGATTTACAAAACAATACTTTCATCCCTAAACAATAATTATCGTGTTTCCCTAATTTTCTTGGTATTTATTAGTAAGGAAAATTCCAAAAATAGAACATTAGGAGAAAATAATGGCTGAAAGAATTGTTAGTCCAGGCGTCTTTACAAGAGAAAAGGACCTCTCGTTTTTACCACAGGGTATTGGTGAGATTGGTGGCGCTCTTATCGGACAAACTATCAAGGGTCCCGCTTTCGTTCCAACGAGAGTAGAATCATTTAACGAGTTTCAACAAAAGTTTGGTGGTTTGACCGAAGATTCATATCTTCCTTATACCGCACAATCTTATTTGCAGGATGCTCCAAACGCAACTATCGTTAGAGTATTGGGTGCAAGTGGATATACTGCAAAACCGATTGCTTTGGTAATTTCATCATCCGCTGGTCAAAAGGTAGGTGCTGTATTACATCCAACTACAAATACTTTTGGTGGTGATTTTGATAATTCATTGGTAGACGCATTTGCAACCGCAGGTTCATCTTCATTCTTATTGACTTTAACAGGTAGTTTAGTAAGTTTAACTGCAACTTCGGCTTCTATGAATCCAAGTTCAGAAAACTACCTTACTAAAGTTTATGGATACGCTCCTAAATCTTCAAAGGCTGCATACACATTCTTAAACTTTTCAACATTCCAATCAGCATCATTTGCTACTGGTCAAAATGTTGTAGTATCACTTCAACAAGTAGATGTTGACTACACTAAAGCATACGCTGAAGCTTCAACTCCTTACATTAAGTCACAAAAAGTTGGTGGTGTAGCTACAAACTTATTTAAAGTTCACACTCTTTCTCATGGTAATGCTACAAACTACGAATTTAAAGTAGGTATCCGTGATATCAAACCAGCATCTGAAGTTCCAGGTTCTGAATACGGAACATTCACTTTACAAGTTCGTAGAGTAGATACTGCAAAAATTCCTAATTCTATTTTTGGAACAAATGTTCAAGACGCAGACACAAGACCAAATATCGTAGAAGAGTTCACAGGTCTTAACCTTGACCCAAATTCACCAAACTACATCGCAAGAGTTATTGGTGATAGATATATTACTGTAGACGTAAATGGTAAATTAAACATAGAAGGTGATTACCCTAATAATTCAGCTCATATTCGTGTTGAAATGGAAGCTGATGTAACGAATGGTGCTATTGACTCATCATTGGTTCCTTTTGGATTCGCAGCATTAACATCACCACTTCATAGTTCATATACTTTACCAGACCCAACTTATGTGGTTTCTCAATCATTGGGTGGTGTAGTAAATACAAAAGTATTCCTTGGATATGACTACGATTTCAGTTTAACTGATAACTTAAACTTTTTAACACCAACTCCAGACGCTAACACCGAAGTTGTTGGTACTGACTTTGACTTGGCTACTTGTCACTCAAATGGTTCTACAATTACATTAACATCTGATGTAGATGCTAAGAAATTTATGGTTCCGTTCCAAGGTGGATTTGATGGTTGGGAACCAAATCGTGTAATTCTTACAGGAGCAGGTATTGTTGCTGGAAATACTCAAGGTTTAGATTGTTCTTCTGCTACGGCTACGGGCACAGTTGCTTTAAGAAAAGCTATTAACGCAATCTCAAATCCTGATGAGTTTGATATCAATATGGTTGTCCTTCCGGGTATTTTACATAGTCAACACTCTTCAGTTACCACATTCGCTAAAGATATGTGTGAAGATAGACAAGATTGTTTCTTTGTAATGGATGCAGGCGCATATAGTGATTCAAACACTACGGTTGTAAACGCATTAACTTCGTTTGACTCTAATTATGTTGCTACTTACCATCCTTGGGTTAAAATCCTTGATACTGATAAAAACAAGCCAGTATGGGTTCCACCAAGTGTTGTTCTTCCTGGCGTGATTGCTTTCAATGACCAAGTTGCAGCAGAATGGTTTGCTCCCGCAGGTTTAAATCGTGGTGGTTTAACTGATGTTATTGAAGTTAAGTCTCGTTTGACTCACGCTGAAAGAGATACACTTTACGAAGGTCGTGTAAACCCAATCGCTACATTCCCTGGCCAAGGTGCTACGGTATTTGGTCAAAAGACCTTACAAGCTAGACCATCCGCTTTGGATAGAATCAATGTAAGAAGATTGTTAATTGCTGTGAAGAAATACATCGCATCTTCTACAAGATACTTGGTATTTGAACAAAACACGGCTGCTACAAGAAACCGATTCTTGTCAATCGCAAACCCATACTTGGAATCAATCCAACAAAGAAATGGTTTATACGCATTCCGTGTAGTGATGGATGAAACTAATAACACACCAGACGTAATTGATAGAAATGTTTTAGTGGGTGAGATTTTCTTACAACCTACCAAAACTGCTGAATTTATTGTGTTGGATTTCAACATTCTTCCTACGGGCGCTACATTCCCTGGTGCATAATTTGAAGAATGATATACTTATAAGAAAGATTAGGAGAATTTAAATGGCAAATTTACTCACACCGCAGGAGATAATGTTTACAAATTTTGAACCAAAAATGTCAAACAGGTTCATTATGTATATTGAAGGAATTCCAGCATATCTCATCAAAGCGGCTAACCGACCCGAAATAGCTAATGGTAAAGTGGTTATTGACCACATTAATACTCGTAGATATGTAAAGGGTCGTTCAGAATGGCAAGATTTAAGCATCAGTTTGTATGATGCGGTGGTTCCATCTGCCGCTCAAGCTGTGATGGAGTGGGTTCGCTTACACCACGAATCAGTTACCGGCCGTAATGGTTATTCGGATTTCTACAAAAAAGATATTACATTTAACTCGTTAGGACCAGTTGGTGATAAAGTTGAAGAATGGACATTGAAAGGCGCATACATTCAAAATGCAAAGTTTTCTGATATGGATTACACAGGTGAAGATTTGGCTACTGTAGATTTAACATTGACTTACGATTACGCTATCTTACAATACTAATTTTAGATTGAAAAATAATAAACCCCACTTCGGTGGGGTTTTTTTGTTTTAAAAAGTTTTAATTCTATATTTATATGTAGTTTAACCAAAAAGGATTTTAAAATGAAAAATTTCGTAAAAAAAACTGATGATAACGTCATTGTATATGTTAATGGAGTTGGAACAATCGTAGATACTGCAGATTCTAACTTTTTTACAATTGATATTGCAACTGAAGAGTGGGGTCTACCGGTATCTGGTTGGAATAAAGAAAACTATTTAGGTGTTGCTGCTGATTTAGAAATTCCAGCTGATTATCCTGACACTTCGTATAAATTAGTTGGTAGTGACGGTAATTGGTCTATTGAAGCTGTTGTTTAAAGTAATAAAAATAAGTTATGACTCAAAATTTAAATGATGATTACACCCACGAAGGTGTAATTGACCAATTACGAAAAGAACACGAAATTACGGAACTGAAAAATTATCAGTTTCCAACCGAAGTTATTGAACTACCATCTCGTGGTTTAATATACCCTTCAGATAACCCCCTTTCGAGTGGTAAGGTTGAAATGAAGTATATGACTGCAAAACAAGAAGATATTCTTACAACGCAGTCATATATCAAGGATGGTTCAGTTCTTGACCGACTATTTCAGTCACTTATCGTGTCTAATGGTAATGGTCAACCAATCAAGTATGTTGATTTGGTGACAGGTGATAAAAACGCTATTATGATTGCTGCTCGTGTGTTGGGATATGGTAAAGATTACGAAGTAGAAGTAACCGACCCATTTACAGGTAAAAAGCAAAAAGAAACAATTGACCTTACTCAATTTGATAACAAACCATATGATGGTTCTGCTCAAGTAGCACCTCATACCAATGAGTTTGAATTTACCTTACCTCGTTCTCAAAGAGTTGTAACCTTTATGGCTATGACTGAATCAAAGGAGCGTAAAGTAAAGCATCAAGTTGAAGAGTTAAATAAAGCAAATCGTAAATTAAAAGATGAAACATCACGAGAACTTACAACTCGTTTAAAAACGATGATTCTTTCAGTTGATGGTGACGCTGATAGTAAAGTAATTAGTCAATTTGTAGATAATGAATTATTTGCAGTTGACTCAAAAGCATTAAGAAACCATATTAACGAAGTTGTGCCTGATATTGACCTTAATTGGGAATTTATTTCAGAGGAAACGGGGGAAAGGAGGGAGATGATTCTACCAATGGATGTCACCTTTTTTTGGCCTAACTCCTGAATATAGAAAACATCTTCACACTCACATCTTTGAGTTGATATATCACGGAAATGGTGGATTCAATTTTAATGATGTTTACAATATGCCGGTTTGGGCTAGATTGTTTTATATTAGTAAAATAATTGAGTTTAAACAACACGAAAAGCAATCTCACGACAAGGAAGCTGCTAAAATAAAGTCTCAAACACGAAAAAGATAATACCCAACACATTTGTTGGGTATTTCTATATTTATACTATATGATTAGAGGGAAAACTATGAAATCACAAAAATTAGAAACCATTATTGAATCGCTTCACAAAAGAGGTATGACCGAGGGTGTAATCGGTGATTTTTTGAAAAAGATTCAAATCGCTATCAAGACAAAACAACTTGATAAGTTGACCAATGACCCTGAATATCAAAAAATCCTTAAACAATACAACATCAAGCCCATAGATTGGGGAAAAAATTACGAATATTGAGTTTAAGGGTATAAATGGCGCTCAATAAAGATAGTCAAGATAGATTAAACTCTATAAAGCAAGAAGAGCAACTCCAACGGAGTTTGCAAAAAATATTGAGCGAAAGACTTACCAACAGCAAAGAGTTAACCGATTCTCAAAAAAAACTTTCCGACTCTTTATTGCAAACTAATGACCTTGAGGATAAACTATTAGCAATTCAAGAGCAGAAAAATATAATATTTAAAACTTATGTAGGTGCTAACAAAGAATTAGGTAAAAAGTTGATTGAACAACTTCAAACAATGGAAGAGCTCCTCGAGCACGAAAAAAAACGAAAAGACAAAACCGAAGAAATAAAAAATTTAATAGATGGAACACGAGATAGTCTATTAGAATCCGTTGGTCTATCATCCGATATGTTTAAAAACGGAATCAAGTTTGGTCTTGGTATGATGGTTGCTAAAAAGGCAGCTGATATGGTGAAAACCGCACTTGAATCTACGGTTGGTCTTGCTAAAGAAATGTATCTTAATATGGGAACTACCGCAGGTGAAGCTGCAAGAGTTGGAGCCGAGGTAACAAAAGCAAGTTTGTCTATGACCGGACTTTTGTATGGTTCCGAAGCGGTTGCTGAAGCTGCAAAATCAACCGCTGAATATTTTGGAAGCACGCATGTGATTAGTTCAGATATGTTAAAGAATGTAACTGAACTTAACGCAATGATGGGTGATGGTGCTGGTGCGGCACAAATGAGTCAATTACTTCAAAGTGCAAGTGGTAATGCCGCTGGTCTGACCGATGAAATTAAGGAAATTGCTCAAGGTGTGGGTGTTGATGCTTCTGAAGTTTTTAAAGAAATGGGTAAAAATGCTAACTTATTAGTTGGTAAGTCAAAAGAAGAAATTAAGATACTTGCTAAAAAGACCGCCGAGTTAAAAAAGCAAGGTATGTCAATGGATTTAATGAATTCAGTATCGGAAAATATGTTGGATATTGAGTCTTCGTTAAAAGCGGAAATGAAAGCCAGAGCATTTGGTATGGATGTAAATACAGCTGCAATGCGTGAAGCGGCTCTTGCATATCAGATGACAGGCGATGCTACTGCTTTGACTAAAGCTTTAGAAGAGCAAATTGGAACCGCTGAGGAGTTTGGTAAAATGGGACCAATGCAACAAAGAATTTACGCAGATTCTTTGGGTATGACCTCTGAACAAATTACTGAAATGTTGACTAAACAAGAAGCACTATCACATCAAACCGAAATGTATGGTGAAAACGGAGCAGCCGCTATTGCAAAGGTAACAGCCGCAGCATCAAGTATTGGTTCTGGATTTGCCGCAGCAATACCATTATTGGCTTCAACTAGCGTATTTATGAAGAATATTGGGATTGATGTGGGTGGTATGGCTAAATCATCCGCAGAATTTCTAAAGAATTTAGTTAAAGCTGGTGCTAGTAAAGTGATGGGTATGTTTGGTAAAGGCGGAGCCGCTGGTGCTGCAGCGGCCGCAGGTTCCGCTGTGACTCCACCATCTCCCCCAGATATTGTTGGTGATAAAAAAGGTCCGCAAGGAAAAGGTGGTGGTGGTATTGGAAAAACTATAAGTGGATTAGGTAAGGGTGTTGGTGGCGCTTTAAAAGGAATAGCTGGTGGTTTCGCAGCATTTGCTAATCCAGCAACTATACTTGGTGTAGCCGTTATTACCGCTGGTCTAATTGGAGTTGGATTTGCCCTTAAAGTAGCCGCTCCTGGTATTAAAGCCATTGGCGAAGCTATTTCTACAGTAGTGGGCGCTCTTGGTGATTTTATTGTTAAAATTGCACAAATAGCAAGTCCCGAAGTAGGGCTTGGATTAATGAGTTTGGCTCTTGGGTTTGGCTCACTTTCTATTGCATTAGCTTCATTTGCTATTGCTGGAATAGCAGCGGTTCCTGCTATGGTCGCAGTTGGTGTATTTACAGCCGCAATGAGTGTTTTAGGAGCCGGTGGTGATAGTGAAGCTCAAGGTGGTGGTGGAAATACCGCTGACCCATTGTTAGAAGAAATTAAAGGTCTCCGAGCAGACATTCAGTCACAACCAATAGTTATTAAAGTAAACGATAAAATGGTTACGGAAATGAGCCGAGCTAATTCTCGTATGGAAACCGTAAGAAGACAACATAGATAAGGGTTGATGTGGCATTAATAGACTTAAAATCAGACCTTTCAAAATGGAGAAGACCGGTAGAAAAATCGTTGGTGGATAATACACGAACTGAAACACCAAAGCCAACAAATCTAACTCCTCTTTCAGACCTTGCTTCAGGTGTTCCATCACCACAAAGACCAACACAAACCGCAACAAAATCGGGAGTTACTCCAACACCATATAATAATGCGGAAAAGTTTAAAGGTGAAACTAATACTAAACCTTTGGAAAGAACTCAAAAGTTTTTAGGTGAGACTACACCAACTCTTGCATCCAAAGTAGAAAAGTTTAAGGGTGAGACAACTCCAACTCTTGCATCACAAGTAGAAAAGTTCAAAGGTGAAACAACTCCAAGTCTTGCATCACAAGTAGAAAAGTTTAAAGGTGAAACTACACCGACCCCATACAACAATACTGAAAAGTTCAAAGGTGAAACTACACCAAATTTGTATGATAATACGGAAGAGTTTAAAGGTGAAACTACACCAAAACCACTTACATTCCAAGAAAGATTTTTGGGTGAAACTACACCAAAACTATTTACTTTCCAAGAAAGATTTTTGGGTGAAACTGAACCTGAACTGATAGAACAAGGTGATAAAGATAAAGGTGAAACTACACCAAGATTATTTACATCTAATAGATTGCCTGACCTTGAAGACCAAGCAAAAGATTTTGGAGTAGTTGACTTTTTTACAAATGATAAAGCAATTGGATTTACTCCAAAAATAGACACCACTTCAAAGTTTGTTGGTGTTAATCCTTCTGCAACTATATTTGATACTACAACATCAATTCGTTCGTTAAAAGATACTCCCGTTCTATATAAGACATCTTTACAGCTTGACAATGGATTAGGTAAAAATTATAGTGATAGTGTATTAAAAGACACTTATAACGGACTTACAAATAAATCAGGTGGTAATGCTCACGAGTTATTAAAACAAGATGCATTTAACACTTGGGTTATTAAACAACCATTCATTGTTACCGGTATCCAAGATGGTAAAGGTAAGGAATTCAATTATGGACCCGGTGGTTTATCATTTATTCGTGGTGGTGCTGTAACCGCAACCACAAGAGCTCTTTTTGATGTTGCAAGAATTTCACAATTCTTACTAACCCCTCGTGGTATTATTTGGGGATTAAAGCAAGTTGGAATGCAGAGAAGTCAAAGGTGGGGTAAAATTTGGACTCCAGCTAATCTATTGGCTACCATTGGCGGTCAACATATTGGATTTAGACCTGATAGACAAGGTACATTTCCGGGAGATGATAGTGGTAGATATGACACTTCAGGTAAAATTGACAATATATACAAACAATTAAGTGTAACCGGCGATGGGCTTCCATTTACATTGTCTACGGATGTTCGTGGTGGATTTGATTCGGTATATGGTATTGGTATTACAACTACAACTCGTGGTGGAAATACATTTAATAACGCTAGCAAAGATGCCGCAAATCTACGAGCAGGTGTAATAAATATTGTTAATACTCCCCGTGGCAGCCAAGAAGCTAGACTCAACCCATTCAAGCAAAAATTTAATCCATTTGAAGAAAAAGGCGTTTTAAATTTTAAGAAAGAATTTACCCCAAGTACCTACGGTAAAACTTTACCAACTAATGTTGATGATAAATTAAAATTTGGTGTAATTCAACAAACATTGGAACAATCGCCAATTCCAATTGATGAAAAAAACGAAACAAAAACAAACTTATTAAAGTCTGATGGATTTTATGGTAATCAGCCGGATGTTGGTGATTATGAATTTCTTTCATATGGTAAGATTAAAAGAAGAGCCGATGAATTTCCACTTCAATCTCCAAGTGATTTTAGAAGTTTATATGATATGAGTAGAAAGTCAGACCTTTCAAAAGAAGCTGATTATACTAATAAAAATATTCACAAAAGTTACGGATTACCCAATCCATTATCAAGTGATAATAAAATTCCAAAATATTTAAGTGGTGCTGACTCTGTTAAAAAATTCACTAATGATATTTCAGTAGACCCTCTTAACAATACTATATTTAATCCGGAAGGTAAAATTTCACCCGATTTTGTAACTTTATTTTTTGCAACCGATAATAGAAGTGGGGCTCAAGATAGTTCAAAAATAATTCAATTCCGTTCAACCATTTCCGGTCTTACTGAAACTTATTCTCCATCATATAATCCAATCAAGTATCCGGGTCGTGCTGACCAAGGGTATATGTATGAGTCGTTTGAAAGAACACTTACATTTAACTTCAAGGTTTATGCTAACTCACGAAGAGAAATGAAAAATATGTGGTTAAAAGTCCAAGAACTTGCAAAATTGACTTTGCCTGATTACTCTGGTGGACCATACTCTGGTCAATTGGTATTTTTTAGATTGGGTGACCTTTGGGGTCAAGGTTCAAGTGGTATTCCTTCAATTATTACTGCGTTAACTTATACTTATAACGATGACCATCCGTGGGACATAAACTACGATGGTGAATTAGGTGAACTTCCAATGGGTGTTGATGTGAACATTAGTTTAACTTTACTTCCAGGAGATGCAACAGGTGGTAGAAGATACGATGTAGATGGGTTGGCTTTGTATTCATACAATACAGAATTTGCCACTGGTACCCTTTTAAATAAAGCTAAAGCTTTAGCACCAATTACAGGTACTTAATTATGCAACGATACAAAAACATAGAAATTAGAAAAACTGATACGGGTAGAAGATTTCGTAAGACTGTTCAGTATCCTGTAATTGAACCATCATTTGAAGACACCTATATTATTGGTATGGAGTCAGACCGATTAGATAATTTGGCTTGGAAATATTACAAAGACACATCTCTTTGGTGGATTATTGCAAGAGCAAATGGGGTTGGTAAAGGTGACTTATCGGTTCCACCTGGTTCCCAAATTCGTATTCCTGCAAATCCATTGGATATCGTAACTAAATTTAATGAATTAAATAGTATATAAAATTATGGGAATGTTAACTCCTGGTGGTTTTGGAGCGGCTGGAACTTTGAATGCAAGAGAAAGTTGGGTCGCGGGTAGTTCCGTTTCAGCTCGTGCTTTAGAATGGTTACACCAACGAAGGTCATTTGGTTCAGTTAAATTTACTGGCGATAATGATGGATTTGATTGTAAAGCTGAAGCTTATAGTTTATCGTTTGGGACAGGTGATGAAGCTGCTTTAAAACGAGCTGGCAGATATGTTCCAAGACCACACTTAACTTCAATCACAACAAAAAACCAAGGTAGTGGTGATATTTCAGACATCGCTATGTGGGATATTTCATTTGAGTATGTAGTGTATTCACAAGCTGATTTTAATGCGGCTACTACTGCTTTTATGATTCCTGGAAACTTTGTAGATGTTACGTTTGGATGGAACAATGAGTTTGGTTCAATATCAATTAAGCAAGCTGGAATTTATAACTTTAGTTGGACTTATAATTTAGATGGGTCTTGGACTTGTAATGCAAGTGCTTTGGCCAAAACCGCTACCGCGGGTGGTTTTGTTATTAAACCATCATCTAAACCATCAACTTCAAAAGACCCCTCTGGATCTGAAACGGAATATTTTGGTATAGGTGCACAACTACAAGCAAACGCTGACGGTGCATTAAAACTTGGTAGGGATGATGGTGGTGGTGTAATAAACGATGGTTTAGAAGAAGGGCAAGCTAAAGCAAATGGTCCTTATGGTGTTATAAAAATCCAAAAAGAAGCAAGTTCTTGGGAGATGTTAACATCATTAGGTAGTGCAAATGAAATAGTTGTCTCGTTCGTTCAACTAAAAGCTATAGTTTCTTTTTTAAACGCTTCTGCAATGGCTCCTAACGGAAAAATAGAATCCAATGAAGCAACCTTTGTAAACAACTTTATTTTAAAATCAGCCGACCCTACGCGAATTTTAATGCCAGGTCGTGGTGCTAATTACAAAGAAACAGGTGGAAAAACTAATGATTTTAGTGCTATTGGTGGAACCTTTGGTAAAGTAGAAGATATTTGGATTTCAACAGGTTTAATAATTGAAATAGAAAATAAATTATTAGAGCGTAAAAAAGAAGGTGAACAAGCATCATACACGGTTAATCAATTTATGAGTCAGCTATTAAAAGAGATAGAAACTGAAACCGGCTCCGTTGTGAATTGTTATCTACAATCAGACCCACAATCAAGTGGTGTTAAAATTTATACCATAGTAAACCGACATAATGATATTGTGGGTGGTGTTGGTGCTGGATACACATTTAAAACCCTTACGCCTAATTCTATTATAAAGGGAATTAGTATGTCATCCAACTTGGATGCTGAGATGTCAGCTATTGCTTACACGGGTGGTGGTGGTAAATATCCAAATAATGCAATCAAAAAAGTTTTTAATTGTACTCCAAAGAATGAAAATGGCGCTGATGGAGCAAAGGAAACTACTGATGAAGACCTTAAAAAGAAAATCAAACAAATGGGTGATAACTACAGCATGAATGAAGTTTCTGAATTTAGAACCATTTTAAGAAAACACTTTATGAGTAAATTATTCCCATCTGCAAAAAGTATTCCATACTCAATTAACTTAAGCGTTACCTTTGATGGAGTAGATGGTATTCAGTTTTTTAACACATTTACGGTAGATAATCTGCCTGGTGGTTTTGGTGATGTGTTCTTTGCCGTAGGTGAAATTGAACACTCTGTATCGGATGGTAATTGGGACACGACTATTGTTGGTTATATGATGATTAACACATAAAATGAGTAGAAGAAGAATATATTACCCAGAGGGAAAAATCCAAAAAGGATTATACACCATCGGAAAACAATGGATGACCGAAGATGGTAAAGAATACATTGGTGGGTATCACACCTACACCACAGGTGAAGTTTTTACTCAAGCATCCTATGTTCGAGATGTATCAAAAAAATTGATACCATACAAGGATGTAAGTCAACAATCGGTAAAAGAAGTATTTGATTACGATGATTTACCAAAAAAGGGAGTCATAAGTGAGTATTTTTTTCCAAACTATTCTAAACCAACGCCTGTTGAAAGTGATTATCTAAAAGGATTTTTAAATAGATACTTTGTAAGAAGTATGTCAACCAACATTATTATGGAAACCTCAATACGAGATTACAAAAAAGTCCAACCAGAGAATTTCCACAAAACAACAATTACTTGGAAGATAACAGGTCCAATTAACGATACGGGCTCCGAGCCCGGAATTGAAGACACCAACCGCAGATTGGTAAATTTGGCTGAAAGAGAAGTCAAAGGGATAGTAAACTACATAACAAACTTTACCGAGTTCAGAAAGATTTAACAATTTCTTAACATTAGGAATTTGGCAGTTCCAATATTTTTCGTATCTTTATATAGTAATAATAAACAAATGAAAACTATGAATTACGCTGAATTAAACCAAATGTCTATTGAAGACCTCCGTATGTTAAACAAACGAGTTGTTGAAGTCATTAAGATGAAACGCCGTGTCACCGCCCTTGATGTTAAAGAGGGTTTGTGGGTTGGGGCTACTGTCCAAGTGAATCACCCCAAGTTAATGGGTAAACAACTTCGTGTTGAAAAGATTAACCGAGCTAAAGCTTCTTTGTCTGTGTTAAATGGGGTTGGTTTCTACAATGTTCCCCTTGGAATGATTGAAATCGTAAAATAATTAGATATGGCTATTGTAAATTTCCCCAAAACACGAGGCATTGAGATTGACCTCACAGGTCCTCAAGGTAACGCATTTTTTCTTCTTGGAACTGCAAGTAACCTTGCTAAACAATTGGAGTTAGATGGTAGTAAGATTATGGAAGAAATGAAAAGTGGTGACTATGAGAACCTTCTTCAAGTCTTTGACCGACACTTTGGTTCAATCGTAACCCTTTACCGATAATATGGAACTATCAGAACTTCAAGGTAAAATTGTTAAGGTGGTCGTACCTGTTAAAGGTAAGTCGTTCTCAATGAATTTGAAAGTATGTCGTGTTAAAGCACGTTCAGTTTTATTCATTGAAGTAATTAAACCTGAACGAAAGAACATATTTCGTAAAGCATCTATGAAAATGTTAGATTCGTTTAATCAATCAACAATCACATTCAAAGATAGCACTTTGCTCGATAAATGGGAATCTTCATGGGATGCTATTGGAACTGTAACCCCCGGTAGTAAAACTTACGGACAAAAACATTTTAGTAACCACTCAAAAGGATGGGCTCCAACAATAAAACGCCCTATGGGTTCATCAATTGATGCTCTTGCAGCTAATCCACCTTGGAAAAAATCAACAACAAACTCATCTGCTGGGTTTCCGATGGTTTAATTTGGATATTAACGAATAATTTCGTATATTTGTAGTGTGAAAATAGTAGACACGCAGGAAGAATTACAAAAACATCTCTCTGAACTCTCCGAGAAGGTTGTGGTGTTCCCCATTCTATCAAGTTTGGAGAAACACCCACGGCTCTCTCGTATATCATCTATTTTGATTTCCGATGGTGAGTTGGACTTGTTTGTAAATTACCATAATATAGAAGCGTCTACAATTTCACAAAAGATTGATTTTAAACCATTTAAAGAAGTATGTGTAGTGGGTTTAAAAGAGTTCTTACACCACTATGACTACATAGACAATATGTTTGACCTTGAAATGGAGTTATTCCATCAGGCGTCAAATTTTGATGTAGATGAGAAACCAATTTATACGGTATTCCGTAGAAGAAAAGCTCCAAGAGCAAACGACCTTATCCCCATTTGGAAACACTACGAACAATTCCAAGATTGGAAAAACTTGTGGTCGCAAAATACGACCTCAAGTAAGTTTTCACAACTATATCCTAAAAGTTTAAATTGGATGGAGTTGGGTGGACTAAAAACTGCGGATGGTATTGAATATACTCAATACAATATGTTGACTACCACATCACGACCATCCAATACATTTGGTGGAACAAACTATGCGGCTCTCCCAAAGGATGGTGAGGTTCGTAGTAGGTTCATATCAAGGTTTGTGGGTGGTAAGTTATACCAACTTGACTTTGATGGATATCACCTACGACTCATTGGTAAACTTATAGATGTAGACATTCCATTAAACATAAAAGCACACCAATGGTTGGCTGACCAATATGGGGCAGATATCAAAGACGCAAAAGCCATCACTTTTCGACAATTATATGGTGGGGTCCAAGATGAATACAAACATATCCCATTTTTCAGTAAAACCGCAGAGTATATTGAGACCCTATGGCGTCAGTTCTTGGTAGATAAGGTAATTTATACACCAATATTCAAACGAAAGATAGTTTTTTCTGATGATTTGAACAAAAATAAACTATTTAACTACATTCTTCAGTCCGTTGAGACCGAAAGGAATATAATTATACTTGATAAATTGTCTAAACTAAAAACCCAGCACTCTTTACCAATACTTTACACATATGACTCAATTTTGTTTGATGTCCATAAAGATGATGTAAATTATATTAGTGAAGTAAAATCCATAATGGAAAAAGATGGATTCCCCGTTGGCGTTGAAGTAGGTGACAACTATAAAGAAATGGTTACAACACATATTTGATATTTATACTTATGAACAAACTCATTGAACGTATTTCCAAAAAATGGTGGAATGAAGTCGGATACGAACTTTACAACAATCCTTTAAGCGAAAGGTCTGTTGCAGGATTGTATTCAGTTTTATTAGAAGAATTTGATGAGAAAAGAGCTAAAGAATTAGTATTGGCTATTTTAGAAGGTGGCGGTCCAATCCCACCTAAAAAAGAAGAAGACCCTAATGAAAAGGAACTTGACCAATACGATATGTTAACTCAAATTGAAAAGGATGAGTTAGATAAAAAAGAAAAAGATATTGATGAAGACATTTATGTAAAAAATAAAAAGTCCGGTTCAGTATATAAGGTTAAGAAACACAATGCCGAAACCCAAGACCTTGCTAGTGATGATGAAATTGAAACTGCAAAAGCCAAACGAGATACCTCAAAACAAAAATTAGAAAAGGGTGAGTTTGACCCTCAAGAAAACAAAGAGTCAATAAATTCTTTCATAGAGGTGGGTTTTAGTGATAGTGAAGGAGCACCAGGTTCGCCAGGTTCTATGTTAAATGAAATCGTGTCCATTACATCAGCTACGGATTCCTTTAATTCCGGTAAACCATTTGATTACGACTCTCAACTTGAAAGTAATGTTAATAAGTTAAAAGGTTCAGGTCTTGGTGATGAAAATGATGGAACAGCACCACCCTCGGGCGTTACTCTAAAAGAAGCTCGTGATATTGCTAAAAAATATGGAGTTTCAGTAGGTCTTGCTGGAAAATGTATTATTGCAACTCGTGCTGCTCAAAGTAAAAACAATCATATTACCGAAAAAATTTCAAATGCTAACGGATTAAAAAATCCAAAAGCAACTCCATTTTTTGGTGATAAGAATGGGTTGAAGGCCCAAGAAAATATGATTAACTCGACTAAAGGTAGAGTTATGTTGGGTAATACTGAAGTATCTAAAGAAGAGGCCGTAAAAATTATCAAAAGCGGCGGTGGTGGTGCTAATCCATCGGACACTGCCATATTTGTTACTGATGAAACCACCGGTGATACATACATGACATTTTATTCGGATAAAGATAATGTGAATGCTATTGTAGCACAATCTTCATTGAGGGCCGAAGGTAAAGTTAAAAAAGAGCAAATTCGTAAACTTGCTGAAAGTGGTAAACTCACAAAAGAACAAGCCGCAAAAATGGAATCCATCATTGATGATTCGGTAAAAGAACACGAGCGATTGGAAGCCGAATTAGACAATGTAACAACCGGTCCAGCCAAACACCTTTCAAATCAAAATCCAGAGGAATTGGCTGATATAGCAAAAACCACATCTGCTGGCAGAGAGCCGGACAAATATTGGAAAAAAGCGGTTACTAATCAATTATTGGGTAAGAAACCAAATAAAGCTATGTTATCCGAATTGCCGGATGGCCATTCAAATCCACCAACTGACGCTGAAATGATGACAGCGTTTGTTAAATACGCTAACAATCCCGATTCTACTTTAACAAAAGACCAACAGCGACTTATCTCTGATATGAACAAAGCTACGGATGGTCCAAAGATTGGTGGTGCTATTGGAGAGATTAGAAAGAAGACGGTTGAGAGTGATATGAAGATGTTGAATAAACTCAATGATACCACTATTAAGTTAGATGATGGAACTGAAGTTCGTATGGGTAATTACCTTGAAGCCGAATCGGTTGTTGAAAAATTACATTTAGGAATGCAGTTTGGTGGAGAAGGTGTTTTTTCGGACTCTGACGCATTCTATCAAGAGAGTGGTGGTGTTAAGGTTGACAAGGAAACCTTGAGTAAATGTTTACCATTCAAAGATAAAAATGATATGATATCCAACTTTGAGGTAGGTGAGGAACGTGAAGTTACAAAACGAGGTAGTGATGTAATTACCGGTGGTTCTAAAATTGTGTACGTTATTACAAAACAGGGAGAACGAATTCCTATTGGTGAAAAGTTACAAAGGTCAAAACGGGGTGACTTGGGTAAGCTGGCCACGGTTTACAAGTATAGCCCTGAAATGCAAAAATGCTTTAAGAAAAACGGATAATTACGGAGATATGAGTGAAAACCCAATTGTTATGCACCTTCACAAACGAAGAATCATTTGAAAGTATTGTAAACACAATTCTGAAAACTCACGAGTTGTTCAGTAGAAAAATCTTTATCCTAAAATTAGAACCATCAAAAGAATTGGTAATTAGCTATAACATCATTCCAACAAATGAAAACTCATTCTTACCAAACACAATAATGGTTCATCGTAAAAAAGAATCAAATACAATGTATACCATCAATGCGTTAAATAGACTAATATCAGACCTAAATGGAGGTGTGGTAGATAAGTCTTTTCAAATTGATTGGGATATTTATAGAAACAGTGTGATACTCACCAATGGGGATTCATACAAGGTTTTGAAAACAAGTTTGTTTCGCATCGTAGATGTAAAATAAAAAATAAAAAATATTGGAATACATTTGGAATTGTCAGCCAAATGTTGTATATTAGTGACTAGTTAATGTTTAACAAATAATAAAAAATGGTATAATTATGGCTATTGATTTAAACGCAATTCGCAACCGTCTGAATTCTCTTCAGACAAAAGTCCAAAAAACGGACAATTTATGGAAGCCGACTCCCGGCAAACAACAAGTACGGATTCTTCCGTATATCCACAACCCCAACAACCCTTTTATTGAACTATATTTCCACTTTGATTTAGGTGGTAAGAATGTCATTTCACCAATTTCATTTGGTGAGGCTGACCCTATTGTAGAGTTCGCTGAAAAGTTGAAGGCAAGTGGTAATCGTGATGACTGGAACCTTGCAAAACAACTCACCCCCAAAATGAGAACTTATGTTCCTGTATTGGTTCGTGGTGAAGAGTCTGAAGGTGTTAAGTTTTGGGGATTTGGTAAGCAAGTCTATCAAGAACTTCTTGGTTTCTTTGCTGACCCTGACTATGGTGATTTGACCGACCCTGTGAATGGTCGTGATGTTACGGTAGATTTCAAAACCGCAGCTGAAGTTGGTAAATCTTACCCTGAAACTTCAATTCGTGTTAAACCAAACACAACCTCTATTTCAGAAGATAAAAATATCTTGGAGATGGCAAAAGAACAAATTGATTTATCAACTATGTTCAAACGCATGTCTTACGATGAAATGGAGTCTATGCTTCAACAATGGTTGGAAACTGGCAAGGTAGAAGATGGTAAAACTGAAACAGCTGATGTTTCACAACCATCAACTCCAGCTCAAACAACTTCTAAAGCTTCTAATGTTAAAGAAGCATTTGATGACCTTTTCAACGATTAATTTATGGCTAAAAAAGTAGAATCATCTCGTGATGAACTATCTTCTATCCTAGCCTCTAATCTCAACAAGAAGTTTAAGTCTGTCCACAAGGTGGCTTTCTTCTTGGATGGGTCAGAACAAACCCCCACCGATTTGGATGAGTGGGTATCTACTGGCTCCCCAATGTTAGACCTCGCCATTGCAAACCGCCCTCACGGCGGTTTGCCGGTGGGTCGCATTACGGAGATTACGGGTTTAGAAGGAAGTGGTAAATCACTACTCGCAGCTCACGCTATTGCAGATACTCAAAAGAAGGGTGGGCTTGGTGTTTATATTGATACCGAAAACGCACTGAACCAAGATTTTCTTGAGGCGATTGGAGTTGATATTAAAAAAATGTTGTATGTTCCATTGGAAACAATAGAAGATATTTTTGAAGCAATTGATTCTATCATTGAATCAATCCGTGCAGCAGATGGTGATAAAAAGAAATTGGTAACTATTGTAGTTGACTCCGTTGCTGGGGCTTCTACTAAAGTTGAGATTTCTGCTGATTACGACCAAGCTGGATATGCAACTCAAAAGGCAATTATCATTTCAAAGGCTATGAGAAAGGTCACGAACTTAATTGGGCGTGAACGAATCTCTTTAATCTTTACAAATCAACTTCGTACCCGTATGGGTGTGTCTTTTGGTGACCCTTGGACTACATCCGGTGGTAAAGCAATTGCGTTTCACTCATCGTGTCGTATTAGACTAAAACAAATGGGTCAGTTAAAAGCAAAAGTTGGTGGTGTAGACCAAGTTGTGGGTATTAAAACCCGCGCTCAAGTGGTTAAAAACCGAATGGGACCACCTCTTCGCTCTATTGATTATGATATTTACTTTGATAGTGGTATTGACAATTATGGTTCTTGGTTAGAAATGATGAAGACCTACAAACTTGTAAATCAGTCAGGTGCTTGGTATACCTATGTGGATACTGAAACTGGCGAAGAAATTAAGTTCCAAGCCAAGAACTTTGAAGAAATGATGGAGTCACGACCAGAATTGAAAGAAACAATCTATCAAAAAATTTGTGATACTTACATTATGTCTTACAAAGAGTCAAGTGCTCAATCAAACATTGATAATGTTGAATTAACCGATTTTGATGATTAGTAAATACGCAGAACTCCTTAAAGAAGTTAAGAAAGAACATTTAGAGGTTAAAGAAGAACACCTAAATGATAGAGTGCTTATTGTAGATGGATTGAATCAGTTCATTCGTGTCTTTGGGGCAGTTCCTGCGTTAAATGATGATGGTGAACACTGTGGTGGTATAACAGGTTTCTTGTTATCCACCGCAGCAACCATCAGAATTATCAAACCAACTCGTGTAGTTGTAGTATTTGATGGTAAGGGCGGGTCCCAACGTAGAAAGTCAAAATATAGTGGTTATAAAGAAGGTCGGACCGGTTTAACCAAAATCAACCGATTGGCTGGTTATGAAGACCTTGAAGACCAACAACAATCAATGAGGTATCAGTTCGCACGGCTGATTGAATACCTACAAGTATTACCGGTGTCGTTGACATACATTGACCACGTTGAAGCGGATGATATTATAGCATATCTTGCAAATCACTATTTCCAAAAAGAAGTGGTAATTGTATCATCAGACAAAGATTTTCTTCAATTGATAAACCCACGAATTAAAGTGTGGTCTTCTAATAAAAAGAAAATGTATGATGAGTCATTAGTTAGACAAGAGTATGGTGTAATATCTCAAAATCTTGTGTTTTATCGTGTCCTAACCGGAGATACTTCTGATAATATCAAAGGTGTTAAAGGTGTTGGTGATAAGACCATAGAAGCCAAAATGTCGTTTTTAAACAATGGTGAATTGGAGTTAGATGAGTTCATAAATGAGTGTTCTAATGTAGATGAAAAACTATCAAAAAAGTTGATGGATAATGTAGATGTTATACGAATGAATTTTGACCTCATGCAATTACGAAATCCAGAAATATCATCATCCATTACATCAAACATTCGTAATATTATGGATGGTGGAACTCACCGATTAGATATTATAGAGTTTAAGAAAATGTTTATGGGTGACAAATTATATACCGCTTTTGCTGATGTAGATTCTTGGTTAAGAAATTCTTTTCTAAATTTAGATATACTCATTAAGAAGCATTTAGATGGTAAATGATTTTGATACAAGAGTTTGGTATGGGACAATTGAGTATGGTCCATTTTGTGCTACTAATTGGTTTTCAATTGGTGGTGTAGAACATCCATTATTCAAAACTTTAGTATCAAGGATAAAGTCCGAAGTGCCTGAAGCATATAACTTTGAGTTATACACTATGGGTGGTATTTTAGAAGATTGGATGAGTTGGGACGTTGACCTAGCTTTAATAGGTGAATACAAACCAGACTTAATTAAAAAGTGTTTTGAAGGGATTGTTGGTATAGCATTTGATTTACATTTATATGTAGATTTACAATATCAAGAAAAATTATGGCGAATTGATGAGTTTTCAAAAACAGGTCAATTAAACGAAATACACGAAAATTACGAATTATCAAACTATTTTGTAAGAGATGGTCAGATTGAAGACCTCAGCCATTATCAACTGATTGATGGAATCTATAAGCGTAATGTAATATATCCATATCCCAAACATATTAAAAAATATGAAGAAGGTTATGTTTATAAATCGCCACTTCGTTTGGTTTAAGATTTGGATAATTCAAAATAAAGTCGTATATTAGTGTCTATGGAAAAATTCGGAAGTAAATACGGAACATCGTTCCAAAACAAAATCATATCAGCGTTGTTGAGTGATAGGAGTTTTTCTCGCCAAGTATTTGACATTATAAAATCAGAATACTTTGATTCAGAAGCATCAGAGTGGTTGGTTCGTGAAATTATGTCTCATCTTGAAGAATACGAAAAACTACCAACGCTGGATGTTTTAAAAGTCCGAATTAATACCGTAGATAGGGATGTTCTAAAAACAAGTATTGTAGATACACTTAAATTTGCGTGGAATCACCTTGAAAGTGATGATTTAGACTATGTTAAAGAACAAACCCTTGACTTTTGTAAAAATCAATGTATAAAGAACGCCATTCTTGATTCCGTAGAGTTATTAGAACAAGGTAAGTATGATGTGATTAAAAAGAAGGTTGATGATGCTATGAAAGCAGGTCAAGATTCTAATTTGGGTCACGAATACAAAACCATGATTACGGAACGATATGAAGATTCTATCAGAAATGTAGTATCAACCGGATGGCAGTGCATTGATGAAATTACGCAGGGTGGTTTTGGAAAAGGTGAATTAGTTTTATTTGCCGCCCCTCCCGGCATCGGTAAGTCGTGGTCTTTAGTTAACATCGGCGTGGCGGCTATGAAATTAGGTAAGACTGTGGCTCACTACACCCTTGAATTAAATGAAGGGTATGTAGGACAAAGATACGATGCTGTTTTGAGTAAGATTGCAGTTGCAAATCTGAAATACAATATGGAAGATGTTAAGAAATCAGTTATGAATGTTAAGGGAGACTTGATTGTAAAACATTACCCAACCAAAACCGCCAGCGTGACTTCATTAAAAGCCCATATGGATAAGATGATTTTACGAGGTAAAAAGCCGGATGTTGTAATAGTGGATTATGCTGACCTACTGCGTGGACCATCAAACAAAGAACGACACGAAGAATTAGAAACCATTTTTGAGGACTTGAGGGGTATGGCTGGGGAGTATGAAATACCCGTTTATACCGCATCTCAAATTAATCGCAGTGGTGCAGATGATGACATTATTACAGGCACCAAAATCGCAGGTTCATTTTCAAAAATGATGACCGCTGACTTTGTAGTATCTCTTTCTCGTAAGATTGAAGATAAACTTGCTGGAACAGGAAGATGGCATGTCATTAAGAATCGTTTTGGTCCTGATGGTATGACTTTTCCATCAAAAGCCAACTTCTCTACGGGTGAAATTTCCATCTATAATGAGGATTCCATTTCTGGTCAACAAACCAAAAAAGAGATGAAAGGTGGGGAGAGTTTAGTAAGAAAAGAACTTGCTCAAAAATATAAAGAAATGAAGGGTGAAATAGATTTTTAACTACTATGTATATTCACCCACACAAAAATATGTCTAACAATTTAACGGAGAAATCGCATGTCACTATTTGATGAACGAATCCCATACAAACCCTTTGAGTATCCTGTTTATTATACCGATGGTTGGTTATTACAAGCTCAAGCATTCTGGCTACATACCGAAATCCCAATGCAAGGGGATGTAAAAGACTGGAATGAAAATTTGTCAGTTTCGGAAAAAAACTTGGTGGGAAACATTCTTTTAGGATTTGCTCAAACCGAATGTGCTGTTTCTGATTATTGGACTACAATGGTAACCCATTGGTTTCCAAAACACGAAATTAAACAAATGGCTATAATGTTTGGTTCACAAGAAACCATTCACGCTACAGCGTATTCGTATTTGAACGAAACTCTTGGTCTTGAAGATTTTGAAGCGTTTTTACACGAGCCCGCTACTGCTGAAAAGTTTGACTTACTAATTCAAACTAAAGCAGAATATAACCACGAAGATTTGAAGTGGAGTAAAGACGCAAGGGAAGATGTTGCTCGTTCACTCGCAATCTTTTCCGCATTTGCAGAAGGTGTGTCACTTTACTCATCATTTGCGGTTCTTTACTCATTCCAAATGAGAAACCTTCTAAAGGGTATTGGTCAACAAATGAAATGGTCAGTTCGTGATGAATCACTACACTCAAAGATGGGATGTCAACTTTTCAGACATATGTGTGATGAGTTTCCTGGTCTAAAAACGGATGTTAGAGATTCAGTTATTGAAGCGGCTGAATTGATTGTAAAGTTAGAAGAAAACTTTATTGATAAAATGTTTGAAATGGGTGACCTTGAAAATCTTAACTCAAAAGATTTGAAAAACTTTATTCGTAAAAGAGCTAATGAAAAATTAGTAGAGTTGGGATATGACCCACACTTTAATTACGATAAAGAATCAGCCGACCAGTTGGAATGGTTCTATCACTTAACAGGTGGTTTGACTCACACCGATTTCTTTGCACTCCGACCAACGGATTATTCCAAAGCGGGTGAAGGTGAAAATTGGGAAGATATTTTTTAATAAAAGATAAATTATGGCAAAAAATTATGGCGAAGAGTTCGGATGGGAACTTGGTATAGATTTCCCGGTTTGGGGCAATACTGAAATTTATGTAAAAACAATCTCAAAGGGATACCTACTTGTAGGAGAAACCCCAAAGGATGCTTACTGGCGTGTATCGGCCGCAGTGGCTCGTAGGTTGGGTAAACCCCAACTTGCTAGTAAGTTTTTTGATTACATCTGGCGTGGGTGGCTTAATCTTGCTACTCCGGTTCTTTCAAACACGGGTACTGATAGGGGACTTCCGATATCTTGTTTTGGTATTGATGTTGGTGACTCAATCCAAGAAATTGGGGCAAAAAACCTTGAAATGATGTTACTTGCCAAACACGGAGGTGGTGTTGGTATTGGTGTTAATATGATTAGAGCGGCAGGTAGTAAAATTACCGGCAATGGCACATCTGATGGTGTGGTCCCATTTTGTAAAATCTATGACTCAACAATCCTTGCTACAAACCAAGGGTCAGTTCGTAGAGGCGCTGCTTCAATTAACTTAAACATTGAACACGGTGATTTTGACCAATGGATTGAAATCCGTGAACCAAAGGGTGATGTAAACCGACAATCTCTAAACCTACACCAAGCAGTAATCATCGGTGATAAGTTTATGAGAAAACTTGAAGAAGGTGACGCTGAAGCAAGACGCAAATGGGGTAAGGTTCTTCAAAAGAGAAAAGCTACCGGCGAACCCTACATTATGTTTAAAGGTAATGTAAATAAGACCAATCCGGAAGCATACAAACAAAACGGATTAAAGGTCTTTATGACTAATATTTGTTCGGAGATTACACTTCACACGGATGAATCACACTCTTTTGTATGTTGTTTATCATCAGTCAATTTGGCTAAATATGATGAGTGGAAAGACACCGACCTTATCTACACCGCAATTTGGTTTTTGGATGGTGTATTAGAAGAGTTTATTCAGAGAGCCAAGAATATGAGAGGATTTGAAAATTCGGTTCGCTCTGCTGAAAAAGGTCGTGCTTTAGGACTTGGAGTTCTTGGATGGCATACTTACTTACAACAAAGAGGTCTACCATTTGAAGGTTTACAAGGTCAGTTTGAAACTCGTAAAATCTTCTCTCAAATGAAGATTGAAGCTGAAAGAGCATCTCGTGCTATGGCTGAAGAATATGGCGAACCCCTATGGTGTGTTGGTACAGGTATGAGAAATACTCACTTGATGGCTATCGCTCCGACTGTATCAAACTCAAAATTAAGTGGTAATGTATCTGCTGGAATTGAACCTTGGGCAGCAAATGTATTTACGGAACAAACTGCTAAAGGAACCTTTATTCGTAGAAATCCTGAATTAGAAAAGGTTCTCCGTAAAATTGGTATTAACGGAAAAGACACTTGGGATAAAATCTTACAAGATGGTGGTTCAGTTCAAGACATTGCTGAATTAGACAATTGGGGATACCTCAATAGTAAACTAACCAATCGTTCAGATATGACCGAATCTAACTTTGAAAACAAAGAAATTGATTGGGTAAAGGATGTATTTAAAACATTCAAAGAAATTAACCAATTAGATTTGGTAAAACAAGCTGGAATTCGCCAACAATATGTGGACCAATCGGTTTCTCTAAATTTGGCGTTTCCATCTCAAGCAACTCCAAAGTGGATTAATCAAGTCCATATGGAAGCTTGGAAGTCGGGTATTAAAACCCTTTATTATATGAGAACGGAATCGGTTCTTCGTGGTGACATTGCTACGAAAGCTACTGACCCGGATTGTTTAAGTTGTGATGGATAGATGTTATGATTATTATTGATAATTTTATTAAAGACAAAGAGTTTCTAAACGAGATTAGAAACGACAAAACCCTTTTTGATACAAAAGGATATCATTGGTGGGATGGTTGGTGGAATTCTCCAGCAGATACTATCAAAAAAAGATTGATTCAGTATATTTGGAGAGACAATTGTCCACCTGACCACATCTATGAATTATATGGATTTGAGTATTGGATTGGAACTTATTCAGCATCCGAAGTTGGTGATGGTAATACTGACAATCTAAATATGCACTTTGACAAAGATGAGTTTTGGTTCAAAGAAACCGGCGAATTAAGGGTTCCTATTATGGGTACGGTTTTTTATCCGTGGGAACACGATATTGATGGTGGATACCTTGAAGTATTTTCAAAAGAAGGTGAAGAGCCAGAACGAATTGCTGCAGTTCCAAATAGATTGATTATTTTTCCTGCTGGAAAATATCCACATAAAGTCACTCAAGTGACTCGTGGAACAAGATACGCAATTGCAATTAATTTGTGGGATATCGAACCATCGGGAGTTTCCAACGGACAAATGATGTATGAATGATTACATTTAGAATGTCGTTACGAGGAGAATCACACCCACAACATAAATTAACGGAAATACAGGTAAAATCTATTCGTAAATTGTGGGCTATTGGGCATAGAAACATTCGTGTTCTTGCACGAAACAATGGCGTATCATCCGCTAACATTCGTAAGATTGTAAAAGGTGAAACTTGGACTCATATTCTTTTTGGTGAATTCAATGACTACCAATGAAAGTAGAAGGTAAGGTATATTTTGACCCATCTAAATTTTCAATAAGACCCATTGCAAAATCAGTTGCAAAGGACATTATTGTAAATAACCATTATAGTGGTATTTGGACAAAAGTATCTTATGCGTTAGGGCTTTTTTATAAGTCAGAAACGGAACACCAATTTTTTAGTGGAGTCAACGAAGAGTTAGTTGGAGTTGCTACTTATGGAGACCCCATAGGTAGACATTCCGGCCAATCTATTTCACCCCTACTTGCCCGAACCGAAGTCCTTGAACTTACACGACTATTTGTTTTTGATGGATATGGGTGTAATGTGGAAAGTTGGTTTGTAGGTCAGACCTTTAAGTGGTTAAGGGAAAACGCACCCCACATCCGAGGACTCATTTCATACTCTGACCCAAAGGTTGGTCATAAGGGAACTGTTTATATGTCTACCAATTGGATTTATCAAGGTAATCGTATCAGACCCAACGACTCGTGGTTATTTAAGTGGGAAGAGGGTGGTGATTGGACTCATTCAAGAACATCATTTGTAAAGTTTGGAACCAACAATCCAAAGAAAATCCAAGAGATGACATCAGCTACTTTTTGGATAAAAAAAGAACTTCGTAAACATCGGTATGTTTATATTTTGGATAATTCAAAAAAAAGTCGTATATTAAAGTCATTAAAATACCCATCATTACCCTATCCAACGGAAAATGAAGAATTTATAGAAGAAATCTACAAATTAGACCCAATTGAAAGAGGACAATAAGACATATGTAGATACCTCAAAAGTATCCATTCGTGAAATCAACAAAGCCATTGCGAAGGATATGATTGTGACCTATCATTATTCCCACGCGTGGACTATGTGTAGATACGCTTTGGGAATATTTTACAAAACTGATGAGTTGGATATTCTTGGTAATGATGAACAACTGATTGGTGTCGCTGTATATGGGTTTCCCGTTGGTAGGTCGGCTGTAACCTCAATTATTGATGGATTGGGTAACGACCAATGTTTGGAGTTAACACGATTGTTTATTCACGATGGGTATGGGTCTAATATTGAATCATATGCATTGGGTCAAACATTTAGGTGGATGAGGGAACACGCTCGTAACATCAAAATGTTATTGTCTTATTCAGACCCATTCCAAGGTCATTTAGGTGGTATTTATCGTGCTACGAATTGGTTATTCCAAGACACCAATAAAATCCAATTGATGCCGAACTATGGTATTTCATTAGAAGGTGAAGATGGAACTTATATTCACTCACGAACTGTATTTTCAAAGTGGGGTTCTCATAATTTAGAACATCTTAAAACCGAAATTGGTAAGGATGGATATAAAGAATTCTGGCGTAGAAAAGAAATGTCTAAATTAAGATACATTCAAATTCTACCAACGAATAAAGGGGAGAAGAAGAAACTGATGAACTCACTCAAACATCCTTGTGAAACCCCACCCAAGGATATCAGCGACATTTTACCAAAAAGTGAGCGATATGAAACTTACGAACCAGAAAATATGGTAAACTTTTGGTAAATTTAACAATTTCTTAACATTAGGAATTTGGCAGTTCCAATATTTTTCGTATCTT
>ERZ807355.2-NODE-2-length-54154-cov-8.105584_pt1 | contig 54154 bp, 73 predicted proteins | sample MGYA00520898_ERZ807355 | MGnify/ENA primary metagenome ERZ807355 (study PRJEB31431, sample SAMN03801317) | freshwater metagenome | biome: Freshwater; feature: Lake; material: Water | place: Canada:St Catharines | collected 2012-08-12 | depth 1 m m ... | reverse complement strand
CCCATGAAGAACTGCATGAATCCCATGCTCTCTGCTACGGGAAGTTGGAAGCGGTTCTGGATGAACTTAGCTCCATCTGGCATTACGCTGATTGGCAACCATTCCATTTGCTTCAGCATCTTAGTTGCGTCTGGCCCTTGCCCTTCGATCATCAACATGGAGTTGAGGCGCACGGCATCTACCAGCGAGTTCATGGTGAAGTCATACTGACGACAGGCGACGAACGCCGACTCCGCTTGGCTCTTAATATCTTGGAAGAGTCCACTACCAACCGAGTCGGTCAGCATATACAGAATCTCATCCCATGAATTATATAGCCCAACTTTAAGCATCATAAACCCGTGTTGTGTTCTAACATCATCTTCGCTGATCTTTCCAGCACCTTTGATGTTGGAGTTGATGTAGTCAGAGATTGGCTGGTAGTCTTGAAGGATGATCGCTTTTGAGATTGTGCCGTCAAACTCCCTCCAGTAAACCTCGAAAAGATCAATCTTTTGGTTTACCGACAATGACCAGTTAAATCCTGACTCGCTGATTGTGCGGAAGAAGTCTTCACGGGTTTTGCGGTGATTTGTAAATGCACGATGGAAACGGATAGCGTCAATTGCTGCATCCACATTCCAACCCATTGCTTCTGCCGCTGCACGATTCTCAATCTTCTTGTAGAGTTCGTATGGAGTCAAACGGACACGGCGAACGAATTCCTCAAGGTTAGAAAAGTCAATACGGATGTCATCTGGAAAGAGAAGATCAGAAAGAAAAACGTGTTCTGGCATCCATCCCATAGGAGAATCCCACATTCCGACACCCTTTCCATACAACAGCATTTCCTCAAGGTCTTGCTCTGCGTTGTAGAGATACCCCGGCCATTCACGCAAGGCTTGGTCGAATGCCGTAGTAATGTTTTCAGTATTTACGAGGCGTTCTTTCTCGTTACCATACTTTGTCTTGATCGTGCAACAAGCCTGACGTTCGGTGATGACATCGTAATAGCTGGACTTCTGGTTATCGACGATGAATCCAAGCTGTCCGTAATTAACGTCAGATTGCCAAGGTAAACGCTTCTCCGCGAGCTTGCTATACCCAGTCGGAGGAAACATCTTATACGCTTTGTATATACGAATGCGCTTGTTCTCACGCCCGATGTTAGCCAACCTTAAATTATTCGCTATGTTCCAACAATGAGAGGCATTGGAGATTCGTGTTTCTGGTGGTTTGCCATTCTCATCAAGAGTGGCTAAAGAAAAGTTGTCATTTCCGATTGAGAGCATAGAATTTTATATTTATCTTTTAGGATAACGAGTTCAAGGCATTTCTTCGTTTGTTGCACGAACTACACCCGCGAGCTTTATGCTCAAGTTGAGTTCCAAGAACTTTGTCCGTAGCCGCAGCTACTGTGTGAATTGCTTGTGCGATACGATCACCAAGACCATCGCTATACCAGCAACGCTCACTTGGTTGACGCTGGCAGATTTGATCTTCGACCATCTGTTCAATGTTACTTGGAAGCTCAACCCCATTTGAGCGATAATCTTTCTGGATGTTCTGAATCAAACTACTCCATGTGCTTCCGTAAACTACGGCGGGAAACGTAAGGTTATTACGCTTGATCTCATATTTCCAATAAAACCCACCGACTGGTGCGAGATTTTTGTTTTTAAGTTTCATCTTGCCTTTCATCCGAAAATATATTTTCTTATTGATATGTCAAGAGTTTTTTCTTCAAACAAAGGTATTCGTCGTTATGGTATTCAATTCCCAGAAAACATGGATGACCTTGGTATTGAACTATACTGCTACGCTATAAGCCGAGGGGAATATGGTAAAGACTACTGCATCAAACAAAATATAAATCTTTCAGATTTTAAGTTACTTTCACCGCATGAGCATTTTATCAATGCAGTTAAACTCCAATGGCCGACTGAGGTTTCGATTGTAAACGGAAAATACACCAATACACAGTTGTTAAGAACACTTGAGGAACTTTGCAATAACCAAGACATTTGTTTGGCTGGAGCTGCTTCAATGGGAAAAAGTTTTCCAGTCGGTCTTTGGATTTACCTTGATTGGTGTTCTGCCCCGCATTGCACTTCTTCATGGGTAGCTACTACTACCTTGGGAGCATCCGAAGATCGTATCTGGGGCATCATCTCAAAACTCTATAAATGCGCTCGCGTTCAGATAGGTAAACTAATCGACTATCGCCACATGATTGTTTGGGGTGGCGCGTCCAACGATGAAGATAAAGACTACCGCAATGCTATTAAAGCCCTTGCGTTCCAGTCAGGCAACGAGGGTCAGAAGGCTATTGATACTACCCGTGGTCGTAAAAATGATCGCGTTCGACTTGCCCTTGATGAGTTACCAGAAATGGAACTTGGGGCGATTACCGCCAAGGTAAACTTATCCGCGAATAATGATATTACGTTTATCGGTATTGGAAACCCGTCTGCTGGTGACAACCCTCATACCCGTTGGGCAATTCCAAAAGATCAATCAAACTTTGATTCTGTTTCTCCAAACATGGATAAGTGGGAAACTGGCACTGGAGTTTGTTTGTTTTACAATGGTATGCGTAGTCCTAACTTCGCCGCGCCTGCCCATGAGCCTTCTCCATTCCCGTTCCTAATGGATCGTAAGAAACAGGAAATCATGCTCAAGCAGTGTTACGGAGATGAGAATGCCATTGACTATGTTCGTAACGCTATTGGTTGGTGGCCGAAATCTGGATTTGCTCAGACAATTTTGACAGCTGACTTGATCCGTAATGCTGATACCAACGAAGAACCGCTTTGGGATTCCGAAGGATTTACTAAGGTAGCTGGATTCGATACTGCATTTACAATCGGTGGAGATAGGTGTGTTCTTACTATCGCCAAACTTGGGTTCGTGCGCGGGACTCGAAATCGTGTAATGTGGTTGGAGAGTCAGAAAGTAATCCAACTATCTGCCAACGCCGCTGCTGAGTTTGAAATCCAACTTGCTACTGAAGTTGTTTCCCTATGCCGTGCTGCTGGTGTCCAACCATCTAAATTTGGTATGGACGTGTCTGGTGATGGTGGTCGAGTTGGACAAGCTATTATCCGTGAGTGGCTACGCTTTGACTCTATGGGCGCGGCTATCGCGCTTATCTCATCTATGGGTAAACCTACTGAACGTATCGCAGCAGAGGTTGATAAACGCCCATGTAAGGATGTTTACGATAGGTTGGTATCTGAATACTACTACTCAGCCTATCACGCATTCAAGAGTCGCGTTATCTTTGGTATTGATCCTGCTTCAGATTTGGCGCGGGAACTTTGCCTCCGTAGATATACGATCAAGTCAAAAAAGATCGCCATTGAAACTAAGGATGAGCTTAAAGGAAGAACTGGATACTCGCCCGATTTGAGCGATAGCTTAATCTACGCCCTTGAAATGGCGCGTCGTAATGGACTTGTTTTTATCGGAAACGATAAACCAGTTCCAACTAACCGATTTTGGGCGCGGGATGAGGTATCAATTGATACCACTCAAGACGATGACTACGGATCAGACGATAACGGAGATTGGTAAATAGCAGGAACGGGTTTGCAACCCCTTTTCAGATGTGGGCTTTCGGGAGTCTTGGATCATAAATGACCGCCCATCCCACCATCGTCAGTGTGCTTCTACGAGAGGCCGCTCTGGTCGTGTAGTCCACCTGCCTGCTAAAATGGTGGCCGGGCTAACTCGGCATTATTGAAACTACTCCGAGGGAAAACCCAGATATAGTTTTTATCTCAGCCGCCGACCATATAAGTTAATCCAAAATTCCTTCAAGTTCCAAGGTATTCGCTACTTCTTCTGGAACTACAATACGAATCATTTTCTCTCCGTCAAGGAATCCAAGTGTTTCCTTTAAACGAATTTCGTTTTTACTTACCCAACATTGGTTGAATTTTTGCCGAAACAAAATCTTAGTTGGGTTCTCACTTACTTCAACTCCCTCGCAGATGATGCGGGATTCAAATGTATTATTTGTAGTCATAAATTATATATCCATTCTCTCTTGCCCATCCTACTTCGTGGTGGCAGCGGTTGTGGCAGGGGCGGCAAAGAACCATGAATGAGGACTTGTCACATAGGAACTTGCCCCTTCCTTTCTTATGGTGAAGGTCTGTGCCTTGCCCATTACATATCTCACACTGGTAGTTTTTCTCTTCAAAGTATTCTGCCTTGGCTTTTTCGTAGTCAGCATTTTTAACTTTCCTTGATCCTGATAAACTCTTTAACTTACCGCTTCGTTTTTTGAACCCCGTTTTGGCTTTAAGTGGCGTTTTTCTTCGTAGCATTGAAAGTATTCGGTTAGCTCTTTAAGTCCTTTTGCAGCATCAATCAGATTGTCATACTTTAATTTGACGGGGAAGGGCTTTCCTCGTTCGTGCATGGCAGTTGGTCTTGCTGCTGCGTAGGGACTGACTTTGAGAGCGTATAAGCCCTCTTCGGCCTCAATGAAGACGTGCATAATTCGATTACCTTATCTACTTGTTGTTTCTTTAAGATACTCTTGGAGTTTACTTCGATCTGGTTGACCAGTGATCCTGTCACGCCGATCTTGTCTCCGAGTTCACGGACAGTCAATTTCAATGCTCTCCTTGTTTCACGAAGTTGGTTTGCGAAAGTCTTGCGTCCAAGAGAACGAATCGTGCGTGATTGCTCGTAAGCACTCATGCAAGAATCATAAGCAGTTTCTAATGGATGTTTCATCTAAGACAAAAATAAACCAAGACTATTGACAAGTCAATACTTTTTTGTTACTATGATTGCTTATGGATAACACTAACGAAATCAAAGACAACGGAGAAAAATTACTTGCTGGAGTAAGGAAAACTGTAATGGTGACAAACCTATCTTTAGCCGCCGCACTGGATACTCCATTCATGGCTACTTACGAAAATGATACAGGTATTCTCGTCATGGCACTCAAACCAAATAACACCGCCATTCTCGCAGCTACTGGCAATAATAGCAATACTGTCGTTAAGGCAGATATTGTCATTACAAACGAAGGTATCGGTGAACGCCGCTCCACCTTCCAATGCGAGACAGAAGAAGATGCCGATCAAATCTGGGACTTACTCAACGATAAAATGTATGAGTGGTCGAAAGGTGAAGTTGAACAAGTAGAATTGAGCTAATTATCGGAACCGATAAAAAATATGCTTGACATGGAATACAACCTGTAGTAGTTTTGTCTTGTGCGAGAAATCGTGCCTTCGGGGTAGGAGCCGAAGTGAAGAAACTTAAATTAACAAACAAACAAACTATATGATCCCTTGTGGTGGTTTCACCACTCCTATGCGTCAGTTGCCGCGTTTCTTCGCCACTACAAGGGGTCGCCTTTTTTTTTAAATATGAGTGTAAGAATAATGTCAGAGGTCTTTGAACGTAGTAAGACCCAAGGTAACGCAAGGTTGGTTCTTTTGTCTTTAGCTGACTCCTGCAACGACGATGCCAGTTGCTGGCCCTCCATCCGTAAGATTGCAGAAAAAGCAAACATCTGTGAACCTATCACAAAGAAGTATCTGAATGCTTTAATCCAAATCGGAGTCATTACCCGCGATGAGCGCGAGAATCAATTTGGTAGGCAAACATCGAACCTTTACAAGATCATTGTTGAGAAGATAGGTGATGATGAAATACCGAAATCTGTGCTTCAACAAGTTGTATCACCAAGCCGAGTAAAATCAGTTGAGGGGGTAACCCGTGTTAGTCTCCCTATAATGAACCATCATAAGGAACCGAAAATAGAACCATCATCCGATTCCGCTACCGCTCCATCGAACAGCAATGAATCAACTGATTTATTCCCGACTGAAAATACGGCTAACGCCAAAGCAAGTTTCGCTACCGCTCAACGGAACGATCCCCCCACCGAGGCTAACGCAAATGTAACCGCCGCACGAAAAAAATCCCCCCCAAAATTAGTGGACGAAAAATTTATCGCTGAACTCCAGCGTCTCAACCCAGACAAGGACGTGGAGCGTGAAGCGAAAGATGCACAGACTTGGTTGCTATCACATCCAGACAGAAAATATACGAGGGGCTTTCTCGCTAATTGGGTCATCCGCTCAAAAAATATAATCAACCCAGACAAATTCCATAACAACAATAAATTCTAATGAAAAAAGTCCCAATAGCACGAAAGAGTGAAGCGGCAGTGTTGTCGCTCATCGCAATCGACAGAAACATCCTTTCCCAACAAACATGGGATAGCGATTACTTCGCCATACCAGCCCACAGAATCGTTTTTAATGCGCTCCAAGGGGTTCACCAGCGGACAGGGGTTTGCTGCCCGTTTTCTGCCATTGCAGAGCTTGAAGCAACTGGACAGCTTGAATCAGCGGGTGGTGAGAATGCGATTCACGAAATCTTATCCACAATGAAAGTAAGTTCTGGGAAGGTTTGCCAAGACATGGCAGATGATTATCGGAAGCATCTTCACAGAAGTAAAGCCTACAGAGATGTTCTTACTCTTATGGAGAAGGAAGAAGTAAACCTCCGCGCAGGCAAGGCAGATTTGCGGGAATTATCGGAAACGATAATGAAGTGCGCCGAGGATCGGACGACGAAAGTAAAACCAGTCAAAGACCTCATCATCGAAATCATTGACGAGATGGAAGGTAAGGCGGTAAAGGAATGTTTCCCTACTGGACTGCTGAAAGTAGATCGTGCGCTCAAAGGTGGAATGCACAAAGGAGAGATGATGACAGTGGCATCAGAGACAGGTGGAGGAAAATCAATCTACCTTGTCCAAGCGGCACTCGCAAACCTTGAAGAAGGCAAATCAGTTCTGTTCTTCAGCCTTGAAATGAAAGCGAAGGACATCCTAACTCGCATGGCTTGTAACTTGGCAGGTTATGCAGTGAGAGAACCAGAGGATTACAAGAACGCCAACCAACATGAACTCGCCAAAATTAGTGCCGCATTGTTGAAATTACACCAGTTGCCTATTGAAATCGTGGATGGAGTATCCGAAATTGACGAGATTGAGGCGCAAATCAACCGATACGTTGGTGAAAAACGGGCAGATGTAATTGTTGTAGATTACCTACAAATTATAGCCTGTGATGGATCGGATAACCGAGAAGGACAGATTAGTGAGATAGCAAGAAGGTTAAAGGTGGCTGCGCTGAAAAACAACTCAATCATGCTCACGGCTTCCCAGTTGAACGACGATGGAAGATTGCGCGAGTCACGGGCAATCGGAATGCACTCTGACCAAGTAGTGTATATCGAACACATCAAGGAGAAGAGTAGGTTGACGATCAAGAAGAACCGCCGAGGACAAAGGAACTACATGACAGAAATTAAGATGCGCGGTGACATCTCAAAGTTAGAGGAAATTTACTGATGAATATTGACCAAGCCTACGGAAAATCCATGAAGTTTTTTAAATATGCAATGGATATTTGGGAATCTCAAGACAAAGAAAGGTATTGCATAGCAGAGAACTATTGGAGTGAGGGAATGAAAATTTACCATGAGTATTTTTCTAATAAAAAATTATTGACACAGATACAAGATGTAGATACAATGCTTCCATGAATTACGAAACACGAACAGTCAAAGTATCAGTTGCCCCGAAAGGAGAACCACTATTCCACAATGGAGTAACAAACATAGAAATCATAGACGAGGCATCTGGTGAGTTTCTTGAAGTATCCCAATGCAATGATAACAACGATGGGAAAATCCTCATTGATCCCTACGAGTGGCCTACACTACAAGCAGCAATTGACAAAATGATAAAGGAGTGCCGTGATTACAAGTGACACACCAGAGACGGATGCGGCGTTGTATCCAATGGATCAAGTTGATATTGTTTGGCCGGAATTCGCTCGCAAACTTGAGCGCGAGCGTGACGAGGCGAAGAAAGATTCAGCGCAACTTGCGGACAGATTGTCTGGTTTAGAACTCCGCACAACAGAGGAACTGGCGAGACTGGAACGCGAGCGCGACGAGGCGCGGGAGGCTGCTATGCGATGGGAAAAGTTGGCTTTGCGTGAAGCATCAAAACTCGGAGAAATTATTTGTGGAAAGGTAATTGAAAAATGATAAACTCAAGAGCTAAAGGAGCAAGAGGTGAGAGGATGTGGAGGGATGAACTCAGAGCTGAAGGCTACACAGCTAAACGAGGACAGCAACACGCAGGAGGACAAGACTCGCCAGATGTAGTCTGCGAAGAACTGAAGGGTAAACTCCACTTTGAAGTAAAGTGTGTTCAGAATTTGAATTTAGATAAGGCTTGCGAACAAGCCGAGCGGGATGCTAAAGGCATTGCTTGGGCCGTGGCTTCAAAGAAGAATAATAAACCTTGGAAAGTCACGATGTCATCAGATACATTTTTTAAACTTCTCAGAGATGGAATGGACGGATTATGAAAAAACCAACAACAAAAACAGGTAAGGCCGCGAAAGTGGCAAAAACAATGCGTGAATACAAAGCTGGCAAACTAAAAGCTGGTATTGATCCTAAAGGACCAAAGAAAGCACCTATGGCTAAAAGTCGCAAGCAGGCCGTAGCTATCGCACTTTCACAGGCAGGAATGTCTAAAAAGAAAAAATGATTACAATAAAACAACACCCTCTGAAAAGAGCGTTTTATTTTCCAGAAACCAATTCCAAATCTTGTGCTAAATGTGGAGAAATAAAAGATTTATCATTGTTTTTTAAACATAGCGCAACATCAGATGGTCACCACTCATGGTGTAAACCATGCTGTAAAGAAGGTAATAATAAATCAAGAGAAAAAAAATACTCAACATTTGACGGGAGAATTTCTACATTTTTATTTACGTGTAAAAAAAATGCAGAAAAAAGAAAAAATGAATTTTCTTTAACTCGTGAAGATTTAATGGAAATGTGGGAACAGCAGGGCGGCTTATGTTGCTATACTGGAATCCAAATGACAACACAGGCAGCAATGCCTAATTCTGTTTCTGTTGAGCGAGTAGATAACTCAATAGGATATACAAGAGATAACACTGTTCTTGTTTGCAATGGTGTAAATTCCATGAAGTCTGCAATGAATGGAGAAGATTTTTTTCATTTTTGCAAATCTGTTGTAGACTGGCTTGGAGATGAAAATGGAGAACTTAAAGTAGATTTTAGAAAATATGACTAAACAACCAAAAGGGCTTTATGCCGCAATTCACGCCAAACGCAAACGCATCGCTGCTGGCAGTGGTGAGAAGATGAGGAAAGTTGGAAGCAAGGGCGCACCAACTGCCAAAGCGTTTAAACAATCAGCAAAAACAGCTAAGAAAAAGTAATGGAAAAGCGATTCACAAAGGTAGTAAAGAACGCCAAGACTGGTAGGACTAAGACTGTGAAGTATGGTCAAGCAGGTAAGGCTAAGGATGGTGGTGATCGTATTCGACCCGGAACGGCCAAAGGCGATTCCTACTGCGCCCGTTCAGCTAAGATTAAAGGTGATTGGAAATCCGATCCTAATAGTCCGAATAACTTAAGTCGGAAACGCTGGAGATGCAAAGGAAGCAAATCAATGCGATAATAATTGCATGAAAACCACCGCAAGAAACTATATTGTTTCAGATAAAATTATAGAAGGCAAACGCACATACTATATGTGTAAGTGTCCATCGTGCGGAGAAATAAGAAAAGTCAGAAGTGATGGTTTAGATAGAATACAAACTTGTCATCCATGCCACCACAAAGTAACTCGACCACCTCAACCAGATGATAATCATCATTGGTGTAATAAATGCAAGGAATGGAAGCTCAAAGATCAATTTAACTTTAGAAAAGATGGAAAGTCTCGCAATTGTAAGAAATGTGAGGACGCATATCGCAAGTCTAATTTAAGCAAAATTAATGAATATGCTAAAAAATATAGAAAAGATAACATAGAAAAATCTATGTTTTTTGCAGCAAAAGCCAGAGCAAAAGAACAAGGAATTCAAATTGATATTGAAATTGAAGATGTTGTTGTGCCTGAATTTTGCCCAGTTTTAGGAATTAAACTTTCAGTTGATGGAACTAAAAATAATAGCCCATCTCTTGATAGAATTGTTCCAGAACGTGGATACACGAAGGGAAATGTAAGAGTAATTTCATGGCGAGCCAATTGGCTTAAAAACAATGCAACTCCAGATGAAATTGAAAAACTATACTTAGATTCAAAATCAATGAAATGAAAATCAACGGAAAAGAAGCGGAAAGCAATGTTGATTTGGATGATGCCAGAGTAGGGTGGAAATATCCAATAAGATCAAAAGAAATCTCCAAGGCTTGCGAAGACTTCTTTGAAAAAAGAGGCATGAAGCAATATAAATTTACTGGAAAACCTAAGAATAATGAATTGCCCGAAGTGTAAATCACCTACTGAAGTTATCAATAGTCGGAAAAGAGATGGCACAGTGGCAAGGAGGAGGCTTTGTTCTTGTGGGGAAAGGTTCTCAACCAAAGAAGTAATTACTGATTCTAAACAAGTATCATTTAAACCAGTTAAAGCACTGTCTATGACTAAATCAGTAGATGGAGATTGGACAGTAAAAGTAGATGAGAACACACCCGATTGGGCAAGGAAAATGCTAATCAATCTATAATATGGATAACGGAGAACAAATAGAACAGTTTCAAAAGAAATTGGATAAATTAGTAAATACCTATGCAGATGAATTTGATCTATCAATTGCAGCAATGATAGGCACTTTGATGTGTAAGATATACGAACTCTTAGCTAACCAACATGACGAAGATGATGAGGAATTGGTATGAACAAAATAGATACTTTTCTGACAAAAGCATTAGATAAATTGTTTCAATCTGTTGGATTTGAAAAGTTTGATTCAAGGTTTTCAAATCAAGATGGATGGTATTCAATGAAAACTTGGACTGAAGACCAGTCTGATGAGTTTAAGAATTGGTTTATTAAAGAATATGTTAAAACATTTAAATATAAAAAGCCCGCAGAAAGAGAATATCAATGGTTCAACCTTATGTGGGGGTGGAAAGTAAATGACAAAAAATGAGCTGTGGGAAATATACTGCACAAAGAACCCCTCATTTGAAGAAGATGGAAAAGTTACTATGTCAACTAAGGGATTACGAAAACTCTTTGAAACAACATGGGATCAAGCAATCCGCTCAACCTACAGAGAACCGAAAAGGGACAAAACTGTAGATGACCTAATGAATATCTTCGGAATGAAATAACTTATGAGTATCGTAAACGATAAATTTAGATTTCACATTCTTGGCTTACCACACACAGTAAGTTCCAAGGAGTTTAACGCCTGCGCCTACACCCAAAAAGTAGTGAAGTTCGGGAAAATGATGACCCAGCGCGGCCACGAAGTAATCCACTACGGCCATGAAGACTCCGATCTAATCTGCACAGAACACGTTTCTGTCCTGACCAACGATGACTTCAACAAAAGCTATGGATCACATGACTGGAGGAAGACATTCTTCAAGTTCAATACGAATGACCATGCCTACCAAACATTCTACCGAAATGCTATTAAGGCAATCGGGCAGCGAAAGAAGAAGAATGACTTCATCCTACCCTTCTGGGGTAGTGGGGTAAGAACAATCTGTGACGCGCATCCTGACCTAATCACAGTTGAGCCGGGCATAGGATATGCAGGCGGACACTGGGCAAGGTGGAAAGTATTTGAATCCTACGCAATTTACCATGCGTTCTGCGGAATGCAGGCAGTAGGAAATTGCCAGCAAGATAACTATGCGGTAGTCATCCCAAACTACTTCGACAAAGAAGACTTTGACTTCTGTGACCAGAAAGAAGATTACTTTCTCTATCTGGGTAGGGTATATAGCGGAAAAGGTGTAGATATTGCTATAGATGCCACAAAACGGGCAGGGGTTAAGCTGGTAATAGCAGGGCAAAAAGAGGAAGGTTACGAGCTACCAGACCATGTAGAGTATGTAGGATACGCTGATGTTCCTACCAGAAAGAGGCTTATGGCGAAGGCTAAAGCATCTTTCGTCCCAAGTCAGTATGTAGAACCATTCGGAGGAGTCCAGATTGAAAACCTACTCTCTGGCACACCTACTATTACCTCAGACTGGGGATCATTCACCGAGAATAACTTGCATGGGATTACAGGATTCCGCTGCCGCACTATGGGTGATTATGTAGATGCAATCAAAAACATTGATATGATTGAACCTAAAAACTGCCACAAATTCGGATGTAACTTCACTTTAGAATATGTGGCTCCAATGTATGAGAAATACTTCGCGGATGTCATGGATGTTCATACAGGAGATGGGTGGTATGCCAAAGGAAACGACATCGAGGCACTTTACAAATTCTATCCATGAGCGATTACACATTTGAATCAAACTACTGGGGCGACTGCTGTAATACATTTGACGAGGATCAGAAGCACTATGTCTATGCGAGATACATGGGGCTGAAGCAGGTTGGCTACTCGTTTGATGTAGAGGGTAAATCTATAATAGACATAGGAGGAGGGCCGACATCTATGTTACTCAAGACTATCAACCTTGGTAAAGGATTGGTTGTCGATCCATTGGAGTATCCAAAGTGGACTTATGACAGGTATGCAGCGAAGGGAATTGGCTGTTTAGTCTTCCGTGGCGAAGATGTAATTGAAGAAGGGTTTGACGAGGCATGGATATACAACTGCCTCCAGCATACAGACGATCCAGAGCTAATCATTCAAAACGCACTAAAGTCAGCAAAGAAACTAAGAATCTTTGAATGGATCAATGTGCCAGCGCATGACGGGCATCCAGTGGAACTAACCAAAGAGAAGTTAGATCAATGGATAGGTAAAGAAGGTAAAACAATCCAACTCGCCGAGTCAGGGTGCTACGGAACCGCTTACTACCTATGAACTGGGATGAATATGCTATGAGTATAGCTGAGGTAGTGGCTAAGAAGAGTAAAGACCCATGGTGTAAGGTAGGTGCGGTGATCCTCAGAGAAGACCATTCCATAGCCTCTGTAGGGTATAACGGATTCCCTCAAGGTGTAGAAGAAGACTGGTCAGATAGAGAAGAGAGAAGGAAGTATGTAATCCATGCAGAACAGAACGCCCTGAGATATACAAGTCCCGGCGAAGGAAAGACACTGGTATCCACCCTACTCCCATGTAGAGACTGCCTAAAGACCATAGCCACCTATAAGATAAAGAGAGTCCTCTACAAAGATATTTACAAATCCGACCCGATAGCCTTAGAGATAGCAGAAAAAATGGGAGTCACACTAATCAAATTATGAGCGACGAAATTATGGCATTAATCTTAGCATGGAGCATAGTATCAGCCTGCTTCATAATAGAAATGATAACAAGACGATGAAAATATACATACTATTCCAAGGCTACAGAAACAACAGTAACGGCCTTCCAGTTGCAGCATTCCGCACCAAGAAATCAGTGCGTGATTATGTAAAGAAGAACTACCCATACTATCAAGGAGTAGGAAGGGTTGATCCAAACGAGATGTATTGGCAAGAAGACTTCTACTGGCTAAAGTGTGAAGACGAAACAATCAAAGTAATATGACCGCCTGCCACCAAGCCTTCCTAAAACACTACCCCTACCTAACAGAGAAATACGAAGACTTCAATGTCTGGCTATTCTCCCAAGAACTAATCTGCGTAGCCTTCCGACAAGGCTGGGCAGCATCCAACGATTATCGTAACCGATAATGAATACAAAAATCGGCGCACTGCCAACCCATAGATACATCTGGATAGATAGCAAATACACCCACGAAAACCCCGTAGGGCCAGTAGAAGCTATGTGGGTAGGGCTAACCTCCATTCCAAGCAGAGCATGGGGAATAAACGTCATCCTACGCGAAGGCGGGGCACTCTACAGAAACCTCCCACCAAACGCAGTAAGATTTAAAGAGAACTCAATCGAAAACTGGCGCATAGAAGAAAGCCAACTCTGGGACTGCTACTCATACAACTTTACCATACTACAAAACCCAATCCTAAGAGGAATGCCAGTATCAGTAAAGATCAACCAACATATACTAAGGGGAACCTACCTATTCTCAACCGCCCACCTAAACGACGGCTGGTCAGATAGCCCAGACCAAGACAAAGAGTTCATCTTCATAGAACTCAATAACGGAAGACTAACCATCCAACCAACCAACAGAGTAACATTCCAAGATAGTAGCTACACCCTACCTACTATACCAAAACTCAAACTCCAAGAAACTATCTACTCCTGTGAGTATCGGTAACGATAATATAGGCGAAGCATAGGTCAGCGTAGCTGCATGGGAACATAGATATGCGTATAGCTAAAAAATGGAGTTTTTCTAAGGAGAGGGGTTTTACGCATTGGGGTCGCGCAAGTTGGGCTGTGTGGGGTAGGGTGGGGGCAGGGTCTATCTCACAGAAAAAAAGAGATTCCTTTGCGCTGTGCCTGCCCGCCTGCGCTGTGCGCTGTGCTATGCTAACGAGTGATGCGTTGCATTAGCTGGCGTTGTTGAGACTGGCATGATGTCCATTATCGACGCTTATCATGAAATAATGCAAGCGACTTGCAATAATCTTTGCGCTACGTTGCCCTATATCGCGTTTGTTTGAATTGAGTGGCATGATGACATGGGGAGAAAATAGGGGCGAATCGCTATTTGAGCGAATGGCCGGAAAAGGGGAAATGGGTTGCTGGAATTGTCCCCCAGCAAATATCGCTATATAACGATATAGTGGCTGGAATGATACTTGCTGGCAATCTTTTGAGAAAAACATATCTTCATATCTTGATATGTTAATTCGATTATATCGCTATATGCCGATATATGATTGGCGCGATTCTTGCTCAAAGTATTTTTGATTATGTCAAAAAAAATCTGTTGACATATTCTCTCTGTGTTGTATTCTCTCATCCGTGCTACCTGCTCAGTGGCTCTGAATGAGGCTGAGCGAGTAAATGCACAAATGCTCTTTGAGATAAAAATAATTTTCGCTCTGGCTTATGTCAGTGTGCGAATCAATCCAACAAATAGAAAATTCAAAATGAATACATATACAACATATGAATACGCAATCGAAAATCCTGAGGGCCTGTTTTATCGCGGGTCTGCTTATGGCGATTCGAGAGACTGGACAGACAACAAATGGGACATCTTTCAATATACTCAGGAAGGCGCATGTAAGAAGCTGGATTTGTTCCCTGCTATGTTTTCCGAATGCGTAGTCATTCGCCTTTGATTCTCCCCATAACAAAAACCAAAAACCTAAAATAATAATATGAACCGTATCACAAAAAAACAACTCGCTGCACGTATTGAAACAATCAATTCAATCTTGAATCGTCCTTTGACTCCTTACACTCGCAAAGATGACAAGCTTGTGGCTAACATTGGCAATTTTAGCCTGTCACAAGCTTATGGAGGTTATGGAGTGCATTTGATGGTAAATGATGGGGGCGGGGTCTCTTGTCCTATTTGGGACGGGCACGTATCAGCCCGCGAAGCTTACGAGCGTCTTTCATCATTCATTCGCGGCCTTACATTCACTAAATAATTCAATAATGCGGCAGGTTCCATCCCTCGCCGCTTTTCTCTTCTCATCCTATGTCTAAACTCTCCTCTTCTCTCCAATACAATCGCGCAAAATCCCGTTTCTTCGGTCTTTTGCTCGCACTCTCCACACTTGGCGCAATTCTGATATTTATCCTTCTATGAGACTACACACTAAAAACGGAAAACTCACGCCTTATGCTTTCGCTTGTGGCTATGTTGAAAGAAAAGAAAAAGACGCTGACAATAGACTAACCCTCTCAAAAGAACACGGGGCTTTTCATCTTCGTGGCTTTCTTGGCGGTGTTCATGTTTGGGAAAGTCCCGATACTTTGACGGCGGCCCGAAAAATGATGTGTTCCCTTCTTTAATCCCCTCCACACTATGCGGGCCATGTTCAATCCGTTCCCGCTTTGCTCTATTCGCCCCGCAATCGCGTTTTTATTCTCTCTCCGCACCTTCTACCTTCCTTTTTCTTTCGCGTATTTCTACGGCTTTGATCGTTTCCGATAATCCCTCCACACTGATTTTCCCCTCCACAAAACAACAAACAAAAACCAAAAACCTAATAAATAAAATGCAAACACTCGAAAACATATACACATTCCACACCCGCAACTTCACCGTCAAAGTTGACGCTATGGAGGAGGATTATCCCGATTTTTCATGGGATGAAACGGGAGAAACGCAAAAAATGATCGAAAGGGGGGATTGGCTTTGCTTTGCGGTCAAAGCTACTCTCTCCTTTCGCGGAATGGAAATCGCGGAGGACTATCTTGGAAATTGCATCCATGAAAATATACGGGATTTCCGTGACAATCTTGGAATTGCAAAACATAAAGGCGTTGGCTCTTATTTTTCCGATATGATTCGCAATGTCATATCAGAAGGCAGAAAAACACTTTCCGAAATTCCTAAACTCAAACACTAACCAAAAAATGAATAACACACCACACACACCCGCCCCTTGGAAACATGATTCCACATGGGGATTGATTAAACACGGCAAAACTGAGATTTGCGCTCTCCACAGTGGCAACATTGCCAACGCTCGCCTCATCTCAGCGGCTCCTGATTTGCTCTCCGCATTGGAGGGGCTTTTGAAGATAGCAGAAAAACAAATAGATCAATCCGCAACACATGAAGGGCTTTTGAATTGTCAGGCGTTGGCAAATACCCGCGAAGCTATCCGCAAAGCAAAGGGGGAAGCATGAGTGATTTAACTTATTTAAAACAGGGTTTCTTTACCGTGTTTTTTCCACAAAGTAAAGCGGGGGAGATTGCTTGGAATGAACTTGCCAGCGTCACGCAAGGCACGGGTAAAATTCCCACAATTCAGTTGCCGCACTTCTTGGAAAACTTGCGGAAAGCAGGCTATACCGTCCACAGGGTGAAAAATAGAACGGCTGCGGACGCGGACGCGGAATTGCAAGCGATATTGAATGACCCCTTCTGGGATACGCTGGAAGTAAAATAAACACTCCACAAGGGGCAGAAATAGTCCAATCCTATTCTGCCCTTTGTCCATAGTTTTTTATGACATACTTTTCACCTGCCTATTGTTGCCTTTCGAGGGGTTCAAACTCACCCTCCACAGGGTCGGAACATTCCACGGGAACAATAGTAATATCCTCCGCTTTCTTTGGCCCTTCCACGTGGAGCGAGATCATCGCGTTAATGTTTAACCCCTTCCTGTCATGAAGGTTATTCTCATCCAGTCCCAAGGCTCTTGTCGCCATTTTCTCGTATTGCGCCAACACATCCAACCTTCCCGCTTGGTCTTTAATGTTCCCCGATTTGTTCCTAATTTCAATCTGCTTTCTCTCCTCCGCAATTTGCGTGAGCATGAAGTTGTAATGGTTTTCCGTTTCCCTCCGCATCACATCTTCCATCTTTGGCGCAAGCGTATTTGCCACTTCTTCACGCAACCTGAGCCGCTTTGCGATCCACTTTCCTTGAACCATGAGGTTCTTCAAATAATTTTTGGACATCTTCTCAAACTCAGGAGTTTTGAGAATGTCACCCAATTCAGCCCCTGCCATGTATAGCTGTTCGATCTTCGCAACATCCCATTTTCTTCGACGGGTTCCGAGTGTTTCCGCATTATATTCTTGCTTCATGCCTTCTTCTATTCCATACCCTTTCGCTTGTCAATAAATTTCCCTCCACAACATAACAACATAAACATAACCTAAAATACACAACATGAAATCGTTAAAACTACAACCAGAAACCACAATCGGCGAAGAAATCGCCATGCAAATCAGAGGAGCAGGCACAACCTTCACCATTACCATGACAGAGGATTGCGAAGGATTTGAAACAGCAATACTCCACGATGATGTTTGCGGTGATCTAACGATCATCCAAAGCATTGCCAACGAAATCAAAGTCACTCACCTTGACACAAACGAAATCGAAGCTCTTAAAGCTATCCTCCTATGAAAATAACACAACACAAGACAGTTACACACGGAAGTTGCCTTCCACCAGAAGCGTATATCCATCTTTGGAATGCCGCCGCTGAACGTTCCACAGGAACAAAAATCAAATCAACTTACATTCCTAAAAAATGAGAACCTACACCATGCACAAACAAAAGCCGTTGTTCAGATTTAAAGACTCTCCGCTTAGTGGGGAGTCGGTTAAACGGGAAATGATGGACGCATTGGAAGCCGTTCTGGATGCTTATGGCGATGGTGATACACTCCTTATGATGCAATGCAAGGCAGCCTTAGATAGAGCAAGGAGGGGAAAATGAAGTTGGTTTTATACCCAAGGTTTGCGAATACCTACGTTCACTATGATCGAGTGATTTTTAAAGACGGCGAGCGCGTAGCCTCTCAACGCTCAAGATCGGACTGGGGTGGCGCACCATATCCTTCGTTTAGAGCTAGTGAAGTTGTGCCTTATATTAACGCTCCCGATAAAAAACTTTACCGCCAATTTCACGACGCATTTGATAAAAGCGTTGAGCCTTCTGATTTCGATGAGCCACTTGATTATTACAACAGACCCCTTGGTGAGATTACAGAAGTTGAAGTCTGTAATCCTCCATATATTTGCCCTTCCACTGGATTAGTGTGGCAATGGAGAAAATCAACGGAAACTAAATACTCAACGCGCCCTTGGCTTTTTCGCCGCATACCAAAAAATAAGGAGGAGATATTTATTGCGGGAGATGGGCCAAATTATCAATTATTCAAAACAAAGTTAAAAACCGCCTTTATTTCTGGTCAAATTGCAGAAATTTATAGGATTGAAGATCACCGCGAATTTATGGATTCAGATAATTTCATATCAAAATTATCAATTATCAAATCCGCTGCAAGAAAACTGAAAAAACTTAAACCAATTAAAGAATCAACGATTCTTTTCTTCAAGACTTTAGGTGCAATAGCGCATCTGAATAAAACCAAAACCAAATAAATAAAATGAATACCGAAATACAAAACAACCAAGTTAGTGAGTTCGTCAGCCTCGTTGCCCAAGGCATTGAGTGTTGGTCAAAAGCAGGAGAAATCATCGTCAATCTTCTGGATACTCAGAACATGACGATCCAAGAAATAACGGAATCTTCAGAGTTTCTGACCGAGGACATTGTAACCCGTTTTGAGCAGTTAGGGAGGAAGCAATTATTCCCTCGCTTGTTGGTAGCAGACTACCCTGCTGCCCGTCATTTGATTCGCCTGCCATATTCTGAGCAAAAACGAATCGTTGAGGGGTCAGTTGAGTTACTTGTCATGCAAGGCAAGGAACCCTCAACGCTCATGGTTAAGCCTGAGAACATGACAACCGCCCAGTGCAAGCAAGCCTTTGATGGTGATCAAGTCCGCTCTATCGGCGCACAGAGAGCTTACCTTGAAGACAAACGTAGCATTGCTGAAATTAAAGATGTTCTTCAATCACCTTCTGCTCTTTACCAAGTAAGAGGCAAGAAGGTTATCATTCGCCGCCCTTGTGAATTGACGGCGGGACAACTCGCTCAACTCATTTCTGAAATCGAAAAATGAATATACACGACCTAATGGCGACAATCGAATGGTCGCACCCCATTCAACTCAATACAAAGCGAGGGCCGCGCCTGCTCAAGAAAGCTCCGATCACTCAGGCTTTTTGGAAAGTCTATGGTGAGGACAAGGAACTATTCAAAAAGCAAATGGGTGATGCTGGCATACAGCTTGGCAAGTTCCGCGAGGAATGGCAACTTACCCATTGGTCGGACGATCAGCTCAAGTTCAAGTCGATAATCGTTTCCGATAATCCTGTTGATGAGGTTGCAGAATTGGATTTGATTCCGCTTTTACAACCCGAAGGCTTGCTGCCTTACCAGCTAACCTCAGTCCAGATGGGTGTAGCGAGTATGAATAAATACAATCGGGTACTTTTAGGTCACTCCACGGGTGTAGGCAAAACCTTCTGTGCCTTGGGTATTGCCAGAGAGTTAGGTAAACGCATTGCGGTAGTTTGTCCTAAACCTATTACAACGGACTGGCATCGTGCCGCGAAGATGATGGGCGTTGAGGTCTTTGAGATTTGCGGATGGGAATGGGCCAAAACTGGTAAGAGTCAGTTAGGCCGATGGACAAACGACAAGAAGGAAGAGTTTCGATTCTTGCTTCCACCTGATGTCCTCCTCGTATTCGATGAGGTTCATCGCGGCAAAGGTGAAGCCACTCAAAACGCCTATCTAGTCAGAGATTCAGTAAACCAGAACATTTCCGCTATTGCCCTATCTGCTACCATTGCGGATGATCCTACCAAGTTGTGGGCAATCGGTCAGTTCTTAGGTCTGCACCAAGGAGGGAAAGACTATTTCCGGTTCCTCAGTCAGAACGGATGCAGGAAAACCCGCTTCGGAATGCAGTTCACAGGCGGTCATTCAGTTCTAAAGAAGTTGCATAGTCGTATCTACCCCGAAAAGGGTAATCGGCTTCGACATTCTGATCTTGGTGATGCGTTCCCTGAGACATTAATTAAAGCAAAAGCCTTTGATATGGATAATGCTCGGAAAATTGCGGGTGAGTATGACGACCTCTGCAACCGAATCGAGGAGTTAAGAATGCAGGAAAACTTCTCGGCAAATGTTCTGGCAGAGCAAACCAGAGCAAGGCAGAGGATCGAAATGCTCAAAGCTCCCGCCGTAGCAGCAATGGCGCGTGACTTGATCGAAGAAGGCAACTCTGTCTTCATTGCAGTCAACTACACCGAAACCCGTGAATGGCTCATGGAAGAATTGAAGACAGATTGCGCCATATTCGGAGGACAAAACGACATTGATCGAAGAGGAAAGATTGATTCGTTCCAGAATGATAAGTCGAGAGTCATTATCGGAATTATACAAGCGTGCAGAGAAGGTCTAAACCTCCACGATCTGAACGGCAATCATCCGAGAGTCGCGCTAATAATGCCTACTCCAAGCATTTTTGACACCCGCCAAGTATTAGGTAGGGTTCATAGAGCCGGAGGAAAATCCAAGAGCATCCAGTTTTTGGTTTACGCCGCCGGAGTTCCAATCGAAGAATCAATCTGCGAAAAATTAGACGAAAGGCTAAAGCGGCTTGATTTACTGAATGACGGGGCCATCGATCCAACTATTTCACTTCTTCCAGAAACGGAAGAAGATGTGGTTTGATGGTCTTTCTTGTATTATTCATTTGAGTAAAATGATCTGTCCACCTGCAATTTTCCTTACAATAATTCCCATCATTGTTTATTCGATCAATGCTTAAGTGTGCAGATGGTTTTTTGCCCATGTCATTTATGAAATTCTGAAAAGACATCCATTCATTACATACAGAAATACCCCTACCTCCATAGTAGGGGTATTTTTTGTTTTTTGGATTGGTGCATCTTTGAATCATTGTAGCCCAACAATGGTATTCCGAAGTGTAAGACATATTGTGAGTCGTGTTTTTATTAGATACACTTTCAGACCTATAACACCCGCATGAGGCTGTTTTTCCTGATCGAAGATAGTTGAGTTTTATAGTTATTTTTTTACCGCAATCACATACAGCATCAACTGATCGCTTATTCCCGCCAGTTAAATAATCGTGCGTTATTAGTAACCGCCCATGTCTCTTCCCGTTTTGAGATTCAAGTTTTGGTTTTTTAAGAGTGTCTTGATTGAAGCAACCGCATGAAGTTGTATGTCCGATTCTTAACTTGTGAACATTTACAGAGTGTTGATTGCCACATTCACAAACACAAAAAGCAATCCGCTTTTTATCAATGAATCTTTCCTCAGTAATTGTTAATCTTCCGTATTTTAATCCGACTTGTGATGGTATTTTTGCTGGCATAACAAATCAAAAGTAGTTTATGCCGTCATAAAAAGCAAGCATTATTTCTAAAAAGCAAGAAGCCCACCAAGGAGTAATCCAAGGTGGGCTTTTTTGTTGTTATCGGTTACGATACTTTATGTGATAATCCGAGGAGCCTCCTCTTTCTCCTCTTCCTTATCGAATCGTTTGCGGAATTGGGACTCGCGGTAATAAAAGAACGCCAATTCCATGTGCTTGATGGCTTCAAATCCTTCACCCTTGCGGGATTCTGATTTTACAACCATCATACTTGCTGTATGCAACAGGCTTGCCATTGCATGGACTCGTTCGTTTAGTGTCTCGTCATCGCATTTATGGAAACTAAAGGCTTCCAAAATTGATTTCGAGGTTTCGTTTTGTGGTGTTTGTTCTGACATAAATTATGCTTCTTTCAAGAATTTCAGCCATTCGTTCTCTGCTGGATCGAACCATGACTTGTCGCCAAGGTCGATCAGTAGTTGGTGTTCTTGCACTTCTTCGGGCATTGTGCGGAGGACTTCTGAGTTAGAGAAGTTGCCGACATTGAGGAGAAGGAAGCGATGGCCGGATGGTTTATCGTCTTTACCTTGCTCGTTACGCACTCGGTTCCTTACTTCAGTAGAGGATAGCTTCTCGTTCTTCGCCGCTTCAAGAAGTTCACTCTGTTTCTTAGCGGAGTCTTCACCGAAATTAGCGTTGCCAATCTCTCGGTAAACTGTGAATGGAAGCATTGGGTCGCGCTTATCAGCAGGGAAGGCACGGCAGGCACGGGCGTAACCTGACACGGTTGGATAGGACTTTTTAAAGTTAGCACACAACTGATTGACTACATCGTCATGTCCTGCGTTCTCCAAAGCTACCACTGAATCACCGATGATCCATTGTGCGCCTGATTCCAAGGTAAGACCGAAGGCAAATGCCGCCACCCAGTCCTTCATCTCTACTTGTCCACGGGGAACGCACTGTGTCATTCCTGATCCGATGTCGAACTTCTGAGTGAATGAGGACAATTCCAAACCATCTTTCACACTCTCCACAAGGGCGAGGGATTCGTTGACTGGTTCTTCTTCGGTAAGTTCTACCTCAACTTCTTCTGCTTCTACCACGGGATTAGCCAAGCGTTCTTCTGCCATCTCCTCGGCCATATCCAAGTCAGCGGACATCTTCTCATACATTTCCAACATCTCATCTGGCGCATCGTCGCCAAGGTATTCGTTCTTCTGCAACTTTGCCCATGCCTTCTTGATATGGGTTTCGGTAATGCTGATCCCCGGCCATTCGGTTTTGGCGAACTCGGCCATTTGATTGAGGTATTTTGACAGGGGGACAATGATTCCCTCTTGAGTTGGACTGAACAATTCTAATTCTGGTTTCTTTTTCATTTTTGTGTTATTTGGTTAGGTGTTCTGGGGAGAACAGAATCAATATGGGATGTCGTCGTTTTCTACTGGAGCGTCGAGGCTCAAGTCTTCCGCTGCTTTCTCTACGCACTTGGCGAAGGGAGTTGTGAATCCTTTGTCTAAGTAGTATTCGTAGAGTTTAGTGAGGGCAGGCTTGCCGATCTCTGCCAGCTTCTTGCCCTTCTGCGAACCAGATGGGACGATAGCAGATGCCCAGTCGTCGGGATTAAGTTCCTCGGTTGACTCTTCCTTCTTAGGTGCTTCGACCTTCGATGAATAGTGAATACCTTTGCGGTTAGCTTCGATGAAAACCGATGAGACATACGCCCGAAGAGTTTCTTCGTCTGTAATCTTCCCAAGGTATGCCATGCGGACGAGGCTATCAATGTATTGGTGCATCTCAACGATCTTATCCAATTCCCGCTCTGGATTATCGGTTACGATAATCTTGGGTGTTGATGAAACACGAACAGGTTCTTCACTCACGCCATCGTATTCAACTTTCGCTGAAGCTGAAACCTTGATGACTTGGTTGTGAATCTGCTGACCTTCTTTGTTCTTGTAGGATTCCTCCTCAAAGGTAACTCCATTCATGCCATGCTTGCCGCGAGTCGAGGACAAGGTTACTGTCCTGCCCTTAGCGGATTCGGGCTGAGTGTTCTTCCAGAAGGTTAGCTTATAGGGTTTCCCATCCACTTCGATCTCACCATTTTGGATGGTGTATGGGCCATAGTTGCCTTCGTGTTGCTTTTCTGGGAAGAGTTTGGTGATCTTCCCTGTTACTTTTTTGATGATGTCTTTCGGCTCAAGGCCGTCTAATTGGTTACTCATTTGATTTATAGGTTGCTTTGTAGTAGTGGCAGAAGGGTGCTACGGAACAATAACGCTCGCAACGGATGTTCCCACCTGCCCGTGTTTCGATTGAGTGCTTCGCGCCATAGGTAGGAAGTAAGTTTTGTGCTTCCTCCAATGTCTCGCACACTTTTGCTGCTCGTTTATTGCCATCTTTTTTGATGGCAAAAGTATTTGACTTAGCCCAGCGTTCCTTTGGATCACAAGCTGGGATGGTATCGTCTGGCATTGCCGCCGCCGCTTGGTGAAGTTTGATCCTCTCCGCTGCGTAGCGAATAACTTCGCCATCATCCCACAATGGTATGTCAACGATGTAAACTGCACACTGGGGATACTCCTTGTCAAACTCAGCCTTGCTCGCCTGCCAGTCACGGAGAATGGCGACGATCTGACCTTTCTTAACTTCGTAGCCATAGCTTCTCCAGAGCATAGCATTCAGATTGATCTGCGCTTCCCACTCAGACTTGCCGCCAAGGAGGAAGGAGAATACCGATGTCACCTTGAAATCGGAGATGGTATGGTTGCCTATCTCATACAAGTCAGTCTGACCTGTGAGTGTCCAGCCATTGATCTCTTTGTAAAGACGCTTCTCAGTCATCTCTTCTTCACCACCAGCCAATTCAAGAACCTTGTGAACCGACTGACCAAGTAATGCCCACACCCTATCGGCTGCGTCTTCTACGATAAAGTCAGAGTATCGTTTCTTCAGTTGATTGATCTTCGGTGGCCCGATCAAGGTAGTCACGCTGATGTCTGCCTTCCTTTGACCCGCCATATACCCATCGTGAGCTAATGCCCGATACATGGGTGCGGGTAAATCGTGTCTATTCGTGATCGTCATTTGGTTCGTCCCAATAAGTAGGTCGGATGCCGTGATCCATGTCGCGGCGAGCGCATTCGTGGAGAAAGTTTTCCTGTCTCTCCTCTTCAATCTCACCGCTTAGATCGTAGGGTTCTTCTTCCCCGTCATTACAAGTTAGGCTCATTCGTAGCACTTAGCAAGAAGTTCACTGACACCTTTGAGGTGGTCGCCTTGCTTAACTACGGCTTGAGCGTTGGGTAGTTTACCCAATTCAAACTTGCCGTCTGATGCTGCTGCTGAAACCAAGCGGAGGTAGATTTCCAATTGGAGTTCTGAGTGTGGTGTTTCTACTGTTTCTTTTTTTACTGTTGGTGTATCTTTCATTAGGTTTTTATGGACGGAGGTTGTGCCGTTCACAAGGCAAATCTACACGCTCCGATAATCGTGTCAATAGTTTTTTGTAATTTATTTTTATCGGTTACGATAACAGAAAACGCACCCCCGAATACTCAGGAGTGCGTTCACCTAATGAATAACACATACACAAACCAGCGAAGTTTGCAGAGGCAATCTACATCAGCTTCAGCGGGTGTCAAGGCTTTTTCGCAGCAACCCTAACTTTGTTCTCCGCGATGTCCCTTGCACGATTACCAATTCGCTCAACAACTTTAGTGTAAGCCTCTGGCTTCATCGCAAAAAGTTTCTCGTAATTCTTCTTCATGGACTTCGTGAGAACCGCGCCATATTCCTTCGCAAACATCTCGTATTCTTTATTGGTTGGTTGCCTATCGAGCCTTTGTGCAAGCTGATTCCGAGTCGGTATGCTTGGCCCACCGCCCTGCTTCAAGACTAACTCATGGAGATTCACCGAATCTCTGTCAGTTGGAATATCAAAGACAATCGGAACTCCGAGTTTGAATATCTTGTCAGCAGCATCGTTTGCCATCGCTGGTTCACCAAAAGCATTCAAGGATTTTGGTGCTACAGTAGGCCCGATGAATGGGACGTTAGCCCACAATGCGCCTTCCAATGTCCGTCTATCTACTGGTTCGTTTAGAAAGTTCGATAGGTTACTTGCAAGGCTTGATCCCAGAACAGGGATGATGGTCTTTGCTGGGAATGCGAGGCTCTTTGCCAAGCTCTCCACTCCACGATCTCCATAGGCTTCAAATAGAGGTTTAGCTGCGAAGGCATACGGGCCGCGACGAAGGGACGCACTCAATACATTCCCTGCCACGATAGCTGCGTCCTGCATCTGGATCGGAGTGTTGGTTGTCCGTCCCTGCTTCCTGCGGATGTGCCAGTCATCTACCGCGCCAAGCATCATGGCAGGCCAAGCAAAGGCTTCAAATCCCCTCATGGTATTCAGAGTAAATTTGGTTTTGCCGAATTGAACCCTCACAGTGTTCGGCCTATTATTCTTCATCCAAGAATCGTAATACTGCGGGTCTTCACTACGGAGAGGGCCGTTGCCAGTCACCACAATTTTGAATGGCTTCTCATCATCTTCATCATCAGTTGAAGCTGACATCGCTGCGCCGAATGCCAACATGACCAAACTGCCAGCGATAGTTTCGGTCAACCTCTGACGATACTGAAGATCATTACCTAAACTTTGGGCATACGGAGATGTTTTACCCATCTTCTTTGCGATGGAATCGTATGCAAATCGGACTGCTCCATAAGGAGAGAACCATGCTGTCTCTCGCAGAACGCGAGCGGGAACGATTGCGAATCCGTAGATAATCCTGCTGAAAATTTTGATGAACTGACTATCCTGCCTATTCGCGGCATTCGCCATCGTCTCAAGTAGCCAAATAGCAGGGAAGGATGTCACGCCATTATCTCGGATGTCAGTTTCCTCTTCACGGAATGCGTCGAGTGATTGTCTGTTTCTGCCTACCGCTGACATAGCATCGTTGAGCGCGGCATCCATCACTTGTTGAGCGGGGAGCTTTGCGTCAGTCAAGGCTTGTCTCCATGAGGAGATGAAGAACTCATCTGCAAGAACTGCTGCTTTATTTTTATCGGTTCCGATAGCGATCTGGTCGTTGTAGAAGTTTCGCTTTTCTTCCATCATGGCATTGAGCATCTTCGCCCCGTCCTTGCTGGACATTCCCTTTGCCTGCATCGCGGCCAAAGCATACTTGGATACCGATTGGTTCTGAAGAGAAGCGATAGCCCCGTAGTCGAGAGCATTCAAGACGCGACGAACATAATCCATCATACCGATCATCATGTTCTTTACCCCGTCTGCCCTATCGCGGGGAGTCTTGCCATTGTTAAATTGATCTACGCCTTTCTTGTAGAGCTTCAGTAGTCCCTCATCATTCACCAAGTATTCGACATTGGAATAAACTGTGACGTTGTTCTTGAAAGAGAAAGCAACTGTGTTTGCCCATGACTTGATTGAGTCAATAAAAGTAGTCAATGAAGCCGTGATTTGTTCTGGTCTTGCTGTTACCACACCATTCAAAGCTTGGGTAAGCGCATTCTTCACCGCCACACCAGCAGGCGAGAAGATGTTCACAGTCACAGTCGGGATACCACTCAACGCTTGTGCATCGTAGTATTGTCCGATGACATCCCTTGCTCTGATTGGTAGTTTGGCTTTAGAGATTACATCTTGAATTACCTTGTGTGCTTGAGCCTTTGTTGCGTCAGCGGACTCTGGATCAGCAAGGATAGCGTCATACTTGAGAAGCGTCTTATACTGTTCTGGAGTAAACCCAGTCCAACCATTCAATGCCGCCATGTCGCTCAATACATTCCTTGCTGGGTCTAATGCGCCAGCACGGAGGGCTTGCAATACCTTCTGGAATGCTCTGCGGCTTCTGGTATCTCCAGTTTTCCAAGGTGCGGTCTTGCTGATAGCATCTGTGAAGGCTTGCTCCTGCGCCATCGTGAAGCGTTTTTGGAGCGAGATGTCCATCAACTTCGCAATTCTTTCCGATTGAGCGACATTCAATCCTGCTCTACGGAGGTAGTCACGCATGACTTCGTATCTCCAATTTGGCTTCTGCTGTTCTTCAAGCGGAGTATCTTTGATTGCTTTGACGATTTCCGAGATTGATCCTTTCTCAATCGCACGATCAATGGATTTAAGTTGGTTGTTTAAAGAGTTGATTTCAATCTGCCTTCCTACAACATCAGCGAGAATAGTTGCTGGCTGTTCTTTCACCCCAAATCCCATGAGTTCTTTCACGAATGATTTTTTGAAGTTAGATATGATTTCAGTAGATTGACTTGGATCAAACATCCTATTCAAATTCAACTTCAAGGCATTCTTTACTGCCTCACGGACAGGATTCATTTGCGCTTCTCCGGGGAATGAAGGAGTATCTGATTGAATCTTAGCCAATCTTTCGATCTGCGATTGAGCTTCGTTCTCTGCTTTTTCTGCCTGCAACTCAACGCTTCCTTTAGTATCTTTGGCTAATTGCGCTTTGGCTTTAGCGGCATTGGACTTCAACTGCTTCTCTTGGATCAATGATTCAAGTTGATTACCTAAGTATTCTTTGAGTGCAGAATAGTCAGCAGGATTCTGCCCTTCAAATGTTACTCCAGCAATCTTGTTGATGATAGAATTAACCAAACGATCCTGCCTGCTTGATCCAATAACAGGTTCTTCGTTCATCAGTTTCGCAAGATCAGTAATACTTGTCTTTTCTTCTTTTAGTTCATTGAAGATAAGGCGGCGAAGCATTGCATCACTTATTGGTATATCCAACTGCCGCGCCATCGACTGATCCCAAGCATTCTCTATGCCATCATACTTCAGATTGATAGCATCTTGAGCATCTTGATTTTCAGTTTCTGAAAGTTCTTTTTCCCGCTTGCGATTGATTTCATCCCTAATCTTTTCATCAGCAAGTTTGATTTTGTCGTTAGAAAGCGGCTTCTCCCCAAGGATGTTAGCTACTTGCTCATAGATATCCATCTTGGTATTGGGTGGAGTTCCCTTTAAGCCAAGAGATACAAGCATACTCTTGACAATGCTTCCAAGTTCTCGGTTCTGTGCATTATCAAGTTCTCCAAGTGGGCCGGGTTTATTCTCCGTATTAGCAAGTGTCTTCCAGAATCCAGACTCCAATCCAGAAGCCGCACCCTCAACCATTTTTCCTCGGTAGTTTGTGATGCCGCCAGTAAGGATTTTCTTTACGCCTTCCTTAATCTTCTGCGCCGATTCCCGCGCCTCAAGGTATCTCGTTTCAATAGTTCCACCATAGAGCTTTTGCAATGTAAGTATGGTAGACACAATCGGGTCTTTAGCAGTCGATGTAGCTTGAGCAATCTCATCTTCAATCTTTGCTACCAAATCTGTGCCTGTCTTCTTGCCTACTTCATCAAGCTCATCAGTCAGTTCTTCTGCTGTAATCTCTTCAGTTTTATCCACTGCACTATAAGCATCTTTAATGGATTGGACTTGCTCTTTAGTTGGGTTAGGCCCGTAGATGAACTCTGCTACATAGTTAGCAAAGGCATCCTGTTCGGCTTGTCCCATCATAGTAAAGTTTGTGCTGCGCTCCAAGGCTCCACGCATTGCTCTCGCGCTCTCTTCCAAAGTTACACCTTCTCCAAGCGGCAATCTGTTCATGTTGCTCATCATTATTCCAAGCATCATCTTCTGCCCCTCGGCGGCCAGCTTGATTGAATACTCAAACAAGTCATTAGTGAACAAGATTGCACCCATACTAACCTCGCTGGCTACTCCCTCTTCATCTACAAGTCTACCAATGTCATTCAGTTCTTCAGCATATGCCGCCGCTTCTTTCTTTGGCCCAACTAACTTACCTAAAGCACGAAATGCTGTAAGGGTATTTTCCTCTGTTACTTCAGCGGGGTTGAAGAAGTTCTGTCGTAGTAGTTCCCGTGTTCTAGCGATAATCTGCTTGGGAGTTTTCTTTTCTGCTTTAGCTTCCTCGGATGGCTTCTCTTCTACTTTAGCTTCCTCTGCTGGCTTTTCTGCGGCTTTAGCTTTCTCGCCTATCTTGCCCTTACCTACATTTACCGCTCCAGTCTCACCCTTCTTCGGAAGATACCCCATCAATTCATTCAACTTCGCTGGCGCACCGCTCACTGCTTGCCATACTTCCCCAAGAAATTCTCTGACCGCATCACCGAATCTCTGGATCATCTGTTTAGCCCAAGCACCAAACTCCATGCCAGCCTCGTAGATGTTCTGTCCTGCTTGGATGAAGTCTTCTTTGGTGGGGATTAGAACGCCGCCTTTTTCTCCAAGTTTTGGTTTTTTTGCTGCGGGTTGGTAAACATATAGTTCACCTTGCTTGACATAGCCTTCGGGGAGGGTGATGCCGTAGGTGTCAATCGCTTTGGCTGAGACGGGTTCATTGACATCAAGTGCTTCAAAAATAAATCGCTGTTGTAAGCCAGCATTCCAAGGTTTTTCGGTGTTGGGTTCATCTCTATCTTCCTTGAGTGCATTTAGGTTGCGCTTTGCCTCTATTAGTTTTGGTTGCCAATAAAGGTAAGCGTTGCTGTTTACATTTGGTTTATTTGCTTCAAGGTCTGCAATCTCTTTTTCTAATATGGCAATCCTTGGCGTCAGGTATTCTTCCGGAGTCATCTGCTCTGGCTTCGTCGCATCACGCTGGGTTGGCTCCGTTATCGTTTCCGATACTGCGGGGGTGGCAGATGGTGCTAATTTCTCAAGCCTATCCAACTCTGGCATCACATCATTTTTGATGTAGTCTAAAATATCACGCTGGCGAGTAAGTTCTGAAGGCGTAAATTTCTTTGCAAATGCTTTCTTTTGCGCTGGAGTCTTTGCCTTTGCTTGCTCAACTTGATAGTTACTAATATAGGATTGCGCGGTATCACGAATCTGTTGCACCCGTGTAAAGCGTGATGCAAGTTGTTCCTTGGTTGTAACCTTAATTGGGACAAGGTTGTTAAGCTCTGGTTGCGGAGACTCAAACATTGGGTGTCCAACAACGATGTTAGAAACAATATCTCCCGCTTCAACTTCAACGCCAGCCTTCTTCGCATTATATTCAGCGAGTCTTTTAACTTGCTCTGGATTTTGTTCTCTGCCTTGAGATTTGCGAAATGCAATCATATCGCGGATAGTTTCCGCTTGCTCATCAGTTAATGGCTTTACAGACGCAACCTCTGGCGCGGGAGCTTCTGCTGGTGCAGCTTGCTCGGTGACTGGTGCGGGAGTGATTGGCTCAACTGGCGCGGCTTCTGCGATGGTTGGCGCAACCTCTACTGGCTTCCTTCTTGCTCCAGCAAATACATCAAACACTCCAGTCTGTCCTCCATAGGTTCCCTCTGCGGTTTGTTCTTCAATCGTAGGCGCAGCAGGCAATTCAGCAGGTTTAGGTATAGATACTGGCTTGCGCGTTATGTCCCCGAATACATCATAGACTTGTTCTTCTCTGCCATAGGTTGCGCCCAGTGTTTCGGTGGGCAATACATCAGTCGGTAGTGGTTTTGGTGCAGGTTTAGTAATCTCTCCAGCTAACGCTGCCTGCTGTTCTTCTATCGTGGTTATCGGAACCGATAATCCGAACTTGGCAGCTTCAGTTTTAAGTGTAGCCAACTTCTTTTGATCTGCCGCGATGTCCAACCTCAAGCTATTTGCTTCTGGTGAAGTAGATTCAAGTGCATCCAAGTCTTGCCGCTTGTTATCAATGCCCCGCTCCAACCTTGTGATCTCTGTAGAGAGTGCTTGTGCTGCTGGATTATCGGATTCCAAATCGCGCATCCTGCGGTTAGCTTCTTTCTCAATATCGGTAAGAGCTTTCTGTTCTGGACTCGCAGCTTCGATAGCACCTGCCGCGCCACCGACAACGCCTCCAGCAACGATTCCGGTTGTAGCACTTTCGATTGCGCCTTGAAATGTCGGGACATTAAAACCTTCTCTTTGTAAGGCTATGTTAGGAGCAATCGCTTCTTGTGCGCTTTGGACACCTTCAATTGGGGATTCTGTGCCAATACCTTTCAAAATACCTTTGATAATATCTTCGCCCACATCTTTGCCTTGCTTGGAAAGAACGCGAGTCAAGATAGCTTCAGCACCCGTAGATGCGGCGAGAGCGTTCAGTCCACCGCTGAGAAGAAGTTGATCCAAGTTTTTGCCATTATACGCTTGCGCCCGTGAAGCGATAGGCTCAATCTGATCTTCTGCGACACCTTGTTCACGGAGATAGTCTTTAGTGCCTTGGTAGATATTCCCCTTACCCATACCTACACCTTGGGCAAACCCAGTTCCAATAGTAAGACCAACCTGTGCAGCTTTAGACAACTGCGCGGCCTTGCCTGCCACACCAAACACTAATTGAGGAACCATATACCCCAAAGTATTTGCAGTCATCTCTGCTGGTGCAGATGCAAATGCTTCAAACCCTGCCGCAACCTTATCTAAGAATCCACCATTTTTAGCTTTTTGTAAAAGCTCTGATACTCGCTTGGAATCTTTCTTTGATTCAGCAGAGAGTATGCTATCCATGTAGTCCTCATAGCCAGCGATGGATTTGGATACTTCATTATCCGCGCCAAACAAATCTGTGTATCCTCTTACCGCACTACCTACACCCTTGGCAAACTGGATCGGTATATCAGCAGCTTGACGCAAGAATCCAGATGGTTCTGGTTCTACTTCTGGTGCGCCTTGAATATATTCAAACTGCAATCCATTTGTTTTGGGTTGTGGCGCAGCTTGGCTTTCCGCTTCTTCAACAAATCGAAATTCCATAAAAACATTATTGCACTACCGCTGGCTTGCCAGCAATATAAATAGTTGTTCCCTTATTGAATTTCTTGTTACTATTCCTCGCTTCTTGTTCCGAAGCAAATACTCGCCCCTCAGATTGCGCTACAGATATTTGCTTCAGTGTATCAAGTTTCTTTTTGGTGTCTTGATAATCTTTGTAATTTGCAGCATCATCAGGTTGGAATCCTTTTCGAGTAGCAAGTTTCTCCAACACTTTTAATTTAGTTTCAAGGCTTGCAACTGTATCTTTTGTTCGTGTTTTAGAAGTTTCAGCTTCGGTTACTTGCTGACTTGCTTTTTGCTCACTTATTTTTTTAGCGAATGGATTTGTTGCGTCTAATTCTTCTGGAGCTGCTTGCTGAGTTGCTTTAGCAGCACCAGCTTGAACTGCTGGCATTCCACCTTGAGTTGGCGCGGGAGCTTCTGCTGTTTCCATTTTTTTCGATGGAGACAAATTTAAGCCTGTTCCAGTGGCAATTTCTGATGCCCCTTGAATTTGTTTTATTTGTTTTGCTTGTGTTTCGGTAATTGGAATAGCGGCAGCACCCGATTTAGGAATCAATTCAAATTTCATATTTGAATCCATTCCAGTTTGTTCAAGTGGAGCGATTGTAGCATTAAGTATGCCGCCGTTTTGTTTGAATATTTCTTTAAATGTAGGCAAATCTTTTGAAGGACGATCACGCGATAAATCTGAATTTGCTGTAATCAATTCTTTGATAAAATCATTCGCGTCCTTATATTGTTGTTCTCCTACTTTTATTCTTTCTTCGGTGAATGTTACATCCATTCCCGGTTTATCTGTGCTGCCTCTTGCTGATTTTTTTAATATTGTTTCTGTTCCAACCTTTGGGATTCCAAACCTACCAACATTTACACCCCATTCTCCAAGATCAAGATTTTTATATTCATACTTTCCTGCCCCCGGATCAAACGATACAGATTCATTTACAATTTGAGATTTTTGATCTGGAGGCAATACCTCAAATGTTCGCAAATTACTTGCAGATGCTTGTTGATATGGAGTTCCTTCTTGTTTTTCAAAAGGCGTTTGAGCCTGCATCCATTTGTCAGAAGTAGATATTGCGGGAATCCCATTTGAATCTTGTTGAGGTTCTTCGCCGGGCAAAAGAATAGAATTTGCTACTGCATTTTGAGCGGATTCTGCTATGTAGTCTTGTTCGGTTTGACTTATTGGAGTTCTTACGTTGCCTGTTGTTGTTCCTCCATCTCTACCAGTCATAAAATTATATGCTTGCTCTGCACCTGATTCTTGAGGTTCACCCCCACCGCCACCATACCTCGCGTTATACATCCCCTCTTGGATGCGGAAGCGTTCTTTATCTTTAAAAGTATTAGCAGACTCATCAATACCTTTAAGTCCCATCTCAAGGAATGGCAGGACAGCTTTGTTCTGCATCAGATTAGGATTGGATGCGAATATACCCATCATGTTAGAATATGCTCCTGCCGTATCGCCCGTCTGAGCAAGACTCATTGATTCTTGGATACTCTGCTGAAGCATAGGTAGCATCTCCTGCGCTTGCTTCTGCTGTTCGCGTTGAGCTAAAGCCTGTCCTACATTCTGACCAAGTTTAGCCAAAGAATCTCCAACCCATGCGGTAGATTCCGAGGCGCGATTGGTTCCTGTCATTATGAGTTCTGCGATAGACATAGATTAAGCTCCTGTTCCCGATCCCATGCTAAAATTGCCCCAAGCATCAGATGAATTTCCATAAGTTGCAGGGCCATAAATTTTTTCGTAATTTTGTCTTCCTCCCAATCCTCCATACCCGCCCATTCCACCACCAAGTCCTTGTTGTGCTGCTGATGCGTAGCTCATTCCACTTAATCCACCATAAGCAGCTTGCCCAATGTTAGAGACACCTTGGCCGACTGCTTGCTGTGCGGCGTAACTTGCGGCGGCATTCTCTCTGTTCACATTGTAGATATTCTGCGCCTGCCCAGTCAATGCACCAAAGTTCCCTTGGTTAATCTGAGAGATAAGACCTTGTTGCTCCATAGCATTTTGTATGCCATATTGTTTTACTTGGATGTCTTGCCCTCTTCCTTGCAGTCCTATTCCCATCATCTGTGGGACGTTTTGATTCCAACTATTAGCTAAACTCATCCAAGTTCCCATTGTGTTTTGCAATCCTCGGAATCCTTCTGAAAGTCCAATGCTTGATCCTGCCAATCCTCGTTGCTGTTCGTTCACTCCCGGTGCTAACTGCATTCCTGCAAGTATTCTTTGCTCTGAAGACTGCCTCAATTGGTCAGCAAGTCCTGCTTGTGCTGTTTGAAATCCACCTGTTCTACCTGCCGTTGCTGGATTAAATCCTGCTCCAGACCTTTCAGCAATTACTCGATTGATTTGTTCTTGCTGAACTGGAGTAAGCTCACCCCTCAACATACTTCCAACCACTCCTCGTTGCTGGTCAATCAACCCTTGGTTAGCTTGGAGGTTTTGATATTGCTGATTAAGATTATTTTCCCATTGCCCAATCGACTGCATTACTTGTCCTCTTGCTTGAGCGGAACCCGGAACAATGTTCTCGATTTGCTTTAAAGTATTTGCGGTAATTCTATTCGCCGCATTTATTGAATCAGTAGTCGCGTTTTGAAGATTAAATTCTGGAACCTTTAAGTTAGGATCAATCTTTGCTATGGCCTGCTTAACTTGATTCTGCTGGTCAATGAATTGACTTGTAGCTTTTTTAAGTTGCTTTTGATAACCCTTCCCCGCTTTACCTTGTGCTTTATTTGCCCTATCCGCTGCTGACATTGAGATAGCTGCTGACCCCGCCGCTGCACCTACAGCTACCACACCAGCCGCAATAGCGAATCCGCTGGTATGAAACATCTGCGAATGTTTATCGTTGCCTAATGGGTCTGGTAAAAGGAATCTCATTTGATTAAGTCAGTTCGGTTATGCCGCCACTTTTGAACCCTTGGGTCTTCCTTGGCGATGTGAGGATTAAAGTCTCTTGAAGTGATCGTGTCAATAATTTCATCAGGATCAGTTAAGTCTGTTACATGGCAAGTAGTCCAGACTGTATCCTTGTGAGTGTAGAGCATACGCCTTGTTCCTGCTTCTGTAATGCCACTGTAGCCCGTTTTATAGCGGTGGGCAGGGACGGCGTGATACCAGACAGTCACATCGCCTTTCATCACGAAAAATGGATGCGTAGTCAGATGTAGCAAGGTTGTCAGAATCGTATCCTTCGGCATGAAGATTTCCCGAATATACATCCCCGGAGTAAATCTATGGATCAACGGACATTCCCGTGGGGGTAGTTTCAGAATCTCAACATCCATCAAGTTTAGCTCGTAGTCTGGATCACCATACCCAACCACGTTCCTTGCGTCGATCTTGTCTGGAATCGTTAAAGTCATCGGTAAAGAAAGTAATCGTTGGGTGATGGTGAAAGTAAATCAGACCCAATTAAGTTTTCTGCCCGACTATAGTTTGAAAAGCGAATCGGCGCGGCGGTTGGGATTTCCAAGTTCTCCATCTCCTTCTCTTGTTCTTGCACGGCCAATGCCAAGTTAGACATGAACTCTTGAGCCTTGCGATTCTCACGCGAGTTCAATGCAAGAACCGCATAGATCATCGCGTCAGGAATGAACTCAACCAATTCTTTCGGATCGGTCAGGTCGAAATATTTCTTCGATGCGTAGAGTGTGATACACTCGCACGTTCTTGGTGCTTTGAACCTACGGAATGTAGGATTGCTATCGTTGGGTTGATAGATTGCTATCAGCGTTCTTGCCTGCAACTCCATGTCGTAAGCATATACACGAATCCTACCTTTAGTTACTGGCTTGGATACTGAGCGAACTCCCTTGATTAACAGGTCAGTTTTGGAGAGGTTGGGACTCTGCGCAGCAAACAAGTTGACTTTGTGGTAGGTGTCGTATTGATCCTGCACTTCAAACATCAACTCTGTCCCTGCATCTTCTATGTCTTCCGCAATGATTCCCAACTGGTATGGGTGCGCCGTGTAATCACGGAACAATACATGAAGACCACCGACTTCAGTAATTAACCTATGGCATGAATGGTCTGCTTTCAGGGCGAAAGCGTTAGTCGCATTAAACCACTCGTCAGCAAGGGACGCAGAATCATCCCCGATCCAAGCAAGTTTGATTTGCTCGTAGCGGTTAGGCAGCGTGAAGCAATCGTTCACGCAGCAAATTTGGACGTATTCTTCTTGGCTACTCCACGCTCGCTTATTCCACAACAATCTACGAGCTTGGTTTACGGCTTTATAAGCCCTATCATCCGAGCAAGTGCCACTGTCTCCAACAAAACCCTTAACGAGTTCTGCCATCTCCTTAAAGGTGTCAGCCATAGATTATCGTTTCCGATAATTATTTCTGGTAGCCTTGCTTGGGAGTGCCAGCAGTCGTATAGACGCTTGGCTTCTTGCTTCCAAGGTTCGGCTTGTTCCCCATGGTTTCACGAATCATTCCGCGAGTTGGCGAGCCGCCGCTTACGAGTTTAGGATCAGTTCCTTTTAGTGGTGTCATATTTTTGTTTGGTTGGTTGTTATGCTGAGTGGATTGCTACCCAATCCAGTTGAGTTATTGTAGCTACGTTCTGGTCAATAATAACTGTGAAACCAGAAATGGTTTGCGATCCAGTTTGGACTGCAAAAATTGGTGCTTGCGCTGCGCCAAAAGTATTGGTAACAGGCGTGAATGCTACAGTATAATTAGTACTTGGCATAGCAGTTGCAAAAGTGATTGAAATAGTTGCATCTCCAGCGATAAGCCCAGTGATCGTGCCTTGCCTTACTTGTGTAGTAGCAAGAACATCAATTTGATTCTGCAAGTTCAACAGATAATCATTGATTGTTTGAATCTGCTGTGGAGTGACATCTGCCAGTCCGGGGATATTCACAGTTCCACTCGCCAAAACAGTGTCAGTAAATTGCTGAAATATCTGAGTCCAGTTTCCAGTTGGGCAGAAGTCGTCTGGAACAGATGGAAAAATAAGTGCGGGTGATGAATCTTGATTGTCCGTAAGCCTGTAATGGTTGATTGTTAATTGACGATACTATATTCCCAATATTTTTCTTGGCAACACAAAAATGGTTCGCATTCTTGATTTTCTTCTGGGCAGTCACCAACTGGGGAATCATCGTTGTTTTTAATGTTCGCCATCAACCTTACTCGGTCAACTGTAGCTGCACCAATCAGGTTGATTTTGATCTGAAACTCGCTTCCCTCTACTGATGGGATACCAGCCAAGTCATTGCACTCACTTGGGTCTGGGGTGTTAAACTTGTAGCGTTTGTAGCGATTGCCGCCCCGTTGCGGGACGCATTCAGTCACCACTGGTGAACATGGATTGCAGCCAAAAGTAGTAGGCACTTTAAGTTCCGACCAGCAAGGATTACTATCTGCGCGAAACTCAACAGAACTTTCAACCTCTCCCTTAATCTCACTCACCCACATTTCTCCACCAGTAATTTTCTTACGAAGAAACTTATTTGTTGCTCCGCTTCGGTTGAAATCATACCTGCCAGTAGTGAAGAAGGATTCAATCTGCCTTGTTCCGTCTGGGCCAAAGTCATCAGTTTGTTCTGATGTCATTTCATACAAACGATTCCTGTTGTCTTTATCAAAGGAGAAAGCAAACCCACGTTTCTGTCCAGCTATCAACGCCGATAACATTTGAGTAGGTCGAATACCAGTCCATAGCCCGTTCCAACGGAAAGAAAGTTGCGCGTCTGGTGATGGGCTTGCAGATTGATCTAAGTCCAACGCAATAATCCCGCGATGGTATCTATGCAAGCCCGGGGCTGATGTTCTTTTAATCTCAGGCGCAACTGTGCTTAATAGATAGTTGTCGTAGAAAACTGTGGAAGCAAATTGTCTAAGCCAAGGCGTATCCCGCTCCACCCATTTGTTTACTTCCCGTGAAAGTTTACGAAGTGAGAAGTATCTATTAAACTCAGATTGAGTATTTGAATAGAACGCCCAACCATCGTGTGATCTAAACCAAAGCTCAGAGTTTACCAATCCCAAGTATGGACTTGTGCATCCGCGCCCAAGAAGACTAATGCGTTGGATGTTAGTTGTGTTCCATTGCGCTCTTGGGATTGATACATCCATTGCGAATGCTCCGTTGCCAGTTAAGACTACAAGCTGACCTTGGCCGCGAAGGTTCAACCCAAGCTCTGGCATCACTTTCATTCCTGTGATATTTCCCATCATGCTTGGGGTGGAAAACGCCCCGCCCAATTCCCAGTAAGTTATCTCAGTAAATCTACGGGTGTTTTCAGTATCAGTAAATCCAGCACCAAAAATAATGTCAGATGCGTAGATTTGGTTGAATCTATCCGAAACAAAAACTCGGCCAAACGCATACTCCATGATCGTGCCAATCGGCATTTCTCGATTGAATGGATTTAGCCTTACTGCGTTTGTATTAAGATCGCCATTCCATGCAATCGGGTTTTGGTATCCGTTCTGGATGTATAGTTGATCTTCAGCCTGCACGAAAAATGTGTGCATCAAACTTCCATCATTCCAAGTCCACCCGTCCGCAACTGGTAATTTGTATGCGTAAGCAACATTGTTTACCATCTTCAGAAAATAAATAACCCCCGCGACTGATATTACTATTCCATCAGCAGATTCGTATGTTGTCCTACGATACGGATACGCACCTTGGAAGTTGCCAGTCTGAATATCGTTTACGATAGTCTCTGGTTGCCCTACTCCAGCTACGATATTGATATTCCTAATACTTGGGCGAGTGCGGTTGATGCCCCCTCGAAATGTTCTATTCACCGATTCGGCTACATACATCTCTGGCAAGTATGATGGATGCGTTGCAGCGTCTTGTGCTATAACACTTGTGAACCCATCAAAGACTGATCCTTCTGCTGGCATTATATTTTAATAATGTAATTCATCGCCACATTTTGAGGGCGAGTTTCTGTTTGTCCATCAGATGCTATTGTATGTTGGTGGTTTGTTCCACCAGATGAAGTTGTTCCAGAATATGTATGTGTATGGCGAGTAGATGCCCCGCCTGTATTAGCTGTACTCAATCCATCGTTTATATTACCAGCATTACCAAATCCGGGGGTTGGAGTTTGATCTAATGAATAAGCATGAACGTGATCTGGTGAATCAACTCCAGTGGTTCCACTAAATGAATGTGTATGGGTTGCGTTAAACAACCCAGTATTACCACTGTGGTTATGAGATTTAAATGAATCTGCTTGTTGTGTTCCAAATACACGAAGCGGGTCAATGTTTCTTCCATTGTCAAATCCACGAACAAACATTCCGCGAAGATCAGGAACAGCAAAGTTTGTTAGTCCATCTCCAATGCCATAGGTAGTTCCGATAACTCCAAACAAATTTACTTGTGGTGATGGATCAAGTGCTGTTCTCCCATACAATGAACCATCGCAGAGAAGCCACCCAGAAGGAGTGGAGTTTGCAGCATATGGAACAATAGCTCCAGTTGGGATACCACCCGGAATCGTTGAGTTGAATTGGATGCTACCACTCAATACTTGTAAGAAGTCTCCATTAACTCCATTAGCCAATGAAAAAGAACTACCAGTCTTGACCAAGACTCCGTTACCAGCAGGGAGGAGTGATGCGAGGTTGCCAATCTTCCATTGAGTTCCATCCCAATAAGCCAAGAAGTTATCTCCAGTATCTGTAGGTTGCCATTGCCTTACAGTTCCATCTGCTTGAAGAACCATGATCTTTGGCGCGACATTGATTGCATTAAGCTGGAGACTTGGAAGTTTAATCGGAGATACAAGTGATCCACTCTTCCAAGCGACATCGTTGTTTTGGTCATACTGAAGAACAGAAATCTCACTTGGTTCCAGTAATACTTTTTGGCAGGATGCGTGATCTTCTACTACAAGTTTGCGTCCGTCTGTGGTTGTTTCAAGTCCTTCGCAAAATACAGGAAACTCGGTGTCGCAAGGTGGGCAAGGTGTGCAATCGCTCATATTATGCTATTACTGATTTGATAATTGTAAAATTGAATGTTGGTGTATCAGTTGCTAATCCAGATACAGATACAAAATTTATTTGGAATGATGTTGCATCTACAATTTTATTTGCAAATGCAAAATAACTGTTACCTGCCCCAACAGTTGTTACTATGATTGTATCATTTATTGATACTGTTGTATTATTTACTACAAAACTTGTATATGTTGTTACTCCAGCGGCAGTAAAAAGAACAATGTTTCCACAAACTTTGTTGATCGTTACTGGTGTTACTCTTGAGGTTAACTGAGTAACCGTTCCTCCTGCACCAGTTGAATATCCAATGCCTGCCGTTGGTGAAGAAGATGCTATTTTTGCATTAGATGTAATTGCTCCACGAACATCAAGTTTTTCTGTTGGAGTATCAGTTCCAATTCCCACGTTACCATTCGTATCTACGATGAATGGAGTTGTGTCGGTTGTTTCATCCTCTACTCGCAATGGAACCCCTGCTCCAGATTGAGTGATTCTTACGATGTCACTTGAAGTTGCACCAGCAACATGAAGTTTTCCAAGTGGTGCAGAGATTCCAACGCCAACATCTCCTGCGCTTGTTACACGCATTCTCTCAACATCATTAGATTTTATGATGAGTGGATGCGATGAAGATGTCCCTACTTCAGCTTGCGCGTTTTGTTCTGCGGTAAGATCGACCGATACTCCACCCTGAGTTGCAATATATGAAGATGAAGCAAGACTTGAAGTGTCAGTATTTACTACCCTTACTGCTGTCTGCGCCGCCTGAGTTTGGGATACGTCGAGTTTTACTGCTGGAGTATTGGTTCCAATACCTACACTACCATTCGTATTTGATTGTAGGTTTACGCTCGTTCCATCAATCTGAAGGATAGCTGAGTTAGTAAAAATCCTTGGTGTAGTTCCTGCGGCTTGGATACGAAGATCGTAGTCATCCGAGTTTGGATTTTTCAAATCCATGTAAACATTTCCTGTTCCCCCAACCTCAATGCGGGTGTCGCCACTTGGGTTGTTTAACAGCAATTCAGTTCCACTAATAGAGGAAAAAGCCGCACCGCCAGTTGAATCTCTTTTAACAATTGTATTCGGAGTATTTGTGCTTACCGCTTGAGTAAACTTGATAAACCCATCCGTAACTATCGGAATACTACCCTCTGTTCCTACAAGACGCTTTTGGCAGAACAATGAATCCTCAACAACAAATGCTTTTGCTGTGCTTGTTGTTTCAAGCGGTTCACAGAATAACGGATAGTCTATTTCGCAAGGAGGCGCGGGAGTGCATGGAGTCATAAGGCTTGTAGTTTATTATAGTGCTTGCCAAGCTGTTCCATTCCACACAAACATAGCGTTCGATGTGGTATTGAAATACAATGCTCCAACAATTAAAGCATTACCAGAATTATCCAGTGTTGGTGCGGTTGCTTTTGCGCCCAAGTAAACAGTGTTGAATTGAGTAACTTGATCTGCTGCATATTGAGCTATGCGAGCATAGTATGCTGCGCGTTCGGCAATTGCATTCATCGCGTCCTCACTTGGGCCGCACGGGTTACATTTAGAACTTCTGGAATTTGAACAGCTCATAATATCGTTTACGATAATTTAATCAAGAAAACTTGCGTTGACAAGTGTTAAATTAGGATGCGCCCATTTTAACCAAGCGTTGGCTATGTCATTTGGATCATCATACCAAGCACGAAGATTGACTGACTTCCAATACGAGTCCCATACATAGAGCTTGTTTGCGCCAGTTGGGTAAAGGTAAACGCAGACCGCATGACCCCAGTCCTTCGTCTGTATTCGCAATACGCGAGCCTGTATGTCGTTTTTCTTGAGTGCCTGCGTCATTGCTATTGCTTCTGGAAGACAAGCGTTTTTGTAGCGTCCCGCAAACTCAGGCTCGGTTACTGGAAGCGAGGTGCATCCAGCAAGAACAAGTATAATAATGCTAAGTAGGAATTTCATTTTGCTTCAATAATTTCGTAATCGTAAAATCTTTTGTCATCTTCGTATCTGTCAAAATAAAATCTGATCCAATACGCCCCCGTTGGCTTTGGAGGGCCACCGCGCTCAACGTGCCATCCCCCATATCCATCCGTAAACTCTTCTTTGTATCCAGCAGCTTTTATATGGGTTTGTCTAAATTGCTCAATAACATCTTTTTGATTCAATTTGATTCTTTGAATTGGAACTGTCCAAGAGTCGTGGGTATGCCCCGATACAACAAAATCAGCATCAGCGACATACACTGCTTGTCGGTTTGTCTGGATTACACCGCGAGTTACTGGGCCACCACCACCACTGCCATGAAAATACCAGAGCTTGTAACCTTGAGTTGCAGCTAACTTCCCATTTGTTTTATGACCATAAATTGAAAATCTAACGAACCCAGAATATCCACCCCTGCGAGCTAACCCGCCATTCATCCTCAGTCTTTCAGCTAACCTTTCACAAAGGTCAGTTTCGTGGTTTTTCTGGATTGAACTTTCGTGATTGCCAGCGGCTCTTACAGTGAGTATTTTCTTGTAAGGCTCAAGATACTTTGCAGCAGTTTCAACCAACGAATCTAAATAGTTCCCAGTAGCGTGTTCTGGCCGCAAATCTTTTTTATGACTCCGCTTGTCATACTTGCCTTGCATTGCACAGAAAAAATCCCCTGCATCAATTACAGGGGCATTTCGTTCCAAGGCTAAATCTAAGTGCTTTTTAAACTTTGCTCTGTCACACTTGGGATTGTCCCAGTGGACATCGCTTTGTAGTAATACCCATTGTTCATCTCCAACTTTAGGAAGATTAATTTCAATGACGTGAACGTTTCTGCCAACTTCTTTGAAATCCCACTTTGATGTTTTCATATTTTATCGTTTACGATAATTCTACCAATAAATACGGAATCGTCTTTTGGTTGTATCTACTCATTTCGGAATATACAAGATTAATAAATCCATCCCATTGTGCGGGGTAGATTGTTTGACATCCTTCGCTTGAAGTTGATTTGTAGCTGCCCTTGTGGATATTGATTGCTACTCCCATCGAGTCGCCTTCTTTGTCTCGCGTAACTGGCAGTTCTTCTTTTGCGTTAGCAGGTCGTAACGCTGGATAACCGCCTCCGGGTTTACTGATGCCATGATTGCCTTTGCGGAACCTATGCACACCCGTTTTAAGAACCGCGATACCTTTCTTAAAAACCGATGGGTCGGTATTAGCGTTAAACGTAGCGTGAACAGAAGGGGATAGTAGAATAATCGCATCATCATAAATTCCCCTTTGGTTGCCTGACGGCTGAAAAGTTTCAGAGTAATATCCCCTAATCCCTACCAAAGCAACGCGATCTTCAATCCCCGCTTTGATGACCATTGCGAGAGTCTTTTCCTTCGCCTGCTGTGGTCTGGAATTAGGAACCATTATCCTTTGCGAATTACATTGATAAGCCCAACGAGGCCAAGTCCTGCTACAAGAATTGCCTCTTGGAGTTCTGGTTCGATCTTCACTCCGACTGCCGTAGCAATCAAGATGAGGCCGCGCCATGTAGAATTTTCATTCAATTTTTCAAGTAGTGTTTCAATTATTTTTTTCATTTCTTTGTTCCTTTTGGTTCTGGAAGTTCGTATGTGAGTCTTCCGTAATCTGTTTCAAGCGATACTCCAAGTGTTGTGCATCCCGTCAAAAATGCAAGCGCAAGAAATGCGAATGATACAAGAATCATGCCAAGTGCGATTTTTTCTGGTTTCATTTATTTTTGTCCCAATTTTTAGCAATTACAATTAACGATCCGATTCCCACTGCGATACCAACTAAAAGAGACAGTATTCTTAGCCATGCTTCGATTTCTGGCAAGAGTGAAATTCCAACAGATGTTGCTGTTGCAAGCATCCCTGCTATCCCTGCGTTAAATGAATGAGTGTCCATAATTTTAAGATGAGAGTTCCGCCATCGCCGCGATGACAACTTCGTCAAATGAAAAAGGCGGCATGGCCCAATCATTTCGAGGGTTTTGATCTTGTGCAAAAATCGTTAAAATTCCTTGTAGGTAAGTCTCTGTCGCACTTAATTCGGCGCAGGATTTATTTGCGGCGGCGAGGTTGAGGCGTAAATAAAGTAGCGTTGGTTGGTAGTTGCTACCTAATCCAACGCTTTCGAGGTGTTCGATGGCGGTTACGAATGGCCGCAACACGGAAATATAATTCGACACGGCCTCTTCTACCTCTGCGCTCGTTGCAGTCGCGGGCAATATCAACGGAGGACGACTTGGATCGTAGTCATCCGATATAAGGATTGCGATTGGTGAGTATGCGATGGCCATTACAGTAGAGCTGAGATTTGAAGGAAAACTAAGCCGCCGCGAGGTGCGCCAGTTTGAACTGTTGTTCCGCTTGCTGCCAGCGTCGGCCATGTTCCGAACGTCTGTGCAACCGACCTCCAGCCGCCGGTACTTGTACCGCCTGCTGATATATTCGCGAGCGTTGTCGAACCAAGAGCGTATGCGGCTGCGAGTTGCGCTGAACCCGTCAAATGCTGCATGGTAATCGCTCCGCTTGAATTAATCGCCATCCAGTAAGTTGTTTTTTCAGAAAGATTAAAGTCCGTTACATTGTCGGAAATTGCGGCCGCTGCTGCACTACTCAAACTGACAGTTGTTGCAAGGGGTGCGCCGTCAGGTTCGCCAGCGGCGGATGCGTAAATTGCGAGCTGCACCGAGGATGCGACAACGCCAGTAGTCACACGCGCCCCAAGTTCGCCGACCGTGACTGCTCGCTGAACTGTGAAAGGGTATAAATAAATTGTATTCGCAACCATAGCTGCGCCTGCGCCAAGAGTTCCCGAATGGGGGCAAATCCAAAATGTGCTGGCATAGAGGTTGTTTGTTCCACCACCTGCCCCCGTTGCCCCTGTCAAACCAGTTGCTCCAGTCGCTCCCAAACCTGTCGCGCCAGTAGAACCCGTAGCTCCGTCCACACCAGCAACGCCTGTTGCTCCCGTGGCTCCCGTGGCTCCCACGCCCGTAGCACCAGTAGAACCTGTGGCTCCGTTCACACCAGCGACTCCAGTCGATCCAGTAGCTCCTGTTGCGCCAGTAGCTCCAAGCTGCGTATACATTACTTGTTGAGCAGTAACAATCACACTTGGAATTGCTGGTCTGGTTGGGCTTGTTGCGGAGGCTTCGTGAATCAATTGTAAATTGGTATCGGATGTTCTCCATGCCAATTCTACATAGTCTCCAGCCGACAACTTCAGCATATAATTCCAAGACGCAATTGTTTTTGCCGCTGCCGCACCCCCTGCAACCGTAATAACACTATTGCTTTCTGGAATATCTGTTCCGTTTTTTCTGAACCAAATATCAATGCTGTCCGAACCAGAACCGAAAACCCTGTCTGCTTGAGCGGAAAATTGAATGTTGTATACTCCAGCATTTGCAAAAGTTATTCTGCTATTTGAAACGATACTAACTCCAATTGAATCTGGGTCTGTATTGTTAAAAGTAATAGGATAGGCCGTAGTTGTGTTGGCGGCACTTTGATCTTGATTTGACCAGAATGAACCCCAAAATCCAGAAGCTCCACCAGCACCAGTTAATCCTGTTGCTCCAATAATGCCAGTTGCGCCTTGGACTCCAGTTGCCCCTGTTGCTCCAGCACCAGTCGCTCCTTGAACGCCAGTAGCCCCAGTCGCGCCGTTTATACCAGCAACTCCCGTTGCTCCCGTTGCACCCGCGCCAGTAGCCCCAGTCGCTCCATTCGATCCAGCCGTCCCAGTTGCGCCCGTAGCTCCGTTTATACCAGCGACTCCCGTTGCACCAGTTGCGCCAATAATGCCAGTCGCGCCAGTAGAACCCGTAGCCCCAGTTGCTCCTGCGGCTCCCGTTCCTGTAGCACCAGTCGCGCCGTTTGAGCCAGCAACTCCTGTTGCTCCAGTCGCGCCGTTTACACCAGCGGTTCCTGTAGCACCAGTCGATCCTTGTATTCCTATTCCAGTAGCACCCGTTGACCCTTGTGACCCAACTCCTGTAGCTCCTGTAGCACCTGTAATTCCAGTAGCACCTGTAATGCCAGTAGCACCTGTAATGCCAGTAGCCCCCGTCAATCCCGTTGCGCCTGTAATGCCAGTAGCTCCCGTGATTCCAGTAGAACCAGTAGAGCCAGTAGAGCCAATCCCTGTAGCTCCTGTGGCTCCCGTTGGGCCACCGCTTGGCCCTGTTGCTCCAGTAATTCCAGTTAATCCAGTAGCCCCGCGAGGGCCAATACTTCCCGTTGATCCTTGCGAGCCAACTAATCCTTGTTGTCCTGTAGCACCTGTAGAACCAGAAGCCCCGATACCAGTAGAACCTGTAGGCCCAGTAGAACCCGTCAACCCAGTTGCTCCTGTAATTCCTGTAGCTCCGCGAAGTCCAGTCGCTCCCGTAGTTCCGTTAGTTCCCGCTAATCCTGTAGCCCCAGTTGCTCCCTGCCCTGTAGCACCAGTTGCCCCAGTAGGGCCACCAGATGGCCCAGTCGAACCAGTGAGTCCCGTTGCCCCAGTTGCACCTATCCCTGTAGCTCCAGTTGCTCCGCTTGCGCCAATAGCTTTCTGCGCCAAGCAAGCCGAATGCGCTGCACTCTCTGCGCTTTCTTTAGCTGACCTTGCATAAGATGCAACAATAATGGTTTCGTTACAGCAACTCATAGTTAGTTATCGTTTACGATAATTGGTTCTTACGTTCCGTATCCAATTTCAACTGCGTCAACAGTTGCAACCCATCTCCAAGTTTGAGACACAACACCAGTTACGGCAATTCTAACGGAATCATCTGTATCATTTACGGAAAGCGCAATACTGGTTCCAGCCGCATTGTCTGTGCCAATGGTTACTGGAGCGTAAACTTGGCTTGATGTGCCAGCGACATTTTTAACAGCATATTGCCGTAGATAGTGAGCTACCGCGCTGCCATCTGAACTTACCCCGCTGATGTTGATATTCATCGCCATCACTTTCCCCGATGGGATGGTGAGATATGTTGTTACCCCATCCAGTGCCATTTCAACTGCGGTATTCGTTGTGGTTATACAACGTAAAACAAAAATTCCGTGTTGAGCATCTCCTTGGGCGGCAAATTGCCCCGCTGAATACGCTCGCATTCCCCATCTATCTGCTAATGCTTGTCGTCCTCCAGAAATACTTGAAGATCCGAAAGATGCAGTGTTTGAAAATCCACCAGAGACAGTTGCGAATTGTGCTGATGCAGTGTTGCTGCTTCCTCCAGAAATAACTGAAGCACCTCCAGATACAGTGTTTGTTGATCCACCGGAAATAACTGAAGTGGTTCCAGTTGCAGTATTGCTGCTTCCCCCAGAAATAACAACAGAAGTAACAAGTGCTGATGACGGTATGCTGTTGTTTTGTCCTCCAGAAATAACTGAATTTGTAGATACAGCAACTTGTGTAGCAGCATTTCGGACTCTTTGCAAATCAACGCAACCTGCCCCTCTTGCGTTTCCTCCAACTGTTGTTCCATCAGGTTTTGGCCCTGCAATCAGCGCACCTGTGCCTTTTGGAGTGAGGACTAAAGCTGAGTTGGTTTGACCAGTGTGTTGATTTACTATAGCAACATTGGCTTGAGTGGATGTCGTCGCATCGTCAATGTTAATATCGGAACCTTGGATTGCATTATTACCAGTTCCATCTGCGCGGACTATCGCATTATCTATTACTCCCGGAGTAACTGTATTTGCAGATACATCATCTAACTTGCCAGTAAATGGATTAAATTTATAGGACATATTATGGGTAAGCTATCGTGATATTTACCAAGTTTGTATCATTTACTGTCGGTGGCTGGGTAGCATACACAAGCGTCAAAGTAGCCACCACACTTCCACCATTTGAATACTGCACAGTAGCAATGTTGTTTGTAGAGCCGTAATACGCAATATCAATCTCATCGTATTGCGGGATGTCAAACCCAGCAATTTGATTAGTGGCTTTGTAGATATTGTAGTTCTGAAAATCTGGTGTCAGATCAGTAAAACAAGGTTGTGTGAGTGCCATAATATTTTATTGGTTACGATAATTAACCGCCGAAATCCCTCTCAAGAGCAGTAGCCAGAGCGGTATTCAGAAGGAAAAGTTGCTGGTCTTCGGTTTTTTGCACAAAACAATTTTCAGTAAATAGAGCGCCGTTACCATACGTTTGAAGTGCAGCGTAAAATTGATACATCTTAGCGGAATCGCTCATAGCATCAAAGCATCCGTAAGACGCGATGTCAGGAGGGGTAATTCCTCTGCTTATTGCAGTGTCTCGGATCGTTAAAAGAAGTGGATAGAATTTATTGCGGTAGTCGAGATCGGTAAAGCAAGCCATAATTTAGAAAAGGGGTTAGGGTGAGGAAGTTTCCTTCCCCACCCATGATTGAGGTTTAGTAGTAGATACCAACAACGTAGGCGTTCACATAGAGTGCGCCAACACGTCCAGCAGTATCAGCACCAGAGGTGACGTTTACGCCGGGGTTTGCGTAGGTGAAGGTAGTTGTATTAACAACTGTGACTTCTGCCTGCACATCGTTGAACGTAGTGTCAGTCATGCTGGCAATCGTGATCGTGTCACCCGTGGTAAAACCATGAGCAGCACCAGTAACGATTGTAGCCACACCAGCAGTGCGAGCGCGGGTAGCGGTTGCCTGACCAGCACCAACAGTGGATTTCAGCAAGCGGAGTTTGCTGGAGCCAGTGATGACATAAGGATTGGCAGCAAGCGCAAGGGGGTTATAGCGTTTTGGGTTATCCAAAGCGTCAGTGATAGTGAGGGAAGCCGAGATGTTTTCGCCAGTGGTTCCATTGTCAACGATCACGATTGGATCAGTGGCAGTGGTTCCGCGAGCGTAGGCAGTCTCCAGCACGATGCTTGTTGGAAAGAACTTAGTGTCTTGGTCGTTAAGAACCAAGAGGTCAGCGTCTCCAGCAGCGAGGAGGTTTACAGGAATCGGGCCAAACAGATTGACACGATCATAAGCGAGTGGTCGAGAATTAGACATATATTTTATTTAAGGTTGTGGGGAGAGGCTTTCGCCCCTCCCCTGTTTAACTTAGGAAGGCACAACGATGTCACCTACGCCTGCGCAGCTATAGCAATCCTGATTGTTCTCAGGAACGATGTAGCTCTGCACAGGGCAGCAGGAACCATAGAGGTTTTTGCTCTTAGGCATACGATGCAGGAAGGTGTGCATGATGGTTGGGTCTTTGACCTGTGCAGCGAGACGGAACTGGGCTTGATAGAAGCCAGTTTTGCGCCAGCGGTTGCACTCCCAATCTGGGTTCTTCCATTCCCAATCGCCAGCGTAGTTCTGGGTCATTTGTTGGGCTTGGCCGTATCCAGTCGAGGATGGCATTGTCCATTTGCACATTGCTTTGTTCACCATAGCAACCGAGATACCGAAGTCGGCATTGCGGTAGGCTTTATTGGGGACGTAAGCGCAGCCGTTTTCAAGAACAGTCTTGATGTAACGAGGAACGCGAACGAGACGCGCCCATGTCGCAGGATCAGCTTCGTTGAACGTAGCAAGACCAGCGTTGAAGGCAGTGTCAGCGTTGAAGCGAGCCGAGTTGATGTCGTATCCGAAGGCGTAGTCACCGATGATGCGGTTGATGCCGAGTTTCAGACGAGTAAGACGCTCATCGAAGTCGGTGTTTGCATCCCAGTAACCATTGTTGCGCTTGGCTTGGAAGTAAAGCGCACGGCCAACTTGAGGATCAGGGATAACGATGTCGAGCAATGGCTGACCAGTCGCGTCTTGGAGATCAAGGCGGAAAGCGTCATCTTCGTCTTGAAGGTCAACGAGTGCATCGTCGAGCATATCAAGCGAGAGATAAGCGATCTTGTTGAGATCAGCAGGAGCGAGCTTAACGCGAATCGCGCAAAGGTCGTAACCAGCTTCATTGTTGATGGTATGCTCAGGAACGAACCATGCTTGGTCATCGACCAAACCGCAATAGGTTCCGTCATCCGTGGTGATGCCCATCCACTTGTGTCCAGCACCGCCGATGTAGTTGGAGCGAAGGAACTCTTCGTGGACGTTCTTGGTGATGCGAGCATTCGACTCTTCAAACTGAAGGATTTCCTCAGCGGGGAAGAGGCGATAGAGAAGGCTCTCAACGCAAATCCAGTCAGTGGTCATCTCTTTACGGAGAAGCTCGAAAGTGTAGCTCTCAGTGCCGGGACGCTGAATGACTTCGGGTTTGCTATCGCAAGAATCAGTCTCGCAGTAGGTGTCGGTGATCGCACGGAAAGGAGTGCAAGGATCGTGGAATCCACGGCCAAAGCGGAATGCTTTCTGTTCGGTTGTATGATTCAAGGGCCATGCTTGCTCCTCGAAACGTGTGAAATATGCAGAGTTGGTGACGAGTTTCTTTACATAGAGGTCGTTGAAATACTCGCGGCCCTCGCGGAAGAAACTGTCAATCTCAGCACAAGAATTGAAATATAGTTGATCTGACATTTGATTTTAGTTGGTTTAGTTTTAGTTTAGTTCGCAAACGCAAAAAGCCCGAAAGCCTCAAGCGAATGCTTGTTGGTTTCGAGCCGGAGTTCAACCCTCGGTGTCTTTTGCAAGACCAGTCCGGAATAGTTTTTGATTGGAGACCTATAACTCCAAGGCCGGGTTCGCCCACGCACTAATTTTATCGTTTCCGATAATTTCGTCTATCCCGATGCGACATTGCAACAGACTATTTACAGTGTCAAGCAACTTTTTTCAAAAAAATGAAAAGGGGAGTAAGTTTTACCTTACCCCCCTTCCAGCTAACAAGAATGTTGGGTTTATGCGGTCGCCCTGCCTTGTGGAGAAAAGCGAGCTAATTTACTGGCAAGTCCCTCACTGATACTCATTCTTGGTTTCTGGGAATCCGATGCACTTGGAGTTGAAGAGATGCGGGATGATCCTTTGAGTTGGGCGATGTAATCGTCTTTCTCTTTGACCATCTCTTGGTATGCCTTCAGTTGTGCTTGAATCTTCTGGTATGCGCGGCCTTGGTGGATCAGTCGGTTCATATCCTCAACCGATGCTTGCTCGTTGGTCTGCTGAGTAGCTGCCAGCGCGATAGCCTCATCACGGGAGATGTCGAACTTGATTCCCTTGTCCTTCATGTAGTCAGCAACTGAATCTGGGATTTCAGTAGCCTTATCAATCTCTTGCTGAGTGTTCTTGTATCCCTCACGCCACTGGTTCAGATACTTGTTTCGCCCGTCTTGTTCTTTTTGTTTAGCGGTTTGAAGTATATTTTGCTTGGTTTCTTCAAAGTTGACAAGAGCAGCGTGATGTCCCTGAGTTGCTTTGATGAAACTGTTGACTTGCTCCGCGAATTGATATTGCTTGAATTGCGAGAGCGAGTTCGTGATTTCCTCAAACGCTTGGTCGCGGTCGGTTTCTGCCGCTCTACGATCTTCTTCGGAGGCCGAATTGAAGATGGAGGCGTTTGCATTGACAGCGCGGGAGAATGTTGAAAGAAGCGTTGGATCATTCGATAGCAACTGCCTCGCAGTATCGTAGGTATTCTTGATAGGATCGAGGTAGGTTTTTTTGAAATCTGGATTGCTTGTAATATCGTGGAAATCCAATTTGCCCCGCAGGTCTTTGATTTGCTCGGATAGTTGTTGCTCAACGTCCAGCTTTTCTTGATTGGCCTTGTTAAGCTGTTCTTGGTAGTGGTTCGATTCTTTGGTTGATGTTGACTCGGACACCATTCGCTCAAGTTCTTGGATTTTGGTTTCAAACTTGGGGATTTCATCTTTCTTGTATTTCTCAAGTTCTTCTTTGAGCTTTCGGTTCTCTTCAATTTGTCGCTCAACGAATCCTTTTTTCTTTCCTGTTCGGTCAGATGTGATTTCAGCCTCGGTAACTCCCGTTGGTTCTTCTGGTGGTTCTTCATTGTATTTAGGTATGCCAAGGTTGGGATCACCAACATTGGTAGCACTTGGCTTGCCATCGTCAGTTTGTTGCTTGCTGAACTTCTTGAGGAAGTCAGATGTGTTGCCTTTAATCGGAACTTGGGGTTTAGCCTGTAGTTCCTTGATTACTTCATTGGTGTCGTTTGGGTCTGCCATAAATTATCCTTCGTCAAGGTCTGGGTCGATTGTGCTATCCGCTGGTTCTTCATGCTTTCGAGTAGCTTTTGTTTTTTTGAATGCTCCTTGCTCCTCAGTTCCAATAGCTTCAATAGTTTTGATTGCATGGATTAACGTGGTTACTCCGTCTGGTGGATTTACATTAAGTAGTAAATACGCCTGTAGTTTGTTCCAATCTTCGTGTGAGGTTATCGCTGCACATAGGGATTTTACTTTTTCTGTTGTCATGTTTCTTCTTCGGTTTCAACTTCTTCGGTTTCCATTTCTTCTGGTTCTTCTTCGCCCTGCATTGCTGCTTGCTTGGCCTTTTCTTTCTGAATCTCAGCGCGAGCTTTAGCCTTCTGAAGCGCAAGTTGGGTGATGCCTTGTTCCTTGCGTTGCTCGGTGCGTTGAGCGTGACTGATAGAAGCCTTGCCAACTGCAATGTCAGCGAGCTTCTTTTTGGTGTCGATTTCGATACCCTTAGATGCAGCGAGAAATTGAAGTTTGATGTCTTCCTCGGAGTTTGGTTGACCTTGCTTCTGAGCTTCAGCTTCAGCCATTTGAACGTAAACCTGTTGGAGTTCGTCAGCCATACCTTGAACCTCTCCCATGCCTTGCATGAATTGCTTCAAGAAGTCCTTCTTAGATTCGTCTTTGCTGATATACTCAACGTGCGCCATGATGTGTCCACCCTTGAATTGAATGGAACGAACGGCCAACGATAGGTCTTCCAGCTTGGGTTGACCTTGCTGGATAGCTTGCATATTCATCTGCAATTGCATTCCTAAGTCTTGGAAGTGACCTTGAACGTGTTCGATGTGCGGATCAGTTGGCAACACAGGGAAGTTAGTTGGGTTGACAAAAGCATCTGTCATGCCAGCATTTTCAAATCCGATGATGCGAGCTGTATCATCAATCTTGCTTGGCTTAGTATTCCTGTAACGGGCTACGTTGTCTCGTCCAGATAGCGCGGCGATTGCATCCTTAACTGCATTCTCTTGTCCTTCGTTTGCTGGAGTAATTGCTGTGATGTTCAGCAATTTTTCTGCCGTGATAAGTTTGAATGATGGACTGCCTGCGCCATTGATAAGGTTGGATCGGATGCTGGTGATGTTCTTCCAAGCGGCGGCTTCTTTCGGCGTTCCAAGTTCTTCCAAAACCTCATAGAACTTCTTGACATACTCATATCCATCATCGCTGGATTTTGCGCTTACAAAGCGTTTGTAGAGTTGCTTGAAGTAAAGAGTTTGGCACTCGTTGAATCGGCGAATCTGAGTTCCAGATAGTTTGGCTGACTCAGCGGCATCCAGTTCTGCTTCGCCTTTAGTTCGTTGCTTGCCGCCAGCGGTAGGTGCGTTGATACGATACTGACCCATGCCGCGATACATATCTCCCATGAAGAACTGCATGAATCCCATGCTCTCTGCTACGGGAAGTTGGAAGCGGT
>ERZ807355.1-NODE-1-length-61232-cov-7.104565_pt1 | contig 61232 bp, 112 predicted proteins | sample MGYA00520898_ERZ807355 | MGnify/ENA primary metagenome ERZ807355 (study PRJEB31431, sample SAMN03801317) | freshwater metagenome | biome: Freshwater; feature: Lake; material: Water | place: Canada:St Catharines | collected 2012-08-12 | depth 1 m m ... | reverse complement strand
AGTACACCGCTAACGTTCAGCAGTTCCAAGTTCGTACCGACCTTCTGAACGTCGTCAAGGACCTGCGTAAGCGCAACGTGCCGACCTATTCCGATGGTCTGTATCGTTGCATCTGCGATCCCACGTTCATGATGCACCTGCGTCGTGATCCTGACTTCCGTGAGATCGCTCGTTACGCTGGTAATCCTGGTCAAGGCATGTACATGGGTAATCCCATGATGCCTAACAACGCCAGCTTCTACATGGGTCCCCAGGCTGGTCAAGGTTACTTCCTGGCTGGCGAACCTGTGATGCCTACTGGCGTTCAGTTCGAAGGTGTGAAATTCTTCGAATCGACCAACTTCCCAAGCAAGAGCATCAGCGCTTCCTTTGATGGCACTGGTGGTACCTATGCTTCTCGTGAAGTGGCCCAAGGTTACTTCTTTGGTCCTCAAGCTGTTGGCGTTGGTATCGGCGGCCCGAATGCTCAGGTGCTGATCAACAACAACGACGACTTCAGCCGCTTCATCATTCTGATTTGGCAACTGTACGCTGGCTTTGAAATCCTTAACACTGATTTCATCACCACCGCGTTCAGCTTCATTCAAGATGATGGCAACATCTGATAACAACAAGCATATCTGGAATAGATAGATGACTTATTTAACGGCTAAAAAGATTTATCCAGGTAACTGGAATAATGCTCTCAACGGTTGGTATCGCAATATCAACCCTAACGCCGCTGGTACCGATACCGGTTCCAACGCAGGCCCTACTTCGGTGCTTGCTACTCCTGGTTACCGTTACTTCCAGCAGCGTGGTTATGTGCCAGTCGTTGGCATTTCTGGTGGCACCGGCTCTCTTGCCGTGACCACTACCGCTGATGTGATCGTTCCTTCGCCTTACCGCCAAGACGACACTCGTCCCAACATCACCGGTATGGTGATCTCTGGTGACTCCACCCTTCCTGCTTACGTGTATCGCACTGCGATTTCCGTTGCTTCCGGTTGGGATGGCACTGTTGCTTCTGGTGTGTATGCCGCAACTGGCAACGTGATTTCTTTCGGTCGTAGCAATGGTGGCAACCCCACCGCTGCTTCGGGTGTTGGTGAAGGTGTGGCACAAGCCAATCTCACCTCTACCGTTTCTGGTACTCAAGCTGGTGAGATTTATTTCTCCGGTGGCACCGCTGGTTACGGCACCAATCCTTTCATTCTGAGCTCTGGCGTACTTGGCCCTCTTCCTGGTAACGCTTACTACTCGCTGAATAGCTCGACCACTTTCAAAGTGTTTGCTAAGGAAACCGCTAATAGCACCACGACTTCCGGTGGCTTCTATATTTCTGCTGCTGACAGTGCCGCTAGCCGCGCTGGTTACCTGGTTGTGGAAGTGTGCTACATCCAACCTGATGTCGCCCCTGGTTACGAAGATATTGACATGTACCTCACCGGTCGTGTTGTTAGCTGATTAGGTTAAACTAAGACCAGTGAACAACTGGTCTTATGTCTACGCCAACTGCAGATATGCTTTATCAGCATAAGAAAACAGGTGCACGAGTCGAGATTGTAAGCGAATGGGATAACGGCGATTGGTTCATGGTCAAAGATCAGGACGGTCGCCTTTACACCGCTTACAAAACTGAACTCACACCTGATGAAGAAGCCACGAAGAAAGTAAAAACTCTTCGTGTCAAAGATAAAGCGTCGCAGGAAGAACCGCGTACTTTCCCCCCGGACACACGCCTTAACATCAATGGCGCTACCCCACAAATGATCGCTGATCATATTAAGGGTATCGGATTGAAAACAGCTCGAGAGATTAAAGATCTTCAGATGTCCTTATCGGGTGAAAGGTTTAACAATCTTGAACAGTTAAAGCAGATTAAACGGGTTGATTGGGACGCAGTTATGGCGGCCGACTTAATTAGGGTTTGATACTTATCTCCTACTGAACCCCTGGGAAACCGGGGGTTTTTTGCACGTAAAATAATAAATAAAACAACATGTCATACTCTGTTTATCGTTCTGGTTATACAGGACCCAGTGGAAAAATCGGTGGGAGTACGGACTATCACATTGATTTAAAAATGCTCCAATCATTGCCGATTGCTGAGCGTGTCAAGGCAATGGATGCAGTAGCAAATCAATATGGATCCTTGGGGCGTAATATTGAGTTTTCAAATCCTGCGGTATCAGGACGGCGATGGGATACGGCAGCGGATCTTGCGGCAAAGGTTGATTTACTAGAGCGTGCATCAGGAGCCCATAGCCATAGTAAGCATCCAGGTTGGGATTCCTTTGACTTTTATGTACCTTTCAAAGGTAAGAGCAGGTTTGATAAAGGTGCCGTAGAAGACGCATCTATCTATCTCCCTGGAGTAGCAGGAGGTAAGATTCGTCGCGGTAGTGGCGGAGGATATGGGTATTTTTCTGAAGCTTTAGATCCCAGTGGTAAGGTTGTATTTCGTGTTGGTCATGGCAATGTTGATCGTCCTGAAGCCGAAACAGAAATTTTAGTTGCCGCTGGTCAGCCTCAAGTTACAGCTACCACTGGTTCTACTAATACTACTGACCCACAAGAAAACTTAAAGCGTTATATCCAAGATAATTTGCAATCTACTCTTATGCAACAATTGCTTGCTCCTCAGCAACAAACAAATCACAGAGCAGTTATGGAACAAATGATGAAGTCAATGGGTGGACTTGGAATACTACAAAATCCAATGAGCGTATAATATAAAACATACGGAACTAAGCTGTGCATCTCAGCGACTTCGATAAAAGTAGAGTCCGATACCACCTCGGCTACTTCACGGTCACCGTACCAGCGGGCGATTACAGCCGGCTGGAAGAAGCTATGAATACCATCCCGGATTCATACTTCTACGACAAAGTTATTATTCAACTTGGTCGTTGCGATACTGCCGAGAAGAAAACCGAAGTTGCTACTTCGCCTTCTACTCGTATTGAAAACATCGTTGGTGACGTTGATCGTACGATCCGCTCCAGTAATGCCAGGGAATCGTTAAAGGTTTGGGACGAGATTTATCTCTACGAAACCAATCGACTTGCGCAGATTCTGTACGTTCCCAACTATAAGGACCCGTTCCAGGCTCGTTATCGTTACGAACGTTCTGGTGCTGAATTCATCCAGGCATTACCTGGCCCTGCCGACACTGCTGTTGGTTCCCGCATTTATTTACATGAGGTTTGGAGGTAATTATGCCTAACTTTATACAGCAGTTATTGCAACAGGCAATGAAGAAAAAAGGTGGTGATTTAATCGCGCCTGTTCTTAATAGGTCTGTAGGCAAGTTGGGACCTCGTGATCTTCCAAGTAGGTTTACTCCGACTCAACCTCTTCGAAGTTTCCCTGGTGCGCCCGTACAGGCTCCTGGACTACCCGCGCCTCCAGTAAGAACCGTAACAAAGGGAGTCTCTCCTTATGCTGTAGGAGGTACTGCAGTTGGCGTTGGTGGAGCTTTAGGGGTTGGGCTTGCCGCTAATGATCAAATTGAAAACGCATTAAACCAAGTTGGAAACCAAGTTGGCCCCGCAGTTGATCGGTTTTTTGGGCGCATTACGCCACAAGCTATCCAACAGTTTGGAAAAGAACAAGAAAGTAAAGGCTGGGGTGGTGCATTAGAGATGGCAACCCCTTTAGGGTTTTTAGCTGCTCCTTTTATTCCCAATACACAACCTTCTAGTAATACCAGAGGAGCAAGGCCCGTTGGTACGCAAGCCGTATTAAACGGTAAACCAGTGTACTGGGGCGGAGATGACTATGGTTGGCAACAACTAAATCAAACAGGTAGCAGTGCAACTTTAAATAGTCTTAACGCCCCAGCGACACAACGTCAATTTGTTCAAGACAGTTTTTCCGGTTCATCTGCAGGTGCACCACCTACGCGTCCTACTGGAACAGGTTCTTTCGCACCTATTGATCCGTACGCCGCACAAAACCGAGAGTACGAACGGGAGCGTGCCAGGGTTGAAGCAATGGTGAAAGCCAACCCAGACATGCAAAAACAAGCTATTGCTGATGAGCGTGCTAAAGTACGTGACCAAGGCATGGCAATTTGGGCCGCAAAGTATGGTGGGCCTGGTGGCCTTGCTTCCAAAGTAAAACCAGGCGCTGTTGGTTACGATGCAATCCAACGTGGCATTGGCATTCAGTCAATCCCCTCAATCGAAAACCGTGCTGAGTTTAGTTGGAACCAAGCTACTCAAGGCCCTACACCCGCCGTACCAATGGCAGACGCCATGCTGAACCCTTCGTCTCCTAGTTTTATTGGCGGAGAAGGTCCACCGCCCGTGAACTTTAACCCCCCTGACCCACGTTTTGAAAACATGAGTCCAGAAGAGTTCCAAAAGCTTTTAAACCAATACACCAAACGTTGATCCTTGGCATTGCATAGCATGTAAGCCCAACCTACTGGACACGAATCTTTGATTCATGGGGGCCAGTGTTGTTGCTTTTAAACCAATGATTCTCTGTCCTAATTTTGTTAAGCGTTTAGCCACAAAAATCAGCCTTGTTGCTGCGTTACAAGCTGTATTTATCCCTGGTCTCAAGGCAAACTCAAATTGGGTAGGAGAATAATCTAGGAGAAAATATGCCACCGAAAACAGTACAGCAATTATTTAACTTAAAGCCAGAAGAAGTTAACGCACTTACGGTACTTGCTGGGCTAGAAGGGTATCGTGGCGGCCGTGGTGAAGACGTGGCAGCAGTTGCTGCTAACGTACTTTCTCGGCGTTTAGCTGGAAACTGGGGTGGCATAGATATTAGGAATATTGCCAAGTCTCCTGGTCAGTATGAAGCTGTTTTTGATTATTCAATGCAGCAACTCGCTGACCCAGCTTTTGGTGCTCAAAAGTTAGGAGGCGAAGCTGAATACAATCGCATTCGTAATATTGTTAACGACCCGGTTGAGGTTGGTAAACAGTACGAATTAATGAAAGGTTCACAGTCTTTTAGAGGCCCTAAAAACGGGCGCATGCAACAAGGTGACTACATGCCAGTCCCTGGTAAAAGTAATTATTACTTTGATCCGTTGAGCTCTGCTTTGTATAACAAAGGTCTTGGTATTTTTGGTGCAGCCAAGACAACCAGTCCAAGTACAAGTCAACCGCAATCAACGAGTGCTGCATCTTCCTATGGTCCTACGGTTGAAGAAGCAATGGGCATTCAGTTGATGCAACAAGCTATGCAAGGCGCCCCACAACCTAAGAATGCAGCACAAAGGTTTGCTGACTTTTTAGGTGGCGTTGGTAAGAACTTAGGTGTTCTTGCCGACCCATTATCTACCCCGGGTTATTAAGACTCAGGTATAATGGTGGATATTAGTGCGTTAGAACCTTGGCTTCGACAAATACAAATAAGCAGCCCCTGTTAGTTGACAGGCCTCTTTTTGATTCGGTACGAGTCACGACTCAAACCGTTGGTAGTGCGTCCACCAACACACTCTTTGTGCAAGGTGGACAAGCTCCTTCGATTCTTGTCGACATGGATGCCGCACTCCAAGAAGATAACAATAGTGGTGGCGTTGTTGACTCCATTACTATTGTAAGGAACGATTACTACCGCAACCCGGATTACACACTAGAGACTGCAACAACAGGCACTAGAGTTCGTTTAGTTAGTGGGCAGTCTGTTTACATTACCGCCACTGGACTTAACACACCAGCAGCCGAGAGCGGCCTTGGTTACTACACCTATACAGGTGCAACAGCAATCACCGGTACACTGGGAACAATTCGTTATTCCGGTGTTGCAACTCCTGATGCAAGCGGCTTTTCCTATGCGGGTACCGTTGGTCCGTACCAACCAGAAGTAACCTTTGTTGTGTATCACACCCGTGGTACTACCCAACCAATCCCAGCGAGTGGCGATTACAAAGTTGTACTTGCCAAGCGTGTTCCTGCCAACACACAACAAGTTGATTGCGCCGATGTGATGCCACAACTTGCCGCACCCAACCCTGCCGCAGGTAACGCCTCAGGCCTTGCTGCTGGTGCCCCTCTACGCAACCGTGGCATCTACCTGGAACGTGGCGACCGTCTGTACGTAGGCGTGTTTCCTGACGGTCCTAACGCGTCTGGATACATCCCTGGTGCACACGTCTACGCTGAAGGCGGTTTTTTCTGATCATGTCAAAGAGAGGCAACTCTTTCGGCGGACAAAGAACAAATTCATTTGGTGATTTTGGCAAGGTAAAAGACCAGATTAATCCCAAGGAAGTAAAACCAATTCAAGGGGAGTTTTCCAAAGGATCTGTCCCTGGTTCGATTTGGACTATCGACAGGGAGTCGGCATGGGCACGTTGGCGTAGAGGCTACGAAATATATTCAAACGGACAATATTTTACATACGAGTTTGAATACAACATTCCGGACGTTGTATTTGCTCCTAGTCCTCCCATTGTTATCCAGGGGGCGTTTATTGGCTTCCCAACGAAGAGCCGAGAGCTTGGAATGCATTGGTGCTTATGGCGTTATGCAGGAGCCATTAGAACTGACTTATACACTGACCCCGTAAGTACCAGTAACTTATCTGTTGAATCAGTAACAGAAGACAAAAACTATTGGTACGTAAAATTAACAGGCACCTGGAGCCCATCAAACCGACTGCCGCCACCATTCTTTTTCCCTGGTGGACAAAAGCCCTTGATCTCAGAAGTGTTTGAAGATCGCATTGTTACGTCCGGTGGTGAGCTGATTGAAATTGATACGATCAATCCCAATACACAAACACGATATGGTTACGTGTCTGCAGTGTTGCTAGAGATTAACGAAAACACTGGCATCCTCAAGTTCCGTAAGTCGGGTTCTGTACAAGCAACACCAGATGAAAACTTTGTAACTCCTTCGCCTATTGGGTTTACTCCAGGACGTTACTTAAACTCTGGTGCACGATACAGTTGCACATGCCAAGACTTTACACGGCGTGACTACTTCTATGTCTCTTCGGAAAATCCTCGTAAGTTATTCCCACGCACTAATATTGCTACGGTTAAACCAGGGCGTTTTGAGCTTACTAAACGTGACGGCATTTTAAAAACTCCTGCTCAAGTAGATCCTTCCTCTATCAGCCTCACATTAGAAATCACGGCTCCTCCTTCGTTTGATTTGACGAACCAGGTCACAACCTCTCGCGTCATTAGTCCTGATGCAACACGAGACAGCCCAGGACTCTACGCAGACTTTGGAGGCACCTACACGCGCAATCCCAACAACCTCGGTACGCAAGGTTCATCAGCAGATGGTATGCCAACTTTTGCAGATTACACATCTGTTACGGAAACACTTGACAGTAGTTCAATTCCACAGAGCACAATAATTACTTTGGAAGATAGATGGACACCTGTTTTGGACGAGCTGCGTTATTGCAAACACATCTATTCTCTTAAGTTTGCAGATCGCGTATTTCCACCGGAACCATCTGATTTTCCAACAGACATAGAAAGCATGGCTGAATGGGAAAGACAGTTAGTGGCAAAAACAGATAGCGAGATAGACGCTATTAAAAAAGATAAGCTTGCTAGAGAAGCCCTGTCAAGAATGGATGTGCCTCCGTATAACAGTGAATCACTATCTGTGTATCCGATGTTACAGCGTTTATTTAACTTTGCAACAGATCGAATTGAAGTACAAAATTTCACAATGATTGATCAGTATGGCAACCGTTCGCAACCATGAGGTGAGCTTAGAATAAGTTAACGGCCATTGACAGCATGTTTTGCAACGAGCACGAGCCCCTCGCCCTGCTAGTTGAATTAACTCCAAAGCTTGCCAAAAAACGTTTTAGACAAAGTATTTATGAAGCCTGGGACCACAAATGCGGATACTGTGGTGACTCGGCGTCAAGCCTTGATCACATTATTCCAAGGTTTAAGTCGGGTTCTTCTAATCGACATAATTTGATTCCTTGTTGTAGGCGTTGTAACGCAAACAAAGGATCAGAGGATATGAAAAAGTGGTACGAGAAACAATCTTTTTTCTCTTCTTCATCTCTTGCTAGGATTGAAGCCTGGATCCAACAGCAAGCTGTTTTTATTTTTGGTGAGTGCTAATGGGCGTTTTTGATAAGTACGTTTCTTCGTATTCTGATATCGCACAGAATTACAATAGTTGGTTAAATGACAGGGGAAATATCCATTGGTCTCAATATGTTGATGCAGCTTCAGATTTAAACCAAGCCTGGCAAGCAGAGAATAGAAGAACTGGAATTTCAAAATGGGATTGGGGGTGGAATCATTATCAAAATTACGGGAAAAATGAGGGACGTTTAACGCCAAAAGTTATAAACACAAATGGTTTGCCAGATGTGGCAGGCTCAGGAGGACGTGGTGGATACACAACACTACCCGTATATCAAGACGGTAGTGGAAACCCGACTACCAATGAAACTGCTCAAGAAGGATTTGGATATGACCACTGGGAAAAACGTAACGGAAAAAACGAGTATCGCATCTTACCCGGAGGAGGTCAATTTCAAGTCCAACCAAATGGCAGTATTTACCTAAATACCAAATTAATTGGAAAAGACGCTCAACAAGCGTTTAGGAATTTTGCAAACAAATATAACAGTAGCAATGGTACTAACTTTAAAGATATTGCTAACTCTTTAAATGCATTAGGTGCAACTGAATCAAAAATACTAACAGAATCGGGATCAACTAATTCACTTGTTAATGCCTTTTACGGAAAGGTTTCCCCCTGGGACCCTAGTAAGAACTCGGCTTACCAGCCTCCAATGGGAGCATTTGACCCTACTTACTACGTCACAACAGATCAAGGAAGAGAAGCATACGATCAGTGGCAAAAAGCTGTCAAAGGTACTATTGATATTGGCGGGCAAACCTACCCAGATGTTTCACTAGTTGGAAAATACAACCAAGATTCATTTTTACAGTATAACTACGCAGTTGTGCACGGTAAAACTGAACGAGGTAATCGAGTTGTTAAGGCAGAAGCCGCTGAGAATTTCAACGAAATTCCAATGACTGATGCACAATACCAACTGTATCGTGACCAGGTACTTGGACTTGGTTCGTTTACTACGTTAAAAGAATGGGAAGCAGCGCAAAATCCTGAGTTTTTAAAAGAGTGGGTTTCTTCTTTGTCTCCAGAAGACGCAGAAGATCGCAAAAATGGTTACTTAACAATCCCCTCTACTTCTCAGCTACCAGAAGAGATACGCTCTCAAGCTAAGATGTCGCGAGGAGACACTCTTCTTGAAGGGAAATTAACTAGTGTACTTGGGGCAAAAGAACAAGAAGCAGCCGATAGATTTAGATCGTTAACTGTTGACACGTTTAAGGAAACGTTAAACGAATACAAGAAGCAACGCGCAAAAGAACAACAATTTGAGTTTTATAGTGGACTACCTGGGTTTGATGAGATCATGAATGTAAACAGTGAATTATCTAACTCTCTCTTAGGAGATACGGGCGTAGGAGGATTGCTTTCATTGACGGGAGAAAATCAAGAAAAAACAGAAGATAGTTTAGAAAAACAATTCTCCGCAATAACAGGCATTCCTTCCAAATCAAGCGCAGTTTACAATTGGCAAAAATGGTTTGATGAAACATTGACAAAACGCTATCAAGAAGGAACTACCTTTACGGATTTTCAAGACCCTGACAAACAATATACAATTGACAAAGAATTTGCAGAAGACTATATTAAGCGTTATTTAAACCCTCGCTTTAATACCTCGCGTTCTATGTCAGAGTTTATGAGCTACATGGATGTGACTCAAGGAGAGGAGAATATCTTCCAAACACAAAGTGCATTGAATTCTTTAAAGACCCTGGCAGATTTACGAGCGCAGAAGTATTTAGACGACATTAAAAACTCAGGTACCTCTGGGTTTGATTCTGAGTTTTATTTCAATCCTTCCGGAGGAGATGTAGATATTTCAAAACACGATTTACAGAAAACAAAAGTAACCGAAGATTGGGACAATGCTAGAAGGAATGGAGAGCAAGTTGTCCCTGGTACAAATCCACCACAGACCTGGAACCAGCTAGCTTATTTTCATGGATATAACTTGAACGACAAAGCACAGTTTGCAAAGCTACATTATCAGGTGTATGGAAGACAGCAGGGATTCGACCCAGCACGTGACAAGTTATCATTTAATGCTGCACAGTCTTTTATTGATAATGACATACTTCCTGCTATTGCAAATGAAAAGCTAAAGTTAAGTGGTGTTTCATTCTTGAACTTTGTAACACCTCGTGAATACGCAGATAAGATGTTGGAAGGAATTGACCCTATTGAGAATAAACCAGAGTGGGAGAAAGTGCTTAAGTCTATGGGACTTTCAGGTAAAGAAATGGGGCTTGAAGAATTAAAAACATATATTGAAGAGGCGTTCCAAACGGGAGAAGCAACAAAGATACGTGAGTCAATTAAGTACTTAAACGAAAAGAAAGAAAAAGTAACGCAAGAAAAACTTGGCGTAGACTATATTGAACGTCCCGAAGATACCGCACCTCGCGACAATCCTACTGAAACGCAGCTTTATTCAGTGTTCAAAAGCGCTGGTTTTGCTGGTACGGAAGATGACTTCTATAAAGAGTTTATGCCAGATACAAATAGAGCAGACATGGAATTTTTAACACAAGCGGGGAAAGGATTTAAAGAAGGTGGTATATTTAATCAGTTAGCCAGCAAGGACCCCTTTGAAGCCCTTGGTTCAATTGACACCTTACTTGGAGAAGATGAAGATCAAAAAACCAGTAAGCAAAAAGACTCTACTAAGAAAGAAAAATCATACTTCACATTTGCTGATGAAGATGATGACGAAGACACGACAACAGTAAAATCTGAAGCAGGCCAAAGTTTTCTTGGCAGTTTTACCAAGGCCTTTAAAGGTCTTTAAAGACTTGACACCAAAGTATTGATCATGAGTAAACACAAGAAAGCAGCCAGTGCCGCCAAGATCCACAAGGATTCCATGGAGTGCAACAAGCCAAGAAAAACTCCTGGCCATGCAACTAAATCACACGTTGTTAAAGCATGTGAAGGAGGCGAAGAAAAGATCATTCGTTTTGGTCAGCAAGGCGTAGAAGGCGCTGGTAAAAACCCAACAACAGCCAAGGACAAAGCACGGAAGAAGTCTTATTACGCACGGCATAATGCCCAGGATTCTAACCCTGATAAGATGTCAGCAAGGTACTGGTCGCATAAGGTGAAGTGGATGATCTTAAGTGGTATGATAATCCCAGAGTTACTCCACACATGCCTTCACATTGGAACTACATTGACGTAAAGTGAAGGAATTACACAAGGTGAAGTAATAATGGAATTAGCAGGGAAACACATACAAACAATTGATGGTTTGCCGATAACAGCAAGTCAGTTACCTGCCTTTAAAATGGATCGCGGATATGTCCCTGAGCATTTTCCTGACCAAGCAAAAATGCAGCAATTGGCTTTAGGTACAAAAGATGCAAGTTTGCAACGTGCTCTTTTAGATTTTCAATACCCTTTTAGAACTGAAGATTTAATGCGTACAAATTATTCAAACGCGATTAAGCAAGTTGTTTTGCAGGCTGTTTCCAGCTAGGATGCGCAGGTTGATTCCTTACCAACATGGCAAAGCCCAAGTCCACCGCAATCTTAATTGAGTCCAAGCCTAAGAAGACTCGTCAAGGGCGTTCTAAAAACACTAAACTAAAGCCTGGACAAAAACGCTATCGTGGCCAAGGCTAAAAAGCTTTATCACACCATCACCGACTTAACGGGTAACGTTTACGGACGTTTAACCGTTCTTGGCTATAGTCCCAGCGTGAAGCATCAGCTATCGCGCTGGGTTGTTTTGTGCAGTTGTGGAAAAAAGTTTACAACTTATGGGATGTCATTGGTTTCTAACAAAACAAAAAGCTGCGGATGTTTGCAAAAAGAAAAAGCACAAAAACATGGTAATTACAAACATCCGTTTTATAAAATTTGGACAGCAATAAACTATCGTTGCACTAACCCAAACTGCAAGGACTATCCCAACTACGGAGGAAGAGGAATAAAAAATCTTTTTAAATCTTTTGAAGATTTTTGTGAATCAATGGGAACAAGGCCTAACGGCTATACAGTGGAAAGGATGGACGTAAATGGTCACTACAGCCCCAGTAATTGTAAGTGGGTGCCAAATAATCAACAAGTTCAGAATAGAAGGTGCAGCATAACCGAAGAAAAAAGGCAACAGGTTATCCGGCTTGCAAAGGAAATAAGAAACAAAACTACGATAGCTCAGCTAGTGGGCGTAGGGAGAACGAGTGTCAACAGGATACTTGAGAATTGTGTATGATTGGGGGTAACACTTGTTACCCCTATGGATAATTACAAGCAAGCGATTGATTTAATCTGTCGTTACGAAGGTTTCAATGAACTTGCTTACCCAGATCCTCAAACAGGTGCAGAGCCTTACACGATTGGATTTGGTACACAGTATTATCCGGACGGCAGTGTTGTAAAGAAAACTCAGTGTTGCACACAACGTAAAGCCCTGGAGTATCTTGTCGATGAGCTCACCGTTTTAAACACAGAACTTCTGAAGTTGAACCTAGGCTTGGACGAGTGTATGCACCAAGCACTGCTTTCATTTTGTCATTCGGTTGGCTGGGAAAGTTTCCTTTACAGTTCCATTATTGACTGCCTTGAGGTCGATGACTACGTTGGTGTAACAGAAGAAATTGCACGGTGGGTCTTTGATGCAGATCACCAAGTTATTGGTGGCCTCCTGGAACGACGCAGAGAAGAGATCAACCTATTCCTTGCCGAGGTTGAAGCCAAGCCTTGGGTTGCTACGGACGTACTGCTGCGTGCGTTCAGAAGCTATGGTGCGAAGCCCCATGAGACAGAAGCGATCCGAACTCTGGAAGCGACAATCAATCCCTATGCGCTCGCAGAATTTGCTAACCGTTTCAAGCTTGACGACGCCTCTGCCTTTTCAAGTGACTAGCGTCCTAGAATAAATGCAGTACTCAGGCTTTCCATGGAGAACGAATCCACACGTAAAGAGTTTGAATTACCTTTAGAACTGCAGTTTGCCATGCGCAAAGCTGAGCTGCAAACAGAGGAGATGTGTTGGGAAGAACTGCAGGCTGCACTGTTAAACCTGTATTTTCAACGGATGATGGAATGGGCAGCCGTCAAAGAAATCATGTGTTCTGAAGGAATTGATATTGAATGGGATCTGCCTAGTGAGTTGGAACTCAGTGAACTCGCCCTGGCTTGTATGCAGGACGAGTCAGACGATGACGACGATTTACACTACGCTCATCCCTTTTGACTTTCGTCCAATTGAATAAGACGATCTAGGTACCACCTTGCCTTTTTTAGTGATTCTGTCTCGCCTTTATGGCGCTCACGCCACACGTACTTTTGGATATTCCCTTTTAGGTATCCGCGATACTCTTCGTTGGTTAGGGATGACTCGATTGCTTCAATACATTCAACTCCGCCGCCATCGGTGTAATGCGAAGGATGATTAACTACATCCTCTTTAATTACAGGAGATTTCTCAAGCGTAGCCCAGGGTACTGGACAAACACCATCTACGCACCCATTGGTTTCGTCAACAGGGGGAAACATGTCCATTCTAAAAATGCCGACTGAGACAGCCTAGCAGGTTTAACGCATTAAGCCTTTGCGTTTGGCGGAAAGCAGAAGTTCCATCTCGTCTGGATCACCGTCAATATCACCAAGAACGCCAGGAGGTTTGGGGTTTGCACCATATAATTCCATACCTTCTTCCATGGAAGGAATGTAACCCGTCAAGCCTGGACGTTGACCATACAAACCTTGACCTTCAATATTAAGTGGGTTGCGCTGCATGCCATCCATGGGAGCAACTAAGCCCGTGTTATACATATCTTGGAGAGGTACGTCGTTGGTTTCAGTATCGAGGGGTGCACTAAAATCCTCAAAACCAATACAACGGCACTTTACTTGATCATTATTTGCTGCAAACTCTTGCAAAAACATTGAGGGCCGCATTGTTTTCTTAGCGATATATCCTTTCTATAATGATAGTATGAGCAAGTTTAGATCCGAGACTTACGACGCAGCCAAGGACTCCGGCACTTCTGCTGGCGCACCAACGGATCTGAACCCTGGAAGAGCTTATAACGTGGACCTGCGGTACGTGCGACCGCAAGAACGAGGTGTCGTTGGTTCCGCGTCAAAAGGAGCAGTGGCACGCGTTGACCGCTTCATGAAGAGTGCACGAGCTGCTGGTAAATATCAGAAGAATCAACTGATTAACGAACCCACCAGTGCCAATGCTGGTGACAGTGGTGGGCGTGCAGGATCTACCGCGTATGCAGACAAACCCAAACAATCGTTTGGACGTATCTAGACCTGTGGAAAAACTACGGTATTTGGTTGGTCTTGATACTTACCTTTCCGATCTTGGTAACTGACTTCGCAAGGATTACCACGGTAGAAAAGCAGTTGAGTAATCCCCTCGTTTGCATAAACACGGTTGAATAGACCAGTGCAGTTACTGATCTCAAGCGTCAGGTAACCTTCCCACCCACTTTCAGCGGGCGTGATGTTAACCAGGATTCCTGAGCGTGCGTACGTAGATTTACCAACTGCAACAACAGTGATATCACGAGGCAACTTCAGACGTTCTTGTGCAACGCCTAAACAATACCCATACGGAGGAAGAAGAAAGTATTTGCCGCGTTCATCTTCCAGAAGTTCCGCAGGTTTTAAAATACTTTCGTCAAAGGCCTTTGGGTCGCAATCACCGGTTTGAATCTTACCAAAGATCAGGCACTGGCTAGGGGACAAACGAATGTCATATCCGTAAGAGCTAAGTCCATAACTCAACAAACGCCGACCATCTTCTTTGCTGATCAGACGATCAACAAAGGGTTCGATCATTTGTTCTTTCTCGGCACGCTCTTTGATTTCCCAATCGGCCAGGACGCTCATAAGACCTCGATAGCTTGTTCAGTCTACAAGGAGATGGCCACGTTCGCCGTAGATTTTACAGAAATGTTCTACTGCATCTCCTGACCGATCTTTGGGAGGCAGGTAAACCAAGAAAGACGTGCACGTTTGTTTTTTCTCTACATTCCCATCAAGATTACGGAGCAGGTAAGGGACGGTACGTAGAACGCACATGGGGAATTTAAAGATCTTTGGCTCGTATCGAATCATGTCAGGGCAGTTGCTGAAGTAAAGCCCTTGTTCAATTTCATCCGCCAGCCATGCATGGTACATTCGACGGAACCATACGGCATGCGAAGAAGTTAACGTCAATGACGAAGCGCGTGTCATCTTCCACCGTTGGTTCTTTTGGTCCCAGAAGTATGATCCCGCTGGTGGAAACAAATAACAGCTTCCGTACCATTGTTGGTTATTTAAACCATCATCCACGGGTGTGTAGTATTCAGTCGCTTGTACGTACTCATTGGCAACTTTGGAGCTTGCTACATCCAAATCAATGCCGCCTAAAAGTTCGTTGGCAGCATGAACTAAGTCTGCGTTGGTGATAAGTTCTGCGCCTTCAACCCTGGCAGATACGCCGCGAATACCTTTCTCAGTCATTGTTAACGATGTCGTTATACGCTATTTCCAAATAGCGAAGACCCTTGTCATCATTGATGATATACCCTGCTTTCTCCATCGGGTCAATCTTTTGTGCTGCCCCAAGGATACGTCGTAATGTCTCGGCAAGATCACCGTTATTGTTATGTTCGCAATCTTCTTCTGCTGCGTGAATTTCTTTTAACGTCCAAAAGAATATAGAGCGCTCTTTATTGTCAGGCTGGAATACCAAGACGCCAGGACCTTCTGCATCCCAAAACTTAACGTACTGTGCACCCATGTCCCCAAGGATGAGCTTGACAGTGGTATCAAGCATTTTTGCCTTGGTCTCGTCTAGTTCAGGACCAATGACTGACGCAATTAACTTCTCACGGCGATCCACTTTTTAACAACCCTTGACGATGCAGAGATTCTAACAGCTTTGGAGTTGGCTGGTACAAAACAACCAACTTGCCAAGCACGCCGCGTTTCTTGCAGAGCTTTCCTTGCTCGTCTCGGACCTTATCAAATTCTCCGGACCTTATCAAATACTCGGCAACACATCGCAACCGACGTTTAAGAGGCAACTCTGCTTGTGGGAATTTACCACAGATTGTGTCTGGGTTTAGATCTTTGAATGCCAGTCGCAATCGATTGGCCAAGGTCATACCAGAGTTGGCGTCTTCTTCTTCATAGTTTTTTAAGTTTTCTAGGTAGCGACGCAAGCAACCGTCATCGAAGGAGCCCCAGGGGGGCAAGAACATTTCCACTTGCTCTGCCAAGGATTTAGGCAGCAGCTCCTCATGGTTATCGATATTGATGGCATCAATATCAATTCCCTTGAAACGATGTGCCATCACTCAAGAACCTCTTTGGTCGCATGATACAAGTGATACTGCGCACGTAGGTTTTTAAGATTGATGTTTTCGTTTTTAGCAAAAGATTGAATGAGGCGATTCCATGGAATACGCAAGACTGCTTTTTTGTGGACGTCAGGAGAAACGTTGACATAATGAATACCTTCGACCCAGCCTTTGTCAGCGTTTTTTCTACCGATTGCAATCCAGTTGCGAATGGTTTGATCGGAGACTCCTAGACGCCTGCCGCATTCCTCTGTCGAAATGTATTCATCTGCAAACATTTCGGGATTGGCAATGTCGGTCTCAGCGTTTGAGTACCGACTATGCCACATAGAACCAAGGATATTCCTGATTCCTTTTAGTTCGTAGGCAATGTCTTCCAAGCCTTTGCGTAGTCCGTACGGCATGCTGCACTCCGATCAATTAAATGCTAGTCTTTTGTAAACAACTTTGTGATCATGGAAGAGCAAATTCCACCTAGCCAACCTCCCATGCAACAGAATCTGGAAGGGCAGATTACTCCTGAGATGTTGGCAGAAATGAAAGCACGTGCGATGGAGTTAGCCATCCAGCAAACAGCACCTTTCCGCACGTCTGTAGAAATGCCGCCGCAAGTAGTGTATGTGCGGCGTAATTTAACCGTGGCAGAACTGCTGTTGGTACTATTGCTTTCTTGTGGAATTGTAACAGGAATCCAAGGGCTTTGGTACTTGGGTACTAATTTATTGCCACGTCTTGAGATTAGGGTACGCTAAATAAGCCGCACTATAATAAAGGAAAGAATTGCGCAGTAGATAGGTGGCAAACCGCCGTATTACCGAATTTCCTGCAATTGCAGCGAACGAAATTGTAGATCAGGATGTCATGACCCTGGTCCACGTTTTTGAGGTGGACCCGTCACTGCGCAACAAAAAAATTACCTTTTCTCAATTCAGGGATTATCTCGATTTATATTACGCCCCTGGCAGTGGCGCTTTAATTAGCGGTAACGTCACGATCACTGGCAACTTAACAGTAGGTGGCAGCTCCAGTTTTAATACGGTAACTGCGTCTGGCCTTAGTACGTTTAGTGGAATAATTGTTCAGAACAATGCGACTGTCAGCGGTACGATCAGTGGAACCACGGTAACAGGTACGTTTGTACAAGGTAGTCAGGTCAATGCAGTAACAGGTACCTTTACAACTTTGGCGACAGGAGCCACTGCGTCTTTCCCAACAGGTAACTTCACAAGTCTCACGGGTACTACAACAAGTGGTGTAAGTGCTTTCTTTACAAACGGCACGTTTACCAACGTCACTGGCACTACATTCACAGGAACAACCGTTGCTGCAACCACTGGTACGTTCCAGGTTTTGGGAACGCCGATTCTTGACGTCAGCGGGAATTTATCTGTTGCAAGTGGATTAACTGTCACGGGACTTGCACAATTTGCAAGCAGTGTACGAGTCAGTGGCACGTTATCAGGAACAACAGTTACTGGAACTACGGCACAGTTTTCAACAATCTCTGGTGTTTCTGGTGTATTTACTACGCAAGTATCAGGTGCCACGATTACCGGCAATACGTTGCTTGTTTCAAACATAACAGGTGTTTCCGGTACGTTTACGACTAGAGTTTCAGGTGCAACCGTAACTGGAAACACAGGTTCTTTTGGTACAGTCACTGGAATCTCTGGTGTATTTACACAAGTTCTTTCAGGTCAAACAATTACAGGAGACGTTGGTAACTTTGGAACAATAACAGGTGTTTCTGGTACGTTTACCAACATATCTGGAGCAACTATCACAGGTACTGTTGTTAACGCAGGGACGGTTACTTCGGTTACTGGTAACTTTGGCCGTGTGTCAGGCACAACAGTCACAGGTAATGCCGGACAATTTACGACAGTTACCGGTACCACGGTCATTGGAACCACCAGTGTTTCCGGTGCCACCGTCACAGGTAATGCAGGACAATTCACAACTGTCACAGGCACTACAGTTGTTGGCACCACGAGCATCTCTGGTGCAACCGTCACGGGTAATACGGTACTTGCAACAAACTTAACCGGTCAAGTAGGTACTTTTACAACGAGTGTTTCAGGGGCTACGGTCACTGGTAACACTGTTTTAAGTACTTCGGGAAGATTCCAACATGTAAGTGGGCTTGTTATTACTGGCGATACCATACAAGCCGGTTTACTCTCGGCGGTATCTGGTGTTTTTACAAACATTGTCTTTGTTAACACCGTTGTTTCAGGTAACCTTTCCGTATTAGGAACAGGTATTTTCTCTACAGGAGGCATTGTTTCCTCCGGAATAATTAGCGGAAGCACGGTTACTTCCCCTAGTGGCATCTTTACTTACCTTTCAGGAACAACAGTTACCGGCACTACGGTTCAATCGGTTACAACCTCGGCAACAACTGGGACATTTACCTCATTAACAGGAACAACAACCACAGGTGTTACTGCGACATTTACAACTGTTTCCGGTGTAACAGTCACTGGTGCAACCGGTACGTTTACCAATATCACCGGTAGTACTCTTGCAGTCACAACACCATCTGGTGCAACACCTGCCATTGTTTGTTCTGGCGTCGTATCAGGTGGTGCAAGCGGATTTGTAATTCAAGGGCCTCTTGTAATATTGCCATAATTATCTACTGGGTATATACTGTATGAAGTCTTTTGGTTTTATGTGAACTATCCCAAGCCGCTTCCTCCTCTTGAGGAGCTACAAGAGGTTTTTTGTTTATCTGAGCTGTGGCCGTCTGGCTTGGCGTGGAAAATTAATCCGGCAAAACAAGGAGGCAAAAAGGCGGGCTCACCCGCAGGAAGCATGCCCAACCAAGGACCAAGATATTGGCGGGTTAAATACAAGCAAAAAAATTACCAGTGTCACAGAATACGATGGTCACTTCTCAACAATCGTTTGATTTTGCCGGAAGAATACGTAGATCACGTGGATGGAAACACAGAAGAAAATAGAAACGAATTAAGAGTAGTAACGTTAAGCCAAAATCAATACAACCGAAGCCGCAAGAAAAGTACCTCAGGATTTAGATGGGTAGTCTATACCAAGACATATCCCAAGAAACCATGGCGTATCATGATGAAAATTAATGGTAAATGCGAATACTTTGGCTATTATGCAAATGCGGAAGAGGCTGCTTTAAAAGCAGATGAGATTGCTGTTGAAAAACTGAACGTCGATTACATTAGATTGAATTTTCCAGAGTTAAAATTAAAAGACAAGAGGTAGTTTAAATGGCTTACGGGATTTTAAAGTGCGATACGGTTACTTTTACCGATGCTGGTATTGATAAGAGCGTTACGCTTTCTGGTTTAGTTCAGAATCCTACCTTTAGTGGTAACGTCACCGTCACCGGTACTCTTTCGGGTGTTACCGTAACCGGTACGACGGCTAACTTTACGAACGGTAATTTTACTAATATTAGTGGCGGTACTCATACCATTACATCGGGTGTATTTGCAGCAGGTAGTGCGGCAAGCCCTTCGATTACTTTTACAGGTGATTTAAACACAGGCATTTACTCCCCTGGTGCAGACCAAGTAGCCATCTCGACTAATGGCACTGGGCGGTTGTTTGTTGATGCGAGTGGGCGGGTTGGTGTCAATACCAGTTCGCCCACTGCAGGCTTGGATATTAACAACACTGCCTTCACAAGGGGAGGTCATAAAATTAACGGCTACTTTAACCTTGACGCTGGAGATGGTGTTCTCATAAACATTGGAACTTCTGGCGGAGCGAATTATATCCAGTCAGTAAATGGTGCAACGCCTGCAGAATTAACGATTGATGCTAATCCCCTTGTTTTCAGAGGTTCTTCGTTTACCGAACGCATGCGCCTGGACTCCAGTGGCCGTTTAGGTCTGGGGACTAGTAGCCCTGGATATGCTTTTGATTGCGTTGCAAGTAGCGCTGGTGTTGTCGCGGCAAGGTTCAGGGGAAATTCTAGTGGAAACAATAATACCCAAATTCGTTTCTATGGAGCCAATACCGCAACGGACCAATGGGCGGTTGGTAATGCCGTTGCCACGGATGATGCTACCAGAAACTTTGATATTTATGATCTTGTATCCAATGCAAATAGACTCAGGATTGATTCCTCAGGCCGCGTAGGGATTGGCACTACTTCGCCTGGGTATGCACTTGATGTTGCAAGCGCTGTTGCACAAATTGGTAACTCAACCGATGCTTTTATTCAATACAAATCCACGGCGGGCAATTGGCACGTTGGCGCAAACAGCTCTAACGCTTATGTGTTCTACAGCGGAACATACGGAACAGGCACAGAACGAGCCCGCATCGACAGCTCCGGCAGGTTGTTGGTTGGCACGTCCTCGCAGTCTGGCGGATCACTCTTACAAGTAAACGACAATCGCATCAGAATTGCGACAGCAAAAACACCGGCATCGGCTACCGATACTGGCGTAGCTGGCGAGATATGCTGGGATGCTAATTACGTCTATGTCTGCACTGCTACGAACACATGGAAGCGCTCAGCAATCAGCACATGGTGATGACGTGTCCCGCGCTGCGTCAGTGCAACATCTGCAAGGAGCACAAACCGCAGACTGACTTCTACAAAGTCAAGCGGGCAAAGAAGGACATTCTTGGTGTGCCTCGTATTTCACGCTGCCGTCAGTGCGAGATACAGAAGTACATGGAGCTGGATCCACGGCAGAAGATGGTCTACGCGGCTCGCAATCGGGCTCGCATCGCCGGACTGGACTGCACCATCACAAAGGACGACATTGAGATTCCCGAAACCTGTCCGGTGTTGGGCATCCCACTGTTCGCTCGTGTTGGCGCTGGCAGATCAAACCGCGATCAAGTGGAGAACTCCCCGAGCCTGGATCGGATCGACAACAGCAAGGGGTATGTGCCCGGCAACATTGCAGTCATCTCGATGCGAGCAAACATGATCAAGAACAACGCCACGCTTGCTGAACTGAAGGCCATCGTGGCCTACATAGAAGCCAGCCAGAGCCAGTAAACCTACTCACTAATCACACCTGGTAAAATAAAAGAAAACATCATTGACTATGGCTAACACTGTTTGGGATATTGCTACCCTTGAGCGTCATCTTCCTGATGGTGACACCTGTCCTGATGGCGCTGTATACACCGTCCATTGGACTGCATCACTGGAGGAAGACGGTGAAACTGCTGGTTGCTACGGCAGCGTTGGCCTTGGTGAACCCAACCCTGATAACTTCACTCCTTTCAGTGAACTCACTAAAGAAGAAGCGGTGAACTGGACCTTGGCAGCACTTGGCGTTGATCAAGTTGTTTCGATTGAAGAAGCATTGCACAATCAAATCCAAGCCAAACTACACCCAACTTCTGAATCAGGCGTTCCCTGGTGATTTTTGTTATACTCTTTGAAGTTATCTGTTCATTATGGCTTGCACAAAGTCTCAGCTAGTTAGCGCCATCAATTCTTTTGGTTCTGCACGTGCTACTGGTGATGGCAACCTCATTGCTTTTTCTGCAAACCTCATTGGTCAATTGATTGATACGATTGAGTTTGCTCCAGAGGAAGAGCCCGCACCTGCCATTGATCCTGAAGTTGTTGAGAGCTGAAAAATGAACAAAACTACCTGGGGAATTTCATTGCTTGACCGGAGACTTCCGGATAGCGCTTCCTATCCAGGTAGTGAAGTCACAGCAATCCATTGGTTTGCGTATCAGATGGCGGGTAAGTACACAGTCAGTACTTCTGGCATTGTTGAACTTGCCCCCGCTGACCGTAAAAAATGGGTGCCCTATCTCAGTCTCAATAAAGAGACCGTCATGGGCTGGTGCAAAGATGCCCTTACGTCTGACCGCGTTAAGGAAATTGAAAACGCCTTGGCAGCACGCGTTGATGCGGAATTAAACAAAGCATCAGGACTCCCCTGGGACGTACCAGATCCTTTGCCGCCGTTACCGCATCCACTTGGTTACGTTGAGGTTTAAAACACACGACACTACTATCAGTTAAAATAAAAACAATTGATAGTCGTGTTGTGACAATTAAACTTACAGACGCTGCTGAGTTCTTTAACAAAGAACGACATCAAATTGACGCATGGGAATGGCTTCAATCTCAGTTAACACCTGAGGTCTTGGAGTCTTTTTCTGTTAAGTACCGCAATAAACCAGTGAAAGAAACCACCATTACTTGGGACGTTGTTGTTAAAACAGCAAAAAAAGCTGGTAGCGCATGGCCCGAATGTGTTGCTGCACAGTGGGCACTTGAATCTGGCTGGGGTCAACACACTTCTGGTAAAAACAATTACTTTGGTTTAAAAGGATCTGGCTCTACGGTTGAAACAAAGGAATTTATCAACGGTCAGTGGATCACAATCAAGGCTGGATTCATTGATTTTCCTGATTTACAAACTTGTGTTTCGTACCTTGTTGATCGTTGGTACAAAGACTTTGATGGGCACAAAGGTGTTAACAGGGCAGCCAGTAGAAATGAATGTGCACGTCTACTAGTCAAAGAAGGGTACGCTACTGATCCAGACTACAGTACAAAACTAATTCAGATCATGGATCGACAGCTCCAAACCATTGGAGAAAAGAAAGATGTTGACCCGCACGCAAGTAACTTTACTCCCTGGAGTCCATTCACATATAAGATTACACCTAACGTCACCTATGGTGAATTAACTCTTAACCAAGAAGCCCGTCGTTTTACCAAACAGTATCAATGTGATACAGCAAAAGAACTTTGTTTATTCCTTGAGAAAGTACGTAAGCAATTTGATAACAAACCATTGATTATCACAAGTGCTTCTCGTCCGGAGCCCATCAATACACAAGTAGGTGGCGCCAAAAATAGTGAACACACTTACAGTGCGCCATCAAAAGGAGCTGTTGATTTTTACGTTGATGGTGTGGATATCAACACAGTGCAAAGCTGGTGCGATAAGAATTGGCCTTACTCATTAGGCTACGGAGCACCAAAAGGGTTTACACACATCGGGATCAGGGAGGGCCGCCCAAGGGTGCGTTGGGATTATTGAGATCAACGACGACGACGGCGTTTCTCTGTACCAGGTTCTTTGGCACGGCCTACAACCAAAGCCAGTAATTCAATAACGCGGTAAGCTTTTACTGCAAGTGCGTCATCTTTTGGGGTTGGTGTTAAGGCAGTAATAGCAGAAGCTGCTGCATGAATAGCAAGAGCAGCTTCGATATAGTTGTTTACGCTCATGGTAAGACTGGTTTTTTCTTATTCTACCGGTCAAATTCTCTTAGGTAATCTAAGTTTTCTTGCTCGGCAAAAAAGTCTTGCCAATCTTCTTCAGTGGCTTCCGTAATCTTGGAAGGCACTGTTTTAGGTTCTTTGGGTTTTTGAGGAGGATCTAAGAGAGTCATACGTCATACATGCGGCAACCTGGTGCCGAGGGATTTTCCGTACAATAGCGCAACCAAGCAACATGTGGATAATGTTTACGTGGTTTTTTGCGAAACAAATTAAGTAGTTTTTTGATCATGGTCTGTTTGTTAACGGAATAAAGACCTCAGGGAAACGATCGGTATCTTGATGTTCCCGATTCCAAGCAGCTTGCCAATCTGACAATGAGTGGTCATGAATAGTATCGTAGTATGCGTCATCACCTGGCTCTAGTTCTATCTTGTAATTATTGATATTGGAGCTTGGAATACGCGTACCAATTAACCAAGTGGAGTTGGTGCCAACGGTAACACTGCCTCCTGGAGATTCAATAACACAAAGGGTTTCAGTAAATGCACCTCCATTGGGAGGGATAATAACTGCCGTGTCTACAGGGCTAACAATCTCTGCAACATCAATCGTGTACTCCTGTAATGCAACGCTGCCATCTAAATCTTCTAGTTCCCAGAATCCTTCTTGAGCAACAGAAGCAGGTTCAATGACAACACCGACTTCATAATTGAGAGGTTCGTTGCGCGTTGATGAAATGCAAATTAAATAGCTGCCAATACCCAACGTAAAGTAACGGTCATCGCCACGATCGAGCCGCAACCTATCAAAAGTGTTGTACAAACCGGATTGAACACTCATTACCGTGTCAAGGTAAGGAATGTAAACATTCCCTAGGTTGTTGACACCATCGGTCAATGAGTCAGCCTGGAACACAGGCAGATCCGTCTGAGGAATGTTGTCGAGATTGTAAACGCTAACGTTGATATACGTAGGGCGCGGCGGCCCTTTGGTAACAATGATCCAAGCAGGTGCCGAAAGGTTGACCTGGAACCAATTGTTATAAGTACCGCCGCCAACCCCGTTGGTTTTTACCTGGTATTTTGCACCAAGATTGCCACGTAAATAACGCAGCGAAAGCTGATCAAAAGTACCAAGTACTAATGGGTTATTTTTAGTGCGTTGCTCTTGACTAACTACTGAATTCCTGGGCATATGAACCGTAATACAGCTCCTGTGTATCATCATAATCCGGGGTGTTTTTGTTCACCAACGGATGTTCAATCGTTTGTTTGTACCTAGCCTTCATAATGGGCTCAGGTGTTTCTTTTAGTTGGTTATCTGCAGCGTGCATCAATTTGCTGGGATCAAACGTGTGATGGAACGGTTGAATCTCAACGGGTGGGAAGGTGCGATTCCAGCTTGAAATCATATGCAAAGGATTAAGACAATTTTTATTGCGGCACGTACGTGTTACAACCATCTTGCCAACATCTCCCCATGCACATTGATAAATGACTTTATGTGCACTGATGTTTTCAGCTAAGTTCTTGCTACCAGCAGAACGATAGGAAGGGAAACGAATGCGCGACTTTGTTAACGCAGGTGCTTCCCAGCACTCTTCAAAATCTTTTACAGGTATCTTGCTCCAGATGGATAGCAGGCGATGTTTGTACAAGCCATCAATATAGTTGATGTCAAAACCACAGTTGTTATTGGAAATTTTACGAACACATTCGTAACACCAGTGATAGGTTTTGTCACGAATGGTATGCCCATGGGGGCATATAAATCCCCTGTAATAACCATGTGCACTTAACTGTGCATCTGTAAGTAACTCAATGTTGGCAACGTACCGGAAGGGCGTCAGTACAGAAGCCAGTTCGTTGATGCGTTTGGTGTAGTTGGCCATGATTAGGAACTGAGTGGGTTGCCGATAAGGCGTTGGTATTTGTGGAAGGACATGCCGTTCTCCAGGTTGTAGACCAGCTCTCCTTCGGCGTTACGTGTACGGCGTCGGTACGAAGGCGCAGGACGGGTGCGACGTTGTTTGAGGACTAGTTCCTCGCGGTTGTCGTACGTGACGTTGGAGGGGTCGTGAACGACGTCTGCGTTCCCTGGATCGCTACCAGTACGCAAGTAGTACACAATGCGATGCGCTTGGTACCGTGCGCCGCAAAGAGAGACGTACGCGTACTTGCCATTGACCCGTCCGGCCATATCACCGGGCTTGTGACCACGTGCTTGCGTCTTCCACGCAAGACCTGTCGCGTATTGATCGGAGAGCTCTAGCTGGTCCTGTAGGTACCAAAGCGGAAGCATCTCTAGGTAGGTGCGTGCCATGACCTCCTGGTGGTGGGGACCATGACACTGTACCACTGTTGGGAAGTGTACGCAAGAGAAACTGTGAATACCGGCTTATGGAGGGGTAAATACCGCCTTATTTACTTAGATATAGGGTTTCATACTGTGTTGAAAAAGTGTTGCACCTCTGTGTGGCTTCATAATTTTTTCCACAACTGCAACACTGTTTTAACAACGTATGAAACCCTATAGAGGGTTAGATAAGGCTGTATTTATCCTTGAATAGGACGGTATTCACAGTTTTACCCCTCTCCGTACGTTTTCCACAGTACATACGTACCATCAAACGTCACTTACCAAGCTTCCGGGTCTTCGTACGGTCCTTCCGTTCCTTCCGTTTTTCTTTAGGTTCTGCTACAGGTTCAGGGTCTTGGGACAACACCTCCTCAAAGATGCCACCAAATTGAGACGCAACTGTGTCCCATGAGAACTGCGTATCCATCACTCGTTCCCGGCAACGTGTGCCCACCCATTCACGAATACCTTTGTCTTGGTACAGATACTCGAGAATCTCAGCGAGGTGGTCAGAGGACGGGCATGGCATCTCACGTGCGTAGTTGGTATCCACATCAACGTGGTCACAACGAATCAATTCGCCATAGCCCTCAAAGATTTCTTTGCAGGACGTATGGTCGGGCACTACTTGCGGCACACCACAGGCAGCGTGTTCAAAGTTGACAAGCCCCCAGCCCTCACCCTTACAGGTGTTGACGCCCACGTCACATGCGTTGTAGATGGTGTTAAGCATCTCCACCGATACGTTCGGCGGCCCATCCGATTGCGTCGTCATGATGATGCGTCCGTTCGGATCAAGACCCACCCTTGACATCTCCCTGGCAAATACGCCCATCAGATCCCAGCCTTGGTCCTTGAGACCCATGTGGAGGTAGAGCTGTGCTTCTGGTTTATTGACGGCAAACTTGGCAAAGGCTTTGATTGTGATGTCTTGCCGTTTACGGAACTGATTCCTGTTCCCATTGAACACAATGAAGATGTCTTCTTTAAGTCCAAGCTTGCGACGGCACTCATTCCGGTCCATGGGATAGAACTGCCCTGGTGTCACACCATGAGGAATAACGGCAATTGGCTTATAGATGCCGCCTCTCACAAATTCGTGTGCACCAAATTCTGTGTACGAAATGATGGCATCCCAGTCATTGGCAGTTTCATCTAGGCAACCAATCCAACCATACGAATCCATTGGTGCATAACCAACGAATTTAAATTTCCCTTGCTTATGCAGGTCTTGGATCTGACGGTATTGCTCATTGATGATCCACATATCATTGATCGTAAATACCACGTCGGGTTGTTCACGTTCAACAATTTCACGAATGCGTTGCTCACCAAATGGTGCGGTCTGATGACGATTAGATGACGGGTACATCTTGTACTCCTCTTGCAAAGGCGTTGGATCACCCCACCAGTTATTACCTAAGACAACGATTTCAAAGTCGTCTTTCAAACGGGAGATAACATTCTCGGTCACACGTGAAAACCCGGTCATGGCAACGATGTCACCACACCACAAAAGTTTTGCTTTCTTAGACATTAGATCGGAATAACTCCGACCTACTCTACACAATTACTTGGTTCAATTGATCGCACGATTTCTTTTTCTTCCGACGTTTCAGCCTTTAATTTCTTCTTCAAGAACTCTGCTGCACGATGAGTAAGTGTCGTATCACCACAGGTGTATAAATCGACTGCTGCATAGCCTACTTCTGGCCACGTATGGATAGATGCGTGGGATTCAGACAGTAGTGCCAACAAGGTAACGCCTTGCGGTTCAAATTTCTCACCAAAAACACGTAAGATATTTGCTTTTGCCAAAACAAGAGAAGCTTCCAGCAAACGCTGGAGCTCCTCATAGTTATTCAGAAGATCTTGATCGCAACCATAAAGGTCAAGGATCAGGTGACGACCGTTGCTCAATGGTTTGTCGCAATGTATTCCTCCATTATCGCAGGGTTAACACCGTACATTTCTTTATATTTGGCAGGGTCTGCAGCTACTTCCAAAATGGAGGGGTAACCCTTGTAGGTATCCCCGACACCATCACGAATTAAGATATTGTGAATTACCAGACCATTGGTTTTTTTGGTTGCGTAGATATTCAGTTTTAGTTGGTTCTTACAGATGTCCATGAGTAGGACTTCAAATCGAGAACGCCCCGACACACCAACGTTGGCACTGCGACAATGCTCTGCGTAAGATGGATACACCAATGTGGTCCAATCGACGTAGTAATTGACACCCCCTGGTGAAGGCTTGCAAGTACCCATAGCAATTTCTGCACCAGGCACAAAGATAACGCGCTTATCCAGCCAATCCAAAATTGGGTTGGAACGAATGGCTTGATCCTTCTCATAAGCCTGGAAGAAATCAACGTGCTTTGATGTTTCCATCAAGTAGTCACGCATTTCCGACTCAGACATATCCAGGATCCAGTTAACAAGCCCTGGAAGCAAAGGTGCGAAATCTCCCTCAGGAGTACCCTTACTATCAAAACCCATTAAGGTACGTTGTTGTTCTTGGCCACCAGTAAAGGGACGGTCGAATGGAATAGTAAGGCGGCGACGAGCAAGACCTGAGGTGTAGTCGGTGGATTGAATAGCTTCGTTGGCAGTAATGATGACAACACCTTGGAATTGGAAAGGCTCCAGTTGATCTGCTTGGTACTTGAACTCAGAACGAATCCAGTCACCACCAGTGATTGCCTTTAGTTTTGAAACGCTGCCACCATAACGGTCAGAGTCCTGGAACAGAATGATTTTCTTACCCATGAAACTTGCAGTTTCAAATCGGTTTTTCTCAATCTGTTCTAGCTCTGTGGAGCAGACGTTACGTTTACCTACCAATGCAACACACAGGTTTGCATAGGTGGATTTACCAGACTTACCAGGACCAACCAACTCAAGAAACTTCTGCAGTTCGTGGCGACCAAGAAGAGTTGCTCGCAGCCATGCACGAAGAACTTGCGTACGTTTTTCGGAACCATGTTGCGTGTAGCGCAGCCAATCAATGATCGGTTCGCAGGTTGCTTGAGGGTTATAGGCATATGGCATTTGTTGCGTCATATGCAAGTTACGGTCAAATGGCCGCAGCTCCTTTGTTGTGACGTCAAGAACACCGTTGGTGAATAACAGAACATCCGTTGCCTCGTGCCATTTATCACACGGGACCATTGCTTGCAGTTGCTTGAACATATCGTCAAGCATTTGGAAGCTAAACCCTTCGCGCAACCAACCACTAGTAAGGAGAGCTTGCAGCTTGGAACGGATATCACCAAGCATTTCAATCTTGCTTACCTTGTTCCACAGACCCTGGCTAGGGTCATACATAAAGAATTGATTGTGCGGAAGACTAAAGAGCAGATTGTTTGCATAGATCCCAAGTAGTTTGTCCGCAACTTCATTCTTAGGTTGCCTGAGTTCCTTCTCTTTATTCTTCTTAGTGCTTTTAGGTTGTACATCATCGCCATAATCTTCGGTGTTCATTAGAGTTGTGTCGGTTGGAGTTGCTGTGTTGAGAAGGCGATTCATTTCTTCTTCCACATTTCTTTCGATTTCGGGAAGGATGCTTGCCGCCAGGTTGATCGTAGCATCGTCAGGGGAAGAAACCTTGTCTTCCTGCGGACGTTTCCAACCATTCTGCTCAGCCAGATGGTAAAGCGTACCAATGCCCCGGCCACCACCTTTTGTAAAGGATAGCCAACGCTTATGGCACTCGTTCTCTTTGTATTTGTCACTTTGTTTGGACCATTCATCCCATTGATCAAGCAGGGATTCGTCCAACTCATGGAGCGATTGTCCGATCGCAATCCAGATGTCATAGTCATCGACTGCCTCAATGGGGAGTGCCCACATCGCAGCAACTGCCAATTGCATATCCCGTTCCAATCCAATGCGACTGGTGATTGCGAACGAGTTACCGATGATGCGTGAGACTTCTTCAGCAGGACGACCTTGTTTTGCATTCCTGGTGATGATGCCATTCAATACCCAGTCCGGAAGTTCAGGCAATTTGTCTGCCCATTCAAATCCCAAACCTTCGGCAGTAAAGTAACCTTGCGTATCTGGATGCGCACCCATCAATACGCCTTGGTGCCGCTTCCACAAGATTTCAAGTTTTTCCATGGACCCTTGCGAGGTCCATGTGTATTTGTTACGAATGAAATGCTTTTGTTTTTCTTTACTTACTTTGTAGAGGCGACGTTCTCGGCCTGCTTTGCCACTGAGGATGGTAAGGGTGGGAGGCAACGCATCGAGTATGGGGAGGTTTGAGATTTGTTCGATGAGCTCATAGACGGATGGTCCGTCAACATCAACCCAAACGAGACCATAAGGATGGTTGTAGGCAGGACCACCAAGTAATCCGATAGCTTTACATTCTCCGTTGATAATTTCATTTTCAATTTCTTCTTTAGTAAAGGGTTTGTTCTGCCATCCCATGATGTAGGGGTCTTTGTTGGGACCCAGTGGGGTCAAGGGCCAGTCAATAGGAATGAGATCGAGCCGAATTTCGCCCGGTTTTACTGCCTGCTGGTTCATACTCGGCGTCATTTCGTTGGGTAGGTAAGAGAGATTCTAAAGCTGCGATCGGGGTATTGATCGTTCTTTACCAAGTCGTAAGCATGTAAATGCATAGGCGTTGGAAGACAAAACAAATCCCCATCCGCCGCACTGGCCATGCGGCTAACAAGGGTATGCATCCATTCGCCCACGCCGATGACGTGGGTGCTCATGTGTTTTTGGCTTGTCTTTTCATCCTACGGCCACCAACCCAGGACGCTTCCTAAGATGTCGTTAAATTACTGAGACTTATTGGACTCAGTCTGTTTGTATTTATTTCTCTTATCCATCCCATTAAATTCATCCATGAGTTTGTTATAAATTGTTACAGCATCTTCTTTTGTAACAACGGCCCGCTCGCAGGCAATCGTCCATGCTAGCCGTTTCCGACACTCCATCTTCCCTTGGGGGTTGTAGGCCATTATTCTAGTAAGGCGCTTGCCTCCCTTTGTGTAGCTCTAAATTAAATCTGCGTCATAAACACCGCAGTTTTCAATTTGTTTGTAGTATTCATCTACAAGTTTGTACCAATCTTCTCGGAGCATGTTAAGAAAATTACGAGAGATTTTAAAAACTTGTGTACGTACAGGCGTTGATACTAAGATTGCCGCTTGTTGAACAGTAATGCCTAAGGTCTGTTCAATAGCAATGTCATAAGCAGCAAGTTGTTTGCAGGTTTTTTTAAACTTAAGATGACCACCAAGCAGATCCCTCCACTCCTGGGACCCCTTCTCCAAATCTTTTGGCCATTTGCGGCTATAGGGTTTGACGCTGGTCTTTAGGTCAGCAAGCGTCAGTTTGTTATTGGCGACAGCAATAATATCAGGAGCACCAGCCCAAGCACGACCTTCTGAGTCACAACCCCAGACGCGAGCAACGTCATCAGAACCAACAGTGAAGTCATATTTATCCAGAACAGGCGACTCGGCCCAAAGGACTTCCTGGAACTGATCCAGAATTGACGGCATGCCTGCCCAAAAGTCTGCATATTCATCTTTGATTTCTGGATTTTTGTTTCCTTTGAGGTACTGTTCCATGCCATAGTGAATGGCAGTACCCCTTTCGGCCGCTTGTTCTTTGACACCTGGATTTGCTTTCGACCACATTTCGAGCTTCCGTTTGTTTGCTTCGGAAGCTGTCTCGCTAATGATAGTGGTTACGGAGGGCGCAGGACCAGTGGGTAACGGCGTTGTATAGTGACGTCGACCGTTAAGGGAAATTCTGGCTGCGGTCCTATTCAACGACCGCATGACTTCTGGTTGCTCGTCCTTGGCTTTAATCCAAGGGTCTGACGTATTTAGTCTAGCAACCATTGATGGTTTTGTGTATTACTGTTAGTCTAACAGATGAAGGAACCTACTGCCGTGGACGGATTCAACTACGCGATTGCTTCAATCCTTGGGGCTATGTTTGTGGTCATTAGTATGGATGCCTACTTGTTTTTCATGGAGGTTGCATCCCGCCAATGAACAAGTTTTTACTTGGTGTCCAGGGGTACTACTCTTGTTTTGGCTGGCTTGTGCCAGCAATTTGGAAATGGTTGTTGCAATTCTTAACTAAGTTTCGCTTTTGGAAAATGACTGCAAATTTAACTCGGTTCTATTTTGACTTTGACGAAGAGTGTCGTACTGGTTGCTTTGTCAACTTGGCGTACAAGGACGTGGAGACCATTGAGGCTGACGAGTACGAAAGGGAGCTACAATCACAGGACGTACCATACACACGCGTAGACCTGTGACCAAGAAGCGTACCTGGGATACTTACTTTGCGCCTCTTAAAGCACGGCTAGGTGCTCGCAAAGAAACCTTTGAAAAAATCTTTGCGCACCTTGACTCGTGTGACGAGCCAATCATTGTTGAGACTGGTACGTACCGAGAGGAAAACAACTACACAGGTGATGGTTGCTCAACTTTGTTGTTTGATAACTACATTGACATCCGCGGGAAAGGTCAACTAATTTCAATTGACATTGACCCAGGGGCCTGCGAGTTGGCACGTACGTCTACCAAGCATGCCGAGGTGATTGAATCGGATTCAGTTGAAGCATTGGATACGATGCATGGCCACGTCTCTTTGCTGTACTTGGACTCGTACAACATCACGGATTGGAATCATGATTGGGCACCTGCTTCCCACCACTTAAAGGAATTGTTTGCGGCGTCTGGCCTCCTGGGACCTAACACGTTGATTGTGGTGGATGACAACATCAAAGCACCTGACGGTCGTCGCCATGGCAAGGGACGCCTTGTGTACGAGCTGATGGAATCCCTGGGGGTAGAACCGTACTTTGACTCCTATCAGATTGGTTGGATCTGGTGTTAATCTAGTTGTACTACCAAGAAAAGTAATGGCTCTTTCTAATCAAGTTAAAGGATCTTTGGATGAAGCAGGTCGTCATTTGCGCGATGCACTTGCTTTTGCAGCACGCACTGAGCACCCCGTTACCATCAATGCAATTACGGAGTTGATGTGCCGTCTTGACTCACTGGAAAAAATTGACATGATCATTGAGAAGTTTGATACCAACCATGAAGTGCCACATCCCTTCCGAGGCTGAACGCCTCGAAAAATACTTTACAAGATTAACGAAAAAATTTCCTTACATCAAAAGTAAGGAGATAGAAGAAGCGATAACACGTCCATGTAAGTGGGCTAAAATATTAGAAGAAAGAGTTACGAATCCTGATGTCTCAGGAGAATAAATACACTAAGCCTGAGTTACGCGAACGTATTAAAGATCGCGTGATGGCAGGATCTAAAGGTGGAAAGCCTGGGCAGTAACTCTGTGCTATTGTAAGAAAAGCACAAACAACCCAATGCAAAAACTTTGTCGTGAGTGCGGCGTCAGAAAGCCGCATGTAAATTTTGGCAACAAAGGGCAGACAACAGCGGGTAATACAAAAAGAGATAGTGTCTGCAAAGATTGCAGGTCAATAGTAAACCGTCGATTTGAAATTCTATACGGCGCTGACGGGTTAAAACAATGTTCTAAATGTGCACACTATTTAGATTGGGATTCTTTTAGAAGGAGAAAACAAGATGGTAAATTGTATTTACACTCTTCATGTAAAACATGTAACAAAATTCAATGGGATAAATGGGTAGAAAATAATAAAGAACACTATCAAGAAATAAAAAAGAAAGGACAAGATTTACTACATCAAAATCACAAAAAATATGAAAGGCGAGGCATTACAAAACAAGAATATGAAATTGTTTTTGAAGCACAAGAAGGCTTATGTGCCATTTGTAAACAACCTTCTAAAGACGGCCATTCATTAGCAATGGACCATAACCACAAAACAAATGAATTTAGAGGTTTGCTTTGCAAAGAATGTAATAGGGCTCTAGGCTTGTTCGGTGATAATATAGATGTATTGACAAACGCAGTTCTTTATCTCAAAGAGCGAGGAAGCTATGGCTGAAGACAAAAGCAAGTACACCAAACCCGATCTTCGCGAGCGCATTAAAAATCGTGTAATGCGTGAAGGCCGTGGTGGTAAACCAGGGGAATGGTCGTAGCCGTGAGGCTAATTAATTTCGGCGCGTAAGGCTCAGCTTGTTGCAAGTGAGTACAAAGAAGCAGGTGGCGGATACAAAGGCGGCAAGGGTGAGAAACAAAAGTCTTTAGAGAAGTGGGGCGAAGAAAAGTGGCAGACCAAAGACGAGTATGAGAAACGTAGCAAAGCTAAGTCTGCTGCCAAGAAATACAAGGACAGTAAGTAATGGCAGACAAGGCAATTCAGAAAGGATACACCAAGCGTTATCTTCCAGAAAAAGCATGGGCATCACTGTCTAAAGAAGAACGTGCGGAGACTGACCAGAAGAAAAGAGCTGGTAGCAGAGAGGGTAAACAGTTTGTTCCTAACACTGAACGTGCCAAGAAAGCTGGGCGTGCTGCTCGCCGTTACAAAGAAGGTAAGTAACTTTATAATCAAAAGAGTTACTTAACAATCATGAATCCAGCTAAGAAACCTGCAGGCGGCAAAGCAGTTCCTCCCAAAGGAAAAGCCGTACCTCCCAAGGGCAAAGAAGTCCCAGCAAAGGGCAAAGCAAATGGTACCGACAAGCAAGCCGCTGCTCGTGACAAGTTTAAAGAGATGATTGCCAAGAAGAAAGAAGCAGCCGCGAAGAAGAAGAAATGATGGTATCCTGACATACAGAGCAATACCGCTCTGGAGCCAATAGTCGAAAGCTCCTTCACGTTACAGACGTAGTGCTTAGCAACAAGTTGGGTGAGAAGGAAGCTATGATCCCGGTATTACACCGGGATTTTTTGTGACAACTCTTGTTGCCAACATACCTCCGATTAAGGTTTGGGTCAGAAAGGAATACTTGTATGACCTACAGAAAGGACATGGTGAGTACACACCTGGCTATTGGGTCACTTGTAAATCACTTACGGGTCGAGCATTGTATTTTGAAACGTACCTGACTGAGTACGGAGCATTGTATGACAAGCTTCCGATCAGTGCGTTTCTTGCGTGGGACTCAGATTATCCGGATAAACCCAAAGAACCTACACCAGATTTGGAGCTAACCGACCTTCAGTTTTGGAATGGCTTTGATCACGGCCTTACCGTGGTTGAAAAGAATTTAATCTTCAACATGGGTTTTGAAGTCCTGACACGAAGCGCAGGTGTAATGCACGGCACATATTTATTTACGGTGGACAACTATCATCCTCATCGGAACGAACCTGATTTTTATTTTTCGGAGTTTCCTGATGAGCACAAATCCCATAACATTGTGGTTTTGGACAACGGTCAAATTGGCGCTTATCCCAACAATCGGTGTCGCATGGTTGATCCATCATTGAGTTATCACAATCTCAAGACACCAGACTTTAAGGTATCAACACGATACTTTGATGTGGAACACGCCCCCAAGTGGGGTCGTCTTGGTGAACAAGATGATTATTTTTGGCAGACACCAAACGAAAAAGGTGTAGAATAAATGCGTTCCCCCTCTCTTTCCGATGGGGCAGATAGAGGGCAAGTCACTGTTACATCCTTGAGGTGTATCACACTTGCTCCATCTATTACTCAGGGTGCAACAAGGAACGTTGCATTAAACAAAGGATCCCCTCAGCCACATCGTAGATCATCGTAGGTGGACATCCTTGCCCTATACCGGGGATTAGCGCAGCTTGGTAGCGCAATTGCTTTGGGAGCAATGGGTCGCAGGTTCAAATCCTGCATCTCCGATCACACCTGGTGCGAACTAATTGGATAAGACGGTTACTGCCGCTGCAGGACGATGTAGGTTCGACTCCTACCCAGGTGCTATTGAGAATATTGAGAATCTCGATAAACGCCGTTTATCAAGAATCCTGCTAAATTATATGTACACGTGCACAAAACCTATACGTGACCTGGGTCAACGCCAAAAAACGTATCGATAAGAATCGACAGAAGCTTCTGGAGTACAAGAAGACTTTGCAGTGCGAGAAGTGTGGGTTGGATGATCATCGTGTCCTTGAGTTCCACCACATAGGGGACAAGGACAATAACATCTCATCCATGGTTAACCATGGTTACGCCTGGAGCAGGGTCGAAGCAGAGATTAAGAAATGCATCCCGCTTTGCTGCAACTGCCACAGGCTTACCCATTACGCAGAGACGCCTTAATCATCCAAGCTGCTTTGAAAGCTTCACCACAGAGCTCAGCCATGTAGTTTTGAATATCAATAGCACCTACTTTGGCGGCAATAGGCTCCAACTTTTTGGTCTTCATGCCCAGCTCCTCAAGGTTTTTGTAGTACACACCCAACATGTCATTGGGTTTGTAGCTGCCGCAGTGCTTGAACTCAGGGCTTGCTTCCATCAAACCGTTGTGGCAAGAAGGAAGAAGGTAGTCCATACTGCGTATGAACTCCCCAAGTTTATCAAACTGTTCAATGTGTGCTTCGTATTGTTTACCAAAAAACTTGTGCACACCCAAGAAGTTTGATCCCTCAAAATTAAAATGGATCAAATGAGACTGCACCTGAAGCTGGTGCACATAAGCCATCAGGCTGATCAACTGCTGGATAAAAGCACCAACATCGGTATTGCCTTTGGATTTACCAGGTGCCTTGGGCTTGGTCTGTGGCTCTGGAGTCACCCCAGAATTGAGTGGTTCCACCCCCATCTGGGGTGGTTGTTGCGTTTGAGGACCAGGAGTATACATAGCTTTTAGTCAATAGATCTAGTTTACCAAAAGCAAATCAACGACTTATCTTGATATTTCCTCCCAATCCATAGATGCCAAGACATCTGAACCAGCTTGTGCACTGCTGCACACCAGGGTTAATTCCGTGGGTGTACTAGTGAGACCATTACGCTCTAGCTGGAATGCAAACAATGCTTCTTTCAAGATGTCAACAACAGTTGATCCTTGGTTGGAACCAGTGGCAAAACCACTGGCAAGAACACGTCCTGTTCCCATGGTGAAAGAAGTACCAGTGATGTTGTATTCAACTGACGTAGTTGCTCCCGTGGTATCCCATGATCCTGCTGTGGTTGTACCACCAACAATTACTTTCCAGTTGTAGTTTGAGTTGTTGGTAATACCCATGATTGATAACGCAGTCAAGATAACAATCGCATCAAGACGCGTTGACTTAAGACGAATAGAGATAACGGGATACTCAGTGGAGATGACTGTTAGATCACGTGGAGATGCGACTGGTGTTCCGATTGCAGATTGTGCACCACGCAGTTCATACCCGCCTTCCGAAAGTACGGTTGAACACACTTGCTTTAAAGTACTGCTGCTTGCCGTAGTACCCACGTTAGTAATTTCATAACGCAACGGCAAAGATGCCGTTGTTATATAGGTAGACGTAATTAAATTAGCGTGATGGAATGAATGGCAGTGAATAAAGGAACCATTGATAACAAACCCAGCACGTACGGTACCAAGACCAAGCCATTCAATATCAAACCAAAGGATTTGCGCCTTGGTGATATCAAGTGTAAAACCGGATGGCCCGTTGCCATCCAGCTTGTCAATGTTCCAGTTGGCTTGTGCTACCCGTGTTTCAGCAACGCTTCCACTGACCGAACTACGTTCAACCAATGTTGGGCCTGTGGTACCACTGACCTCTAGGTACATGCCATTAGCAGCACCGTAGTAACCAACTCGTTGCCGTAGGTTTGCCTTTGCCGTATTCATGACAAAGGTCGACATAAACAACAGGGATTTTCCTGGTTGGTACGAACAAACCTTAGTGGTTTCTCGAATGATTTCAGATCCAGATGCAGTGGTTACGTTGAGATCAACAAGACCTTCGTTTGCATTAAATGCAGAAGTACCACCAGTACCACTGGACGTAGCCCACAAACCATTGTCGTTGTAACGATGGCTTGAATCAAAGAGAGTCAGAGGTGCTGATACACGCGTACGTCCAAATGCATCACCCGCCATACCAGCAGGCTGCACGTAAGTACTTGTACCACTTGCCGTTGTGACCTCTAGTGGTTCCCCACTACACGTCTGTACTTTGATGACTTCATAAAGAAAATCTTTACGACGTGGGTCTCTATATAACGGCATGTCATTTAATCTATATATTCTTTATTATCGCATTGATTTACTGGGAGTTTTTACTTTGTATCATGGCACGCCGCCAATCTGCACGTAGATGTCCATAGTCTCGAGGCTCGGTGACAAGCGCATCTTCTGCTTCACACATCTCACAAGTTCCCTTATGAAAGGTTGCGCAGTGATGAGGCGGCCCAACGTATGAGCCGCGTTTGTACCACGTGCCATAGGTCTCACCACAGCTATGGCAGATCCACGCAGGGTATTCAGGATCCCTGGAACGCACCATCAGTCTTGTGCGAGGTTGCTGTAACGAAGCATATCAATCAACTCTTTTGACTTTTCATATTCTTTACGACCAATCTCTGCGTTTTCGTACGCAGCTTTATAAAAAGCTTTGTACAAATCCTTACCAGAAAGTTCGTACTGGAATTCAGCAAGGGTGTCAGCAAAATGTTCCTGAGCTTTGCGCATCCACATTGCTTTGGCAGCACTGTCAACAGCGTCGGTAGTGTTGTGCATGTTCTCGCGTGAGTCTTTGGTCACAAGAGGTTCGTTCATTTGTGCAACAATTCTGTGTTTTTTGTACCAGTCTTGCCAATCCTTGATGGCATCTACGGGTTCATGAGGATGTTCCATTACTCAAGAATAACGGGTTGCAATTTCTTTTCTTCGTAAAGACGAATTGCTTCTTGCATTTCAAACCAACGCTCACGAGCAAGAGGACCAGCTTCCGTTACGCAAAAGTCTTGGTACAACCCAGTGTAGAGACTGTGCATTGGATGACTGGGATCTTCGCGTCCCGCACACTTGTACATGTGCTCAAGGAAGATTTGCTTCTTAGCTTCTTCCTTGTGATCAAAGTCACGGAGGTAATCAGTGTTCATCATTGTTGGAATAAAGCGCAGTAAGATCAGAGGTTACACCAACGACTTGCTCGATGTCAAATAGCATGTCATGGATTTCATCTTGAATGAAGTCAGCTATTTCATCGGCAGTCTTGCCATTGAAAGTGTTGCAAGCTACCTCGACGTCAACCGTGTATGAGACGGTGAGCTTTGGTACGTAGACGGGGTCCATTGCTAGTAGTAATGACAGTACTAGCTTACCAGAGTTTGGATTGGTTTGTCAGGCTTGAGAAGGCATTATGAATCTACCAGCAAGCTTGTAAGTGGGGCCTATCGCCTGTTGATACAGCGTTTCAGGAAAAGCCTGGGCCATCTGCATAATTTCTGCAGGATCCAAGGTATCAGATATATTAATTTTTGTTCGCCGCAAAGGAGCAGTATCCATATCAAAAGAAGGAAACTGCTGCTTTCTACTATTACGAACAGCATCTGCATACTGTTGGTATTGTCTTTCTAGATCTGATTGCCAACCTGGTGAGTCTTCTACATTAGCCATCTTAATTACCTAGAAGACGTTCTAATGAATGTGCTTGATGCTCCTGGTAATAACCAAGACGTTTTTGAATAATGTTGTAGTAATTAATTGCAGCATCTACCATCTCTTCTGCATCCATTGATGCAGCAAGGTTCTCATTAGAAAGCATGGCTGCTGTCAAGATGACAACACCATGCTCCATCTTGGAACCAATCGTTGCAGAAAGAGGAGTTCCATCTTGGGTAAACCCAGCAATTAATTTGTTAAGGACTGAATCACCGCCCATGGAACTCCTACTGCTTTAACTATTGTACTTGTATTTACTTACTTGCTTTTTCTTTTTGCAAGTAGTACCAATATGCATTGGATGCGTTTTGATGAAACCGTTTACCAACAAGAAGCTTAAGCTTCTTTTGTTCCAGGTCTTCGTATTCATCCATGCAATAAGGTGCTACCTCACCACCATCTTTGACCATGTCAATCTGCAACTTGTTCATCTCAAGTTGCAATTCAAAATCTTTGACGGCATGTAGATGGCAATCCATCTTGATGCACGCATCTTCAAGATTCGTCGGTGCTGGGATCTTCTCGTAGAAGCTCGTCTGGATACTCGGATGAAACCAATTCCATTCGGGGTTCATTGAAGATTCGTTTGGAACGGACAGAGTACTCTTGGGCGACTTTGACTCCTGTTGGAAGTTGCCGACCTTCTTGATAGGCGCTACGTATGGCATCGAGATTAGGGAGGATTTTAGTGACGGTTTTAGGTTCAGTTCTGGTGGATAGAACTTCTCCTGACATTGATCGTACAACAACTTGCTTTGTTGTTGTGACTTCTTCTTCAATGCAATAATCTGCTCGCTCTTGAGTGTGCCAAAACTCTGGATCCGTGGTGACTTCGACGGTAAGTTCTTTTTTGCGGACAAGGGTGAACTGATAATTGCGACCTGTGATTTTGTTCGAGTCCAAAGGAAGGACTCGACGTAAGTAATTTAGCAGGCCTTTGAGCGAGCGCAACTGAGATTCGTGGTGCCGTTTGGACTGCGTAATCAAGTCACCTTCTTTCTTGATGCGTTCCAGTGCATCCTCATGGGACGCCATCGCGTAATAGATACGATCAATTTTTTCTGAGCGTAAGTGGGCACAACTTTCAAGCTCAGCTTTTGCCAGCTCCTGGGACTCAGGAGTAAGTAAAGGCAGTGATTTTTCAAGAGCATTGTAGTGCTCGTAGAGTTTGATAACGGTTAAGTCTTTGAGCTTAGCTTGTGTGATCTGGGTCATGGTTCAGTTGAATTGAGTTTGAAACTTGTTGAATAGATAGGTCAGCGCTATGCCAGCCGCTGCCCAAAGCAAGTCTTTCATCACCGGAAGTACGGCGGCAAGCAAAGATTCAAACATGGTGTGGTGTTGAGATGGTGGTCAGTTTTACGTCATGACCAGGACGGCTCAACCATAAGCCTGATCAGTCTACCAGGTTTTCGGCAATGCCGTTGAGCCCCTTGGTGGTGACTTTGACCAGCTCAGCAAGGTAGTCAGCAAGCGCTTCGACCTTGGCGTTGACGGATTGGATCTCAGCTAGTAACTCTTCCCTGGAGGGATAGATACCTAGTAGATCAGTATCCTTGAGAGCCTCGGGGTTGTTGCTCTTTTGGTACCGCCGACAATCATCGTTAGTTGCGTAAACAGTCTCTTGATACATGTCAAGAACTGTTTTGAAATCAACACTACCAGCACCTTCGGCGCTAATGATGTTGCAGGTTTTCAAATAAAGCTGGGCAGCAAAACGAATGTTGTTTTCAAAGAACTCCTCATACTGTTCAGAAGAAAGTCCGTAGGTGTCAATCGACATAACAATCACAAGCTTGTTGGAGTGCATCAATCATAAAGGTTTCTTGACCTTCTGGGCCAAGGTCGGTCCACCATTGGAGATCAGGATCGTTCTCATCCCAAGTGATATGGATGGTCATGGATCCATCATCTTCATCAATGCATTCAATGTGCAGCTTGTTTATCGAGTTCGGATTCAACAAGGCCCACGAGGACATTTTCTGCATAGGTTTCACAATCAGTTCTGATCTCCGCACCTAGTTTAACAAGACCCCAGTAAGTGTCCTCATCAATCTCAAGGTGCAATGCGTACTTGCCGTTGGATAACATCATTTGTTTTGTAAAAGGTTTGTTGGCTAACTCTGTTGCGTACTTGCGTAGATCAGAGTTAATCGTAAGTATTGTACTGGGACATTGAGTACCCAAGTAAACGGTGCCATCATTCATCTGAAATGTCATTGTTTCTTGATTGCAGATTTGAGTTGGGGCAATGCAGTACCAGGGAATGGGACATAGGATGCATCCATCATATTGAAGAACAAATCCCATGCATCATGCTGCGTGAAGATCTCCTTTGGTTTGTAGGTACGCCAATGACTTAACGGAGCTTGTGCACCTGAGTTGGTATACAACAATACAAAGCGTCCATCACTGATGTGGTCAGCGGGTGGTGCGTACCACCAGCTAACACACTTCTCAGGTGTGCCACTGGGGCTAGCATTACGTGCTTCGGTACGCTTGCACAGCAGCTCGCGGTACTTGTTGAACCAAGTCAGGTGGATGCACCAGGGTTTGAATCCTTGGATTTCGGACGCAAAGTCAGATACGTTGCTGAGCTGACGCTGATACGACCCACACGAACACCAAGGTTCACCCATGACAGGCTCGGAGTCGTCAGCTTCCATGTCGCCGTCAATGTCAATGGGCCGATTCGGAATCCGCAATCCATCTGGTGCAACCAAATGTCCAATATCCGTTTGATCGGACTGGAGGAGGTGGAGGACTTTGTTGGTGTCTGATACATGTATAAATTTGTCCACCCAATGCGCTTGGAGTTTTGCATGGGAGCTCAGGTGTCCGAGTGCGTGCGAGTAGTTCCAGCCCTTAAAAAGAATGTAAGCATTGTTGTGCCATACACTAGGGCCACGATAATTGGGACCAAGATAGGAAAAGAAATCTTTAAGACGGTGGGTGTAAGTGTTAAAGGAAGTCTTGATTAGTTCCCTGTTGTAAGCTTGCTCGCTACCATCGCGACGCACCACAAGACAATCATCGCCTCGCAAATAGATGCCACTAATGTCGGTGTCATCAAAGTCTTGAAAGGCACGCGAAAGATTTGTGCGTGTATAGATTGCAGCTTGCGCTGCATTAAGTTCAACTTGTGTTTGCATTTGATTTGAATTGAGTTGGTGTGTTGTACCAGGTGGTTACCCCCTCCAGTACTTGGCTTGCCCTTGGTCAATCAAAGATTGGATGCGAGCACGCTTGGCCATGCGGTACGTTGCCACTATAGCAGCCGCCCAAGAGACTGGGTTAGGCAGGAGGATGGCAGCAGCGGCTGTCACTAATGCCGTTTGAGCACCGACGGTAAGAGCAGCTTTGTTCTCTGGTTTCATGTGTTGAATCCCTAACACAAACGAAAGGTTTAATTAAGTTTACGTTGTAGTTATAATACTTTGAAACAATTGAATCCCATGTTGCAATTTGAAATGGGTCCAGAAGAAGCCTTCTGGCAAGAGAAGATGATACGTTCCATTAACGAATGCAGTTCAATGAGTGAGCTAAAAGAAATGGCGACCTTACTAACGAAGATCGCCACGATGCGTCAAGTTGCAATTAAAGGATTAGTAAAGGATGCCATGGACTTGATGAGTAATCAAGTTGACCATGACATCCTGAACCGTCTCAAAGACTAAAATCTTCTCCGGTTAGTTCATTGCGTGCAGGCAATGCTTTCACGTCAACTGCATCTGTGATACGTGAGACGGGAAGAATCTCAACACCAGCCTTGATTCCATAAGCACCACCAAGACGCTGTGCGTCTTGCCGAGAATGTTGATTGATGTAATCATTAAACATCTCTTGGTACTTCCAAGTTGATTCACGATCTTCATCGGGAATCGAAAGACGGCCCAATGATGCAACCGCTTCCTCTTGGGAACTGTAATCAGGAATGTCAAAGGATTCAATGGCGCAGATCTCTACGTTGTTAGCGCCACGCATCTCGTTGGCAAGGACGGGAGTAAACACCGTGGTGGCGTAAAACTTCTCGTTGAATGCCAGCGGTACCTCGGAGTCCAGTGCTTTGCTCAGGCACTTAGACATTTCCTTTTCGTACAGCTTGACCTTGTCGCTGACATCGGTACCATTCAGACCCTTGAGTGTGAGCACCATGGGGATCTTATGAGCACGCTTGTTGTCCTGGGTCAGGATGTACACCAGGTACTTTGTACGTACACTGTACTTACGCTTGTACATCTCGCCCTTGCTGTTGGCAAGGTCGGATGCAATCTTGTCGTTTTCAAACATGGCTTTGACCTCTGGATCTTCAAAGGTGCCAATCGTTTGTCTCATCCCTGTGGTTTCCTCAACCATGAGGGGAGAACGTAAAAGGATTTGAACTCGAGGCTCAACAAAATTGAGTCCTTCTTCAATTGAAGTGTTGGGAGCCATACCAAAAGTTTGCTTGTAGTTCCAGATAACTGAATCTTTAGCAAATTGATCTTCAGTGGCACTCCATCCACAAGTGTCCAGATCTGACTTCCGCACAAACCAACCTCGTGTCTTGGACTTGTTGAGAGGCTGGATTGTGACGAGGTTTTGGTAGCCTGAAACAAACTCTTTAGCTTGGAAAAGTTTAAAAGAATCAAGTCCCCTGGATGTAAGCGCAGAAGTTTTCTTGGTGGTCATGGAAGCAGTCATGGTTGTTTCGTAGTCAGGAGTGAGCAGTTTAACGTCATGCTCAGGACGATCCATCAGTCTACGGAAAGATCGTCCTGTTGAAGCTGCAGTTCTCTGTTCCTGAGAGAATTCGTAATACGCAATGAATCAAAGTAAGACTCAGCATATTCCTGCATGGATTCAACAATGCTGCTTTCCATGTAACCACAGCCCTTGAGGAAATCCACAAGGTGATTGATTACATCGTCAGCAACAAGAGCTTTGAATTCATACAAAAGTTTAGTGTGCTCATCCTCATAGAGGAGAGTGAACTGATCATGCGTCGGTGTCATTGGTTTGTTGTAAGTTAATTGAACGTGCTTTACAGAAGATGTTTGCAATCATGTAAGAAGCAGTTGCAAGTTTTACAATTTGCTCAACAATGTCCAACTCTTTTTCATTGGAACTGTGCATGATTTGGGATGCACTGTCCATAAAAAATTCGTACGCAATAGCGTCTTCTAAGGAAAGAAGATCTTTTCCTTCGAGATCAAGTTGAAGAGTCATGAATCAGAACGGAATGAATTCAGGAGTAGGTTCAGGAGCTGGACCGTACTGACCAGGGAGATCAGGCAGGCCTTGGCTCCAGGAATCTTCGGCAGTCTTGCCGCCCCACAGTGTAGCACTGTTATCGGAGGAAGCAACCGTTGTCTGGGACGCAACGGGTTTTTGATCTCCAGTGCCAGTCTTGGGTGCCAAGGTCATCTGCACAAGTTGGATCTTGGTCAGTGTCCGGCGTTGTTGCGTTTCTTTATCAGTCCATGCATCGGTAACCAGGCGGCCACGAATGGTGAGCCCTGTTCCTTTCCGCGTAAAGTTGACCATCAACTCAGCGTTATTTAACTTGTCATCTTTACTGTTAATTGCGTAGAAGTTGAACAAGTCTCCTTGGTTTCTACCAGTGTTAACAGAGATTGTTTGATTGGCAATCATCAAACCATCTGGTGTTGTCTTGAAGGCGCGTGCATCTTCTTGATCAATGTCCTTGATACAACGACCAGTAAGAATCACATCGTTAAAGATCGGAAACGAATCATTAACAACTGCAATAACACCGCCGTGCAGTGAGTATGCCTTGGCATCAATGTCGTAACGGATCTTTGAACCGTGTACATACAGACGAGCACCACGATCAAGGGTCCGGAATTTCTCAGCAGCCTTGCCGTAAACATGAAGGGCAAGAGATGTTGCAGATTTATTTTTTCCCACAGGAGGAAGCATTACCTCTGCAACATAGTTGCTTGACGTGGCAGAAGTATAAACTTCGCGAGGTGTGTCGTTGAGTTGAGCGCAAACTGTAACAAAGTTCATGTGTTCAAACAGTAGATGATAAGCAGTTTAGCGTCTTACTTGGGACGATTTAGCACTATTTGATAGTTGAAAGAGGGTCGCCAAGGCTTTCTAACCAACAGATCATGCACCAATAACCTTCATAGCCTTTGATTGTGCTTTCAATGTATTGGCTATGTTCCCCATGTTTGGGACAAATAACTTTTAACGTTGATGGCTCAAGCTTAATGAAGTTTTTCGTTTCGAGTTCCATGGTTAGTGCGTTTGGCTCCAGTTGGATCCTACACGAGAATCTCCCTCAATGTCACAAAGGAATCCAAAGAATTGCTGCGCTTGTGGGAAAGCTGCCAACGCTTGGGCTCTGATCTGCTCTGTGTATTTGGGACTACAAACCAGTTGTACTTCGTCATGAACCATCAAGACTTGTTCCCACTCTGCCCCATGGGGCAGACTGAGGGCAGACTCAATGTTGTCATGAATGTTAATAACAACTTGCTTCATAAGGATTGCACCTGCTGATTGTAATAAAACATTCAATCCTTTGAATGCCGAACGACAATAAAGAATACGGCGATCTAATCCAACAAGATGATCGTTGTGTGCAATCTGAGATTCAATACGTTCCTTAAGTTCTTTCAAGGCTGGCACCTCAGCCATGAATGAATTAATTGCAGTTCTTCCTAGTTTACGCAGAACTTCTTCATCTTTTTCATTCGGATCCACGATGCTACCAGCCTTGAGGTGACCGGCGCCATACAACACGGCATACAGTAAACGCTTGCTGATGTCCCTAGTAGCAACACCAAAACGCTCTTGGTTGTATACGTGAATGTCAATTGTTGGATCAGTAACCACACGTGCGTACTCACCACCGTCATAGATGGCAAGGTAACCAGCAAGACACCGCAGCTCCAATGCTTTGGCATCAATACCAATCATGTCCCATCCTTGTGGTGCATGAAATAACGACCGACATTCTTTACCGTATGGCGAATAGCCTGCTGGAACCTGACCCATATTTGGGTATCGGTGAGCACAGCGACCAGTGACGCAGCCGTTAGTAACAACGTCACCGTGCATACGACTGCTGTCATTATTAACCAGCTTGAGCCAAGCGTTGTTGCCATCTGCAATTTGACCAAGGCGTTTTTTGATGAGCATGTATTCTGCCAGAGGCTTGGCTTCTGGATAAGGCAATGCCTCTAACACTTCATCATTAAGGATTGGATTTCCTTTTTCAGTTGTTTTTTCCGGTTGCCATCCGTACTTAGCCTTGAGTCGATCAGCAATTTGATCACGAGATCCAGGATTGAATTCTTCGTAATGGATTTTTTCAAACGGTACTCCTTTGACATAGCCTCGAGTTTTATTGTTGACCTTAGGAGTAAACCAATTACGATGCTCAAGTGGTGGAAAGATTTCTTTTAGTTCCGCTTCAAGCTGTGCTTCTCTTGCTCTGAGATTATCCACAAGATCAATAGCTGCATCCACATCAAAAGAAACACCTGCTCTAATTTGCTTATTAATGGCAAGAGCAAAGTCGTGTTCAAGTTTGAGAGCTTGCTCGGGATAACCTTGGTTGGCGATATGCTTCCAAAGCTTCGAAGTAACCGCGACGTCTTGCTTGCAATAGACAAGCATTTCCTCTGAGTACTCCGAGAAATCTTTGAACTCAATCTTGTTATCGGAGAGGCGGTAACCCCAGGCTTTGAGACCGGCCATCCCGCGGTAGTTCTTCGGAACTTCCGGATAGAGTTGTACGTCAAGATCATAGAGTTTTTCCTTGGGCCAGATGAGTCGTGTGCAGATGAGTGTGTCAAGAATGCGTGCTTTGCAGTTGAATGAATGTAGTTTTTGCAGAACCGGTACGTCGTAGAAGATCACATTGTGACCAATGAGTACATCACCGGTTGCCAGATGAGCAAGAGCATCATCAATGCGATCAGGCCCATAAGCAAAAGTTTCTTCTCGGTTGATATCGTAGATAACGATACAAAAAACTTTCGTGACTTTATCGTAAAGGCCATCGGTTTCAATATCAAAGACTAACCAAGATTCATTTTTGGAAGCGGGCTTCATCGGAAACCTGGAGCTCATAACAGGAGAGTGTGGGTTCATTGTCCAGGATCCAACTTAGAACTTGATAAGCACCAGCCCGATAAGGATGGGAGTAAATTCTACTAAGTGAACTAGCAGAATCCAAAGCTAACAGTTCAAACTTGGAGTCGGAACTATTGGCATGGATGGCGTGGGGCACACCATCCACCAACGTACTAATGATGTAAGCCATGGAGCAGGATAAGACCAGGCATATAGTACCAGGTCTTACCGTGATAACTACCTTTGTGACTTACCGTAACCTACAAACTTACCTTCTTTCTTCCGTTGCGTTAAAGCTTTCATGGCATCAGACCCAGCACGTTGCGAACCGTGAACCAAAAGTGCGAACGGCTTGTTACCAAGGCAATGGCTGTCGTCATGATCGATCTCTAGCCCACGCTCTTGCGCTTCCTCTTCTGTGTAGACCACATAAGCAATGCGCTGGAACACCTCAGGGTACTTGGGGATCAGGTAGTCGAGAGTCCCACCTTGCGACGCAGTGAGATAGAAGTTAGGTGGGATGATGTCCTTAAGGTTCAGCCACATGCCAAGCGACTTGGTGTAAGCATAGAACTTTTGATGAGGACGACTCGCTGCAACCATGAACCAAGCCCGCATGTACTGCTCAGTCCAGAAGTCACCTGCCTCATGGACACGAACAAGATCTTTCTCAGGTTGAACCATAAGTGAAAGATCAATTAAGTCACGAATTAACATGGCCTGATCACCACCCATATACATAACTTCACGCAACAGATCCCAGTTGTGCCAACGAGCCTCACGTACGGTTGGCCTGGTCTCTGCCATGGCAGCAAAGCAACGATACTCATCTGCTTCTGTGCCAGTGAACTGAGGTAGGTCCATAATCTTACCAGTGACCCGATCAGCCATGGTCTTACAAACACCAGCGTGTGGGCATGCATAGCCTGCTGGAATGTTGAAGATCAAACGGTTCTTGAGCTTGCCGTTACCTGTAGAAAACTTGAGGAGTTTCATGGTGTTGAGTTGAGTTGAATGATAAGCAGGGCTTATGAGTAGTTTTAGGACGTGCTCAGGTCCATCTTCCCGTTCGGGATTATTGCAGTTGACTGCAACCCTTGAATGGTTCTCTTGATAGTCGAATCACAATCTGATCACCTGAATCAGGAACTTCTGATGGACCCTGGTGCACCAGGATCTCCCATATGTTTCTGTTGATCTTCATGATGGAGTTGCAATAGTTTGTCATCAACGTTTCTTTATCTTGACCTGGTTTATAAGTCAAGATCTTTTTGTGAATGTCAATGGGTTCATCGTCATTATCTTTGGCATAGACAGCAACCCAATAACTAGATGAACGTGTGTGTTGTTTGGTAGAACTAAATCCTTTCATAGGTAGTTGATCGGACTACTGGGCTTCAAGTTCGGTGGCGATGGCGAGGAACTTGTAGCGGATGCGCAGCCATTGATCATGGCGAGCTTCGTCGTGCTCATCCCCAACCGCGTTGGCGTGCTCCGGCACCACCTGATCCGCAGCAGCACGAAGGGCGGCAACAATCAAAGGTGCCATTTCCTCTGCAAAAAGCAAACAACCCTTCTGGAGGTACGTCGTACCTTGTCAGCGTGACAGCCGTCAGCACAGCGTCGGCGGCGGGTGAAAGTTCAGCCATTTGTAATCACCTGAATAGTTCTTGTGTAGTGCTGACGGATAATTAGCTTGTGAAATCCTTCTTGAGCGTAGGTCTGCAGATAACGCATCCCTTCACGCTGTACATCTTCCAGGCTGTTGGCTGAGCCACCGGCTTGCCATTCGCCTTCGTCATCCTCCAATTCCCACTCATAGTGGTTGTCGTCAAGAATGTCAGTCATTTAAGAGGTGGGGGAACTGTCCGGAAATTCCGGAATGTTTAACACGTTCGGGCAACGTGTAAGTACGGCTTACAAGTTGGCAAACGCAGAGGTTGATCGGACTAGGAGGGCTGAGTTGAACTATCTGGAGATACCGGATGGTTGCCCCAGCGGGCGAGAACGGCGCGGGCAATGTCGCGGTCGAGCTGTCTGCTGATTGCAGCCGCAACATCTGACGGAGGCTTCGCCCCCCAAGACGCAACGGTGCCAGCGGGAAGGCCCCACTTGGCGTCCAACTCCTCATCCGCCAGCCCCTCGGGCTCAGTTACCCACAACTCGCCACAGTCGCAATGTTCGGGACCCTGCTGGCATGGGCCGCCGCACTCTGCTATCTGCACTGGGCTGTAGATGCAGCGCCGTTGGGGCTCGGGCTCAGCCAATGCGGCTCGGGCGCGTTCCAGCGCTAAGTTCTGCTCGGGATTGCGCCATTTGCCAGAAGGACCCCAAGCCATCGGATAAGTCCGTATCAGCTCAGCGCACAGTTGTTTGTAGTCAGTCATGGTGGTTAGTGATGTTGACTAATCGGGCAGGGATTCAAGTGCGCGGCGGATGGGCTCAGCCATTGCCATTGCTCCTTCTGCAGGAATGAGGGCAATCAAGCGGTCAAGCTCTTGCAGCGCCTGCTCCTTCAAGCTCGGCGGCTTTGGGCGGCGTGCATTGCGGAGTTCACGTCCGTAGATGGGGCAAGGAACACTGAGCCACTCACAGCACGCCTCCAGCTCCTGATCAGCACCCCAGCGTGCAGCTTGGGTGGCAACTGCGTCAAATTCGTAAGAGGCACCGTGAGTATCGTCCCACCACTGCTGCAGCAGCTTAGGCGGCGGAGTAATTGGATGTTCTTGAGTCATTGTTGAGCCTCGTAGTGTGTAGGACTTGTAGTTTTTAAATAGGTATCCCATGGTTCCGGATTCCTAAGGTACGCTTCAATACGTCCAAGGTTTGTGTTGCATTTTGCACACAACAAACCACGGACTGTTCCAGTTTCATGGCAATGATCAACTGCCAACTGTTTACCTGATTTACAGGTGTGTTGGCAGATTTTGCAAACACCACCTTGCTCCTGGAACATTCGCTCATAATCTTCAACGGTAATTCCATAAGCACGCTTAAAGTGTTTCTTCCTATCGGTTATCCAAGTATTTCTATTAGCTCTTCGTCGTTCATTTAATTTATCTAAATCTTCTCTTGTTCTCATTGCGTGTCTTACTTTGTTGTAAGCATTGACACATTCTCTGCACTTGTTACTTAAACGATCTTTTGTATGTGGATGAGGAGAAAAATCTGTAACAACAACATCTTTGTTGCAGTAACGACAATGTTTAGTTTTCATTTCCAAAAGCAGCCTCACCAATGATTGGAAATTGCTGACAAAAAATCTTTTGGATTTCAAGGGCAATTTGACGGTGCTCCATTTGTGTACTTGGATCAGTGCGCACTTGAAGATAATGAATAAACGACCTGATTGTACCGTTCATGAACAAACGTGTCTGTGTCGATAATGGCAGAATGGCACGAGCACATTCCTTTGCAATACCATTGCTTACCATCTCGCGATACAGATGTTCTGCATCTTCATACAGCTCACTGATACGTCGATAGTAATTAGCAACAACATCAGCAGATAGATCATCAATACTGTTCTGCCGATTCTTTTGATCTTGTCTACGTAGATGCGGAATAACAGCTGAGCCAAGCTCACTTGTGTCCGCATAACGTTGACTAAATTCCTGGAACGAGAAGGAACGATGACGAAGAATCTGTGGTGAGATTGCACGTGTCGTTTCAATCTCAACGCACATGTTGGCCATCTCAAACGGCGAAACATGCTTGTGCTTTAGCAGATACCTAAGCAACCGTGGAGCTGTCTCCATGTTGTCTTGGTTCTTCGGCGCGGATACCCGTGCCATCTTGACAATCATTTCCTCTGCATTGGGCGTTGCCCAAACAAGTTGTACGTTCATGAGCACTTAAGGAAGTAATGCCAACGAGATGTGGGATCAGTGTAACGGATTACTGAACAACCTTCGTACTGATCAAGGACTTCAAACTTAGAGTTGTTCTTAGGTTCATCAGGTGACAAAAAGATTGCAGCAATTAAACCAGTAGCTGCAAACGCAAGGATTGTTGCGCAGCAACCACGAAGGAATTGAATTTGATTCTCAGTCATTGGGCAGTGCCTCCAGTGCGCGGCGGATATTCTCGGTTTTTGCATCGCCACCATGTGTGACTAAAAAGGCCACTTCAAGGCTTTTAAGTTGCTCAAGCGCCTGCTCTTTCAAGCTCGGGGACTTGGGGCGGCGGGCGGAGCGGAGTTTGGTTCCATGCCCCCAGCCAGTGCCAAGTTCACAGTTCAGCCACTCACAGCACGCCTCCAGCTCTTGATCAGCGCCAGCTTGGTAAGCCTGAATCAGCATTACGTCATAGTTTTCACCTTCGTCAAAATGCTGTTCTTCCCAGTGCTTGAGTAGCTCCAGCGACGGAGTGATTGGGTGGTTTTCATTAGTCATTAAGTTGCTCCAATGCACGACGAAGAGTTGTTTCATCTTCGTCATTAAGACAGTCACCTTCAACAAGACAATCAATAATCTGTTTAACCTCATCTCTCAAGCTCGGCGGCTTGGGGCGCATTGCTTGTCTCAATGCATCTCCAGATGGTGTGATTGTTAAGTGTGTGCTGAACAAAGCACAGGTGTCAAGCCACCTTGCGTCTTGTTCTAGCTGCTCATCAGCGCCCCAGCGGGCGGCTTGGGTAGTAACTGCCTCAAACTCGTATAAGGCACCGTGAGTGCCATCCCACCATTGCTGCACCAGCTCAGGCGATGGGGTGATCGGGTGTTCTTGTGTCATGTCATTCACCAGGGACAAGGACTTCTTTGGTCAGGCGTTCTAGCGCTGACACAGGACAGATGCGTGCAGTGGCATGTTCAGTTGGGCTAGGTAAATGATCCCAACGAACAAGCAAGAACTTTTGACTGGTACCACGTGAGTTGTTCTTGTAGTTGATGCCAACAACTTCACCATACCGCTGGCTCCTGTACTGAGAGATACGTTCTCGTGTTTGTTGGTTGTTTGTGTAGATCCCATGGGGTTTGGGACGTTCAGCAACACGGTCACCAATCTTGTAATCAAACTGTCGCTTGGTTGTCATTTAATGTTGGTGTAAGTTTTGTAGTTGACAATGCGTGAGATTGTACTGCGAGCAGTGTCATAGCGTATTGCTATCTGACCATTGCTCAATCCTTTCTGATGTAGATGACGAATCATCAATACATCATTGTCAGTCAAGAAGGAGTTTCCATTCCTTGTACCAATAGGTTTGTAGGCTTTCAATGGAATTGGTTTTGCAACTTCATACCGTTCAACAGTACGGTACTTGCAACCACAATCAAGACAACGACAATAACGCTTGGTTACATCAGATCCCAGATGTTCAGTACAAGTAACGCGTGTGTTACTGCTGTTGCATTGTCTGCAATTCATCTTCAGTGAGATTCAATGAGCTGAGTAGTTCAAGACAATTGATTGCACCCATAATTTTGAATGCATCAACAATAAGATCTTGTTTTAAATCAGGAAGTTGATAGTAGTCATACAGAATTTCTTCTGCACGATCGAAGCCATCATAAGTACCTGTTAACTTCTCAAGTGCAAAGCCAGGCATGTTATCAACCAAGGCTGTAACAATTGCTTGTCTCACTTGAGTCCAGGCTTGCTCTGGTATCAGTGCAATGGTTTGATCGACAAGGTCAAGATCAATAGAATTGTTTGTCATGAAGGAAGGCCCCCGCTTACGCAGGGGCTGAGTAGTCCTTGGCTAGATGATCTTACACAGTTATCGCAGTGGTGTCTACCGCTTCATCGCCTCCATCTGTGTTCATGTTCTGTAACATTTGCTCTAGGATCGCAGCTTGTGCTTGTGCTTGTTCCATGAAGTGAGCAGCACGTTCTGCTGACATGACATGGCAACGACCATTGGGTTCAATGTAAAGCCAGCTACCATCAGGCTGCTGCTTGCCCTGGAGTGCTAGGCGTTCTGAGTTGCGTGTGTACTTGAGTTCGACATTGTGATAGTCACGCAATCCCTGGTCGTCAGTCCAGGTAGCACCAACGTGGTAGCCCTTGTCGTCAGCACTGAATGCATGGAACTCAGGGATGAGGCACTTGATCGAACGAATGATGTCCATTGGTGTAGTGTGTTGAGTTGGTAGCCGACCCCGGATTCGAACCGGGACTGTAGCGATTTTAAGTCGCTTGCCTCTGCCGTTGGGCTAGTCGGCCTCATTTGGACTTACACTCACATCAATTGACGTGTGTTGCCAAGTGTGATCATGAGGCAACGGCTCAGTGCTAAGCCTGGTTCAATATACGCCAGACATGTGTCTGCGTGCAACCAAGTGACTTAGCTATTTCCCGTTGGCTAAAGCCTTCTGAATACAACTGAAATGCAAAATCATAATCTTCTTGTGTAAGTTTCTGTGAAGGATGTTTACCTAAAAACTTTACACATTCATCGTGATTGTGTTTAGGTGTACACCATTCAAGATTTGAAACTTGATTGTTTGTCTTGTCATGATCAATGTGATTGACCCAGGCACCTGAGCCTTGAATAAACCAGGTCTCAGCTACAGCTTTGTGCACATAATATGAAGACTTATTACGTCCTGGTTTAAACATTAAATAACCGTTCTTGTTTTGATAAAGCTTTAAAAGTTTCTTGGGTCCTTTGATTTGACCACAAGCAGAAGCTTGGTAACCAGGGCAGGAAGGAATTGGTTTGAACTCAGTCATTGACTTCAGATGATTCAACATCAATAGCAGTTGACTTCCATGTTTGATCACCTGGGATAGGTTCCATGCCCACATCCCATGTATCGTAGTCATCCTCATTACGAGGATCGTCTTCAATCAGGATGTACTGTGGTGAATTGTCATGGATGTACTCGCCTAAGTTAGCTAATGCCATGGCAAGCAGTTGTTCTTCCGTAGGGGTTATGTCTCTATGCTCATGAGGTTGATCTGTGTGTTTGGTAAAGGGTTCCATAGGTAAAGAGGCATCCCATTTACGAGGATAGGATGCCCCTGCTGTGGCTTCAGCTCTTAAAGCTTAGCTCATCATTGCGAGATTGCAAGGCCAGCTTGAATGCATTGGAGTATTTCTCCTTCTGGTCCTCGTCCAATCGCTGGTTACCAACGCCAGCAATCTGCTTGACATTCATCACACCCATGGATACATCCAGTTGGATGGTGAAGGTTGGTTTGCCATCAATCATGCAAAGCACAATAAAGTGCTTGCGTTTCTTGATGTCCTCTGCATACTGGGAGGCAGAGCCAACACAGTTACGAACAGCTTGGCCCCATTGGGCTAGCTGATGGGTGTCAATAGGTTGGAGGAATGTCCAGTCACTGTCACCCATGCTGACCTTGATAGGCGCAGGGAATAGATCCTGGTGCAGTGATTCCTTCTTGTTAGATATCTTCCATGCTTCTGCTTGTACATAGTCATGGAAGTCAGGCATACGCCAACGCTTAGGTGCTTCGATAGTTTTATCGTTCTCAAAGATACGCATCATCATTGAGAACGTGTCATTCATCTCGTACCATGTATGGATAATAAAGTCATGATCAGATAGAGAAGAGATCCGACGAGTCTCTTCATTTGATTTCTCAACATGCTTGCGCATCATATTGAGGAATGATGTAACAGACATGTGCTCACGCAGCCAAGCAAGCAAGGCATCGTTGGTACGTAGATGATTGAGATTAACAACACGCAGTTCTTCAAAGTATGTACGGTAATGATCGAGTGGACAATCAGGCCATACACGATTAATGAAGTAGATAGAGTTTGTCGTTTGCTCAAACTCTTTGTAGCCATACTTGACTGCTTTACGCTGATTGTTCTCAGGGTTATTGTATTCAGCTACAGATTTGTCAAGCATAAGTTGAAGTTGCTTCTTGATAGAAGGTGCAGTAATAATGTGTTCAATATTCTGTATGGTTACGTAGGTTGTAGCTATATAGTTATTCGATGCCATCCATAGATTAGCAAGGTTAACCATGCCATCAACCGTTAACTTAAACGCTGAACGATCTTCAATGCAGTTTGTTAATGCAGATGGAAACTCAAGTGCATCAAGAAGGCTCTTGCATCGGATGCGCTCAAACATGGAACGACAATCGTCCCATGTTGGAAATGTTTCCATCAAAGTTTTCTCAAAGCTATTGATTGCATCATTCATATCACGTGACTTCTGATAATAACTAGCAATACCCATGGCACGCCAGTTGCGTGCATCATTACCAGCAATAACATCTTCCTTGGTTATAGTACGTGAGTATGTAAAGGTCTGTGAGCCACGTCCAATGTTGTGTTCGGTGCAACGATCTTTAGTATTCCAAATGTGACGAGGAACTACCTTAGCTGCAGCCGCAGTGTTCTTGAATGCAAAAGCATAGCCATAGAGATAGTCCTCTCCCTTGGCAGGTAACCATGCGGCGTACCAGCATTGCTCGAAGTGATAGAGAACTGCAATGGTAATCGTACGTGCTTGTGGTGTAGCGATATCAACTACCTTGGTAAAGCGGTGATAACGCTCAGATACACCTGATGCATTGATACGATCAATCGCATCTTGTTGATAGCCAGCACGTACCACATTCTCAGGGATGAGATGTGGGATATTACCCAGTGGATACTTAGCTTTCTTCGTAGTCTTCTTAGGTTCTTGCTCTTTGACCAAAGCCTTGAGCTTTGGATCGTAAGCCAAAAGTTCTTGTTGCAGGTTGGAGGGGAGATGGAAATACATGATGTGGTGTGGTGTAGGTAAATGGAAAAGACAGTTTAACGTCATGTCCAGGACGGTTGATCAAAGTTTACAACAATTATTACTTGAGCTCTAGTTCTAACCACTGCTCCGGCGTTGCTCGGTAGTCAGTCATTAAGTTGCTCCAATGCGCGTCGAATAATGTTGACTTGATCTGTATCAAACACAATTAGTTCTTTAGCATCTTCTGGCTCTGTCTCAAGAGCTGCTAATGCTTGCACTTTCAGACTTAAAGGCCTGGGGCGCATTGCTTCAATTAAAGACTCGCCCACTGGAATAATTCTCAGATGTGATTCATTTAAAGCATTGTGATCCAACCATTTTGCATCTTTTAAAAGTTGCTGGTCTGCACCCCATAGGGCTGATTGCTCTGCTATGTAGCATTCATAAAAACATGTGTCTTCGTCGTACTTGGTTTGTTCCATCCACTTGCGCACTAAATCTAGCGGCGGTGGCGTGATGAAGTGTTGCTGTGTCAAAGTTTTTCCTCGTATTCTTTACGGAACTGTGCAAGCCATTCCATTAAATCAATAACACGTACTATTTGTTGGCCATCTTCTGCGCCACCAGCTACGCGCCAATGAACAGGTGACGTGTCTTGGATGGCTGTTTCCAAAGCATTGGTAGCTCCCCAGATTGCTCCCCACATTGCAGCTTTAGTTGCAATGTACATCGGTTGCATGTCATCTGTTTGATTGTCACTATACCAATGCGTCATCCAATCATTGACAAGATCTAAAGGAGGTGTTGGAGAATTGATTTCCATTGGGTTAAATGAGTGGGTAGAGTGGACAGTTTAACGTCATGTCCAGGACGATGTGTTAAAGAACTAAGCTTTCTTTAACGTGTACTTCTTAAAGTGTCAAGAAGTTCTTCATCGGTTTCATCACCAGGCCATGTGCCAATGCACTGGTCCAGTGTGTACGTACCGGTCGGTGTCATGACTGGCATGCGTTTAGCAAAACCAGTTGCCAGGTACACTCGACCCTTGGGACCACGCAGTACAAAGTACCAACGTTTGAATTCAAGTGAGAAGCCAATCATTGTTCGTCAGTCAGATCGAGTAGTTGCCAGAGAGGATCGAGTTGATCAAGATAGCTGCAGAAGCCATCTTCGTCAAGAGGAATCGGTTCCTCTGGATCCAACTCAATAGTTGTTGTGCACAGTGCAGGAGCCCACTCTTCAGGCTCGAAGCGAGTTGCCCGATAGAGCAGGCGCATGTCGTCAACAACTGCTGTAACTGTGACATGAGTGTCAGTGAATGAGGTATGTTCGATTGCAAGAACTGTCATCAGTTGTCCTCTACGTAGGAATGGTGGGTGGTCTTGATGAGGCGGTACTTCATCCACAGACGTGCTGTGTCGTACTCGCCATTGAATCGTGTTTCATCTAGAACATTTGCACTTGCTCTGCGCTTTGCGCAGTCAGCAAGATTGATGCGATCAAACATGTTGAGATAGTCGACGTAAGCAGACATGAGTTGAGTTGAGGTAGTGAACAAAACATGGGACTTACACCGTAAGGATGCCCAGATCTTTAGATTAACTTATGGGAAATCAGGAGTATCAATACGTTGCTTACGCCACTCAGCACGCTTTGCTTTTGTGTAATACAAAGGTGCTACTTGTTCTTGTACTGATTCCAATATAGATACAATGTCTTCCATGGATTCAGTGTACTGATCAATTTGTTTCTCAAGGCCATCATCATTTAATCTGATGAGATCAAACCGCAACTTCTTGTAGAAATCAGTGCGTGCTCTGAGCATGTTAATCAGTGCCCACCATTGATCTTCAGTCAGATCAAGAGTAATAGTTCTAGGACCAGTAGGGAAGTGAGGATTGAGTGCTTGTTTCTTAGGCATGATGTTGTGTTGAGATGGAAGTTGGATGTGGGACTTACACCGTAAGGATGCCCAGGATCTTTAGATTAACTTAATGTTTGGAATGCTCAAGCCTGTGCCAGGAATACTGACGGATCCTTTGACGCCATTGGGACTGGCGTTGACAGTCAGTTGGAATGGACCAAGCTTGATCTGTTTACTCACTGACTTGATACCATGTTCAGTGATGTTCACACCATGAATGGTGCGATCAAAACTTAATGGAGATTTCCTGGTCATCTTTGAGTTTGCGGATAAGTTGTTGTAGATCTTCTTCAGTGCCACTAATGGACACTGTCATTGAAACTTGCCTTGGCTTAGGTCTCCGTCTGTCACGTAGATCACGGACAGATGAGCGTCGTTGAAACTTGGTGCCACATACTGAATTAGATTCGAATAGCTTGCAGCATTCTTCTAGTTCAGTATCTGCACCCCATTGTGCAGCTTCAATGAGAAGCCTGCGAATGCTCTTGGCTTGCAAGTAATGTTGTTCAGCCCAGTCTTCAAGCAAATAAGTTGGTGGGACAACTGGATGTTCTTTAGTCATTTGATTGCGTTACGTGCGTGTTCACGAATGTTCTTGACTTGTTTGAAATCATCTTGATTCATTTGAGAATAAAGATGTTCAACAATGTTTTCATCGGGGAATAAATACCTGATGATTTCAAGAGCACGATGTCGGTCGTGCTCTGTGATTGTCGTATGTGGATGTGCGATTGCTGCACATACATAACGAAGCATCTTATCTGCGTAAGTCTCTTGTGTCACTTGAGATCCTCCGGCATGAGTGCCATCGCATCATCGTCATCCATATTTGTCATTACAAACTTCTCTCCATTGGGTGCGATAAAGCCCCCAATAAATCCGATGCCATGCTTTTCTGCCGACTCTTTCATCTTGGCTACAAGTTGCATAGCCTCCAGACGCTGGATGTCAATGGCGTCGGGGATGCGAGGAGTGTTGGGGTTGGTCATTGGTGTTGAGTTGATTTACTAGGTCAGTCTACCAGGGTCGTCAAGGTAAAGGCCATGCATCAGGGATACTGATACACGGCCAGTACTTATGTACTACCTGGTGTTATGAATGCATGGCAAGGTGTTCTTTCCATGCAGCAGTGTGCATCTCATCCATAGTCATAGGTGGTTCTCCAGATTCGTTAGGTGTTGGATCGTAGTCGATCTCATCTTCCAGCATGCCGATCACCTCATCGATAACGTCACGGGTATGTGGATCGAGATGCTCGTCCATCTGATGACGTTTATCTTCGCGAGCACAGATAGCTTTGAGCGCATCGACTACTAGTTGCAGTTGATGATACTCCCGTTTGGTCCAGTCAATTACTGGATACTTCTTGGTTTGTTCCATGGTTGAGGTGGTGTTGAAGTGGATGGATACCTGGGACTTACACCACACTAAATGTGTGGATGCCCAGGGGAGTGATGGGTAAAAGGATGAATACCGTGTTATAGAAGGGTAAATACCGTCTTATTATCTTAGATATAGGGTTTCATACGTTGTTAAAAAAGTGTATTAAACCTGGCGTCTAAGGGATGAATACCAGCTTATCCATACAACTTTCTAGAAAGGTATGAAACCCTATAGAGGGTTAGATAAGACTGTATTCACTGTTGAATAAGATGGTATTGACGGTTTCTCCCGTCTTCCCCATGTACATGTGTACTATTCCTTGGTACAAGTGGAGATATCTTTGGTACGTGTGTACTATCTATTGATAGGAATGAAGGATATCCCTGGTACATACCTACTGGTTAGAGGTACATGCCAGGGATGGGTAGGTATTCTTACTTAGTATTGGTATGTATTGGCACTTTGTACGTGCTACCCAATACTACGGAAGTGTTATGGAGTCATGGCTCGGCCTTAGGTTCGAGTATGATCCAGCCTGTGTAGTTAGCACTGCTTCTGTCTACACGTATCAAGCCGTACATCTCAAGCTTGACCAAGGCATTAAGCCATTGTTCAAGCCTTGAGTTTTGACCGGGACATCTTGGTACGTAACACGGTGTGTTCTTGTACTTCTTCCTGTGGTTCAGGAAGTACATGTAGATGTTCCGTTGGTTGATGGTCAAACCAAGCGGTGGTGTCACTGTTGTGGTCATTGTTCTGTTCAGCAGTAGTATGGTTTGGATTCAGGGTAGAGCTTAGCGTAGTCGTTGGAATAGTTGATGTCGTACTTGCCGTGCGTCGGGTCGTGCTCGTACCAGATTTCGTAATCTTCTGAGTAGATGAGATACTCTTTGATCGCTTGCTTCTTGGAGAAGACACAGTGGGTAAGACAGGGGTATCCTGACTCGTAGTACCATCCTCCTTCTTCAGGTCCTCCGTAATTGAGGAGGGTTTCGTGGATGGTGATAGTCGTTGGCTCTTCACCTTCCCACTCGACGTGGGTGTTGTATCGCTGAATTGCGATTCGCACTTTGTAGGACTTGGGGTAGAAGCGCTTAAGGTCAGAGAGATAAGACATTGGATTGCATCCAGTAGGGTTGTGATCAGGATTGAGATGACGACAATGACAATCAAGATGATGTCAATGTCTTGCTGCTTAGGCTTGGTCATCGTAAAGCTCCCATTCTTGTGGATCGGTTTCTTGCATGGCTTCGCGTAACTCATCGTCACGGTCAGCCATTGCGTCGAGGTAGTCAGCGTTGCGCTGCTCGTCAATGAAGTTAGGGTCCATGGTCTGAGTTGAGGTGAGTGGACGGTAATCCATGGGACTTACACACCGTACTTACGTTGGTGCTGCCCAGGGATCAGTAGGTGTTAGCCACCCTTGTTGCTAAGGAATCAACAAGGGATGGGCCATCTTCTTGGAATGCAAGCATGTATTGTTCACGCTCATCCTCATCCATCAATGCACCTTGGATGTGATGTGCATGATAAAAGGCTAGTGCGTTGACGATGGCATACTTCTCATCAACGTTGATGATGAGGTGATACCGCTTGTTGTCTTCTGTCATGTTGAATTGAGTTAGTAGGTGGACGGTTGAGCATGGGACTTACACCACTCTTGCGAATGATTCTCAATAGTGGATGCCCA